>Ga0105047_10000370_pt1 | contig 74562 bp, 59 predicted proteins | sample MAT04_FD_78384 | JGI IMG/M metagenome (GOLD analysis project Ga0105047, IMG submission 78384) | Freshwater microbial communities from Lake Fryxell liftoff mats and glacier meltwater in Antarctica - MAT-04 (megahit assembly) | ecosystem: Environmental > Aquatic > Freshwater > Ice > Liftoff... | reverse complement strand
TCCCAGCGCATCGTGCGACCGCAGCCCGTCGACACGAGCATCGCGACCGCGACCGAGCACCGGACCGCGAACGAACATCTTTGGTTCATGGCATCTCCACCCGCATGGGTCCGGTGAGGGCAGTGTCGGGGGGCGGCGCGAGCACCAACGCGAGCACGACCGCGAGGGCTGCGAGCACCACCACGATAGAGATCGTCACCCCGACGATGATCCCCGTGTCGTCGCTCGGCGCCGCTTCGCCGATGCTCTCGCTCGGAGGCTCGGCCAGCGCCGCGGCGCGCCCGTAGGTCAGCGGCGCGTCTGGCGCGCCGGCGCTCGCGAGCACCACGCCGCCCGGTCCGATGACCTCGACCCAATAGCGGAGCTCCGAAGCGGTCGAGAGAATCTCGGCGTGCTCCGACTCGATGGTGCGTTGAGCTTCGTCGATCTGGTAGTGGATGCGGACGCCGCGCTGGAGACTGCCGACATCGCCCGTCACCCGAACGCTGACGCCGTATCCCGTGCTGCTCGGCAAGACGACGCCCTCGACGGTGAGCTGGACGACCTCCTCGCGCAGGCGCTCGAAGAGCCGGCGCACCGCGGGCGGCGTGGTGTCATCGAGGCTCGCGCTGGGGGTGATGGAGAGGAGGCTCGCGAGATCTTCCTCGGCCGCGCCCACGTCGCCTGCTGCGTGGTGTGCCAGACCACGGCCCCGAAGGACCGCCTCGAGCTCGTCGTGGGTCAGCTGGGGACTGGCTTCAGCTCTGTCGAACGCCGCGACCGCGCGATCGAATTCCGCGCGCTCGTAGTGCCGCAGCGCCGCATCGAGATCATCGTGAGCGAAGGCCGACGCCGGACAGGCCAGCACGAGGAGCGACGCGAACAGCAATGACTTCACACGTCTCTCCCCAGGCCATGTCGCCGCATCAGCCGATGCAAGTACGCGCGATCGATCCCTGCATGCCTCGCTGCCTGGCTGATGTTCCCGCCGTGCTGCTGCACCAGCGCGGGCAGGTACTCGCGCTCGAAGTTCGCTATCGCCAGCTCTCGAGCGCTCGCGTACGAGAGCGACGCATCGATGGGCTGGGTACGGGCGAGGGCGGGCGCGGCGCCTTCGATCGGCAGATCGAGTTCCATCACCAGGCAGCGCTCTAGATGATTGCGCAGCTCGCGAACGTTGCCGGGCCACGCGCCGGTCGCGAGCCGCTCGAGGAACGCGGGATCGAGCATGCGCTCGCGTCCGCTCCCCGAGGCGCCCAGGCCATCGAGCAGCGCAGTGACCAACGCAGGGAGATCGCCCGGCCGCGTGCGCAGCGGAGGGACCTCGGCGCGCAGGACGGCCAAACGGAAGTAGAGATCCGATCGGAAGCTGCCGTCGTTCACCATGCGCCGCAGCTGACGGTGGGTCGCCGCGATCACCCGCACGTCGATGGGGATGCGCTCGTTGCTCCCGATGCGCCGGATGGTGCGCTGCTCGAGCACCCGAAGGAGCTTCGGTTGAAGGTCGGGGGCGAGCTCACCGAGCTCGTCGAGAAAGATGGTGCCACCACGAGCCGCTTCGAACGCGCCGATGCGTCGCGCGTTCGCGCCCGTGAACGCGCCGCGCTCGTGCCCAAAGAGCTCGCTCTCCATCAGCGCGGCGGGGATCGATCCCAGATCGACCACCACGAACGGGCCATTCGCCCGCGCGCTCGCGAGGTGGAGCGACTCGGCGACCGCCTCTTTTCCGGTGCCCGTCTCGCCCTCGATCAGCACCGTGGTGTCGGAGCCCGCGGCGCGCTCGAGCAGCGCGAAGAGCGCGCGCATCCCGGGTGAGCTGCCGACCAACGTGCCGAAGCGATGGTGGGGCGAGAGCGGCAGGGTCACTCGATCACCGGTGAGCGAGACCGCGAGCGAGACCCGCCCCAGCTGCAGCACGCTGCCGTCGCGGAGGAACGCAGACGTGACCCGCACCCCGTCGACGGTGGTGCCGTTAGTGCTGTCGATGTCGATCACCCGCACCCCCGACGCGTCGGCGATGACCTCGGCGTGAAAGCGCGAGACGGAGCTTTCGTCGAGGACGAAGGCGTTCGAAGGATGCGAGCCGAGGGTGCAGCGCTCGGCGCCCTGCCAGCGGGTAGCGCTCGGAGCCTCCGCGGGCCTCGCGTTCTCCCCATTCGATGCGGCCACGGACGTGCCCAGCAAGGTGAGCAAGAAGCCGGGAGCGCGCTGCGCTTCATCGCTGCCGAGGGCGGGTCGTTGGACCAGCTCCGTGAGGCCTTCGTCGACAGCCATCGGAGCGCGACTCTATCACATGGCGCTCTATACCCATCGCGTCGTCGCACCTCGGGTATGATCCCCCCTCGATGTCGAGTCACGCTGGATCGACGGGCTCCCTGTCCACCGCACCTTTGGCGCTCAGCGCCGACGGTATGCCCCATCGGATCGGGCGCTATCGGGTGGTGCAGCCGATCGCGAGCGGCGGGATGGGCACCGTGTATCTGGCGTTCGCCGAGGGGCCGATGGGCTTCGATCGCTGGGTGGCGATAAAGAGGGTGCATCCCCACCTCGCCAGCGACGCGAAGTTCGTCGGGATGTTCCAGGACGAGGCGCGCATCGTCAGTCGCATCAACCACCCGAACGTGTGCGGACTGCTCGACTATGGCGCGGGCGCCGAGGGGCACTGGCTGGTGATGCCGTACCTGTTCGGCGAGTCGCTCCAGCGGGTGCGGCGCACCGCTTTCGGAAAGGACTCGCCGCTCCGCGAGACGTTTCCCTACCTCGCGGCGCGCATCGTGGAGATGGCGTGCGAAGGTCTGCACGCAGCACACGAGCTGACCGATGAGACCGGCAAGCCGCTCGAGGTCGTGCATCGCGACATCAGCCCGCAGAACCTCCAAGTCGGCTACGACGGAACGGTGCACGTGCTCGACTTCGGAGTCGCGAGCGCGAGGCAGCGACTGGTGACGACCGCGACGGGCGAGGTGAAGGGCAAGTTCGCGTACATGGCGCCCGAGCAGCTCGACGGAAAGCAGCTCGACAGGCGAGCCGACGTGTTCGCGATGGGCGTGGTGCTCTACGAGTCGCTCACCGGACGGCGGCTCTTCTCGCGCGAGACGATGAGCGAGACCGTCAAGGCGGTGCTGACCGAGCCCGTGCCGGCCTTGCGCGAGGTGTGGCCCGAAGCGCCCGTCGAGCTCGAGGAAGTCGTGAGCAAGGCGCTCGCGCGTGATCCACAGAGGCGCTATCCGACCGCGCGCGCGCTCTCGCGAGATCTGGCGCTCGCGCTCACCGAGGTGCGACGCGGCGTGGGGATAGGCGACATCGCCGACGCCATGACGACCCTGTTTCCAGGTGCGCTCGAGCGGCGACGTCACGAGATGGAAGAGAGCCGACAGAACCGGGTGATCGACGAGGTCAGCCAGCCTGACCCCGAGCGCTCCGTGGTCACCATCGCCGGATCCGCGATGCGCGCGGAGGCCCGCGCGAGCGGCGCGGCGGGCTCGCGACGCGGCGTGATGCTCGCGGCGTTGGTGGTGTTCGCGCTCGTGGCGATCGCAGCGGGCGCGTTCGTGATGCTCGGCGGCCCAGCCGACGACGTGAGCACGCCGGACGCGAACGAGACGGCCGCGAATGAGACGGCCGCGGACGAAGCTGTGGTCGAAGCTCCGGTCGAGGCAGCGGTCGAAGCAGCGGTCGAAGCTCCGGTCGAAGCTCCGGTCGAAGCAGCGGTCGAAGCAGCGGTCGAAGGCGTGGTCGCCGACGAGACCGAGACGCTGACGGAAGTCGAGGTGGAGCCTGCGACGAGCGACGACGTCGCCTCCGAAACGCCGGACGAGCCGTCGATCCGTCGCGGCCATCGGGATCGCCCGCCGAGCGCTGCGGCGGGTCCGGGAACGGTGAGCGTCGCGACCCCAGGTGGCTGGGCGGTCGTGTACGAGTCGGGGCAGCGCCTCGGCGATGCGCCCGGCACCTTCTCGCTCTCCGCAGGTTCGCACACGCTCGACGTGCAGCCCTTCGGTCGCGGCGAACGGTTGAGGCGGCGGGTGCGGGTGACCGCAGGCGAGACGAGCCGCATCGTCATCCCGGTCGAAGCGAACTAGCTCGCCGCGTTCGCGCGAGGCCCGCGCTCACGTGAGAACAGTGCTTCACGTGAGGCCCGGCAGCGGTCCGGTACAGAACGCCGGATCGCCGAACGTGGTGACGTCCTCCAGACCCATCGCGTGTGCGATCGAGACGAGCATGTCGTTGTGGGTCTTGTCCCCGAACTGCACGTAGCGGCCCATCCGGAAGTAGTCGCTCGCGCCGCCCGCGAAGAAGAACGGCATGTTCTCCTGGGTGTGGAAGTTGCCCTCGGAGTGCTCGCTCACCACGACGATCAGCGTGTGATCGAGGACCGTTCCGTCGCCTTCGGGCATCCCGTCCAGGCGGGTCATGAAGCGCGCGAGTTCCTGCATGTACCACTGGTTCACGGCGGCGAATGCATTGAGGCGCGCGCGTCCCCGCCCGTCCGGGTCGGCTATCACCCCGGGCACCGCGAAGCGCGGATCGGTGTGGGAGAGTTCGTGGTGCGAGAGAGTGGCGGCCAAGCCATCGACCTGCGGCAGGAGCATGTGGCTGTCGCTCCGACCAAACGAGATCGAGGCCACCCGGGTGAGATCACAGCCCAGCGCGCTCGCCATCAGATCCACCTGCGCGTGCACGAACTCGGGGGGACGGATGTCGTACTGGGTGGTGTTGCGCAGGTCCGCGCTGGGCGCGGTAGGCACCACGCACGTGGCGCCCGGGAGCGCATCGAGCCGGCGCTCGAGCTCACGCAGCGTGTCTGCGTGCGCGTCGAGGTAGCGCTGCTCTTCCGCGCCGAGCGCGGTGCGCGCGCGTGCCAGCTCGCCGGCACCGAAGTCGAGCACGCTGCGCCGACGACGACGGGCCCGCTCGACGACCGGATCGAGATCCCCGCCCACGCCCGCGAAGATGCGATCGAAGGTCGCGCGCGGATTCTGCTCGGGCGGCATCGGTAGGCCCGGCCCCGCGTAGGACATGCGCGAGTGGTGCCCCGAGCCGGCAAACACGTCGTGCGCGGCGAGCTCGAGCGATCGGAACGGCGTCGCGTCACCGATGCGCTGGGCGACCAGCTGATCGATCGAGACCGACGACCCCCAGCCGCCCTCGGTCGTGTCCATACGATTGGAGCCAGTGAGCATGGTCGACAGGGTGTGCATCGCGTTGCCCGTCTTGATGCTGATGCCCTTCGGCTCACGCCAGCTGTAGCCGCTCGATGTGGGGTCTCCGACGTTGCTCGGCCCGAACAGGAGCAGCCGATCGCGGAACGGATCGAGGGGCGCCAGGATCGAAGGCAACGTGAAGTCGCGCTCCGTCGCGCCAGCCCGCGCGCGGAACGCGGTCTCGACGGTGCCCGCGGGCGTGTGCCAGATCACCAAGCGCTTGGGCGCGGTCTCGCCGCCCGCGAGCGCGCGGGAGGCACGCAGCCAAGGTGAGATCGCAGCCAGGCTCAAGGCACCACCTGCGAAGAGTCGGCGTCCGAATCGGGTCATCACTCACCACCTTCTTCGAGGGCTTCTTCTTCGGGTTCGGGCGGGTTGCCCATCAGCTCGCTCGAGGCGATTGCCACGAGCAGCTCGGCCAAGTCGTCGCTGGTCCGCAGCGCGTTCGAGATGCGCGCCATCTCGCACGCGTCCACGGCGCTCGGCGCCGCGTGCACCGCGAAGCGCATCCACTCGCGGGTGATGCAGTCGCGCTGGAGCGAGCTCGCCGCGAGGTGCTCGGCCAGCTCGACCGCGCCATGCACCTCGACGCTGGAAGCGCAGTTGGGGAATGAGCACACCGTGCCGCTGTCGTCGATCGGCATGCCACCCTCGGTGTCGCGGGTCCGGCCGATCGCGTCGAAGCGCTCGAGCGAGAAGCCGATGCCGTCGATGAGCTGGTGGCAGCCTCGGCAGCTCACGGAGCTCACGTGCGCCGCGAAGCGACCGCGCGTGGTGGGTGCCTCGTCGAGCGAGGGGATCGGTGTCGCCACGTCGGGCGGCGGTGGACGCAGGTCCTGACAGAGCAGGTGCTCGCGCACGAACACCCCACGGCGGATAGGATGGCCTTGCTCGGCGGTGGCCAGCATCGCGAGCAGCGCGGGCTGGCCGAGCAGGCCTGCGCGTCGCCCCGGATCCAGCGCGAACGGCTGGAGCATCGCGCCGCTTGGTCCGTCGCTCGCGCCGTACAGCGCGCTCATCGGTCCGTTCATCCACACGTTCGGGCTCTCGCTCAGCTCGTGGTAGCCGCCGTCCCAGAACGCGTGATCGGTGAACGCGACGAGTGAGCCCTCGAGCGAGCCCGCCATCGCGCCATCGAAGCCAGGGAACAGCGTTCCGTCCTTCGCGAGGCCCCCGATACGATCGATCCGGAGCCACTGGCGGAAGAACGACTGCACACCTTCGCGCGCTCGAGGATCGTCGAGCATGCGGCGCGCCTCGACGGTCACTCCGTCGCGCGTGCTCAGGTCTCCCCGCTCGGCCGCGTCGAGCAGCGCGTCGTCGGGCATCGTGCCCCACAGAAAGTACGAGAGGCGGCCTGCGATGGCATACCCGTGGAGCGGATCGGACGGCTCGTGGTCGCCGCCGAGCGGACCCCACTCGTGATAGAGGAATGGCGGCGCGACCAGCGCCCCGGAGACCGCCCAACGGATCCCGTCCTCGAACGAGACATCGAGCGCAGGGTCGCTGGCGCCCGCTCGGTAGAGGTTCATCAGCGCCTCGATCTCGGGCTCGTCGGCGGGTCGGCGATAGGCGCGGCGGGCGAAGCGCACGAGGGTCTCGCGGGCACAGGCCTCTTCACCGATGGCGACGGGATCGCACGTCACGAGCGCACCGAGATCCATCGTGTCCGCGACGGAGTCGGCGGAGACGATCAGCTGATCGGTGACGAGCGCGGACAGCGGGCCACCGTGCTCCAGGCCATCGCTGCTGTCGTCGTCGGGGAGCGCCGCGCCGAGGCCTCGCACATCAAAGGTGAGATCGGCGACGGTGCGGTCGTACTCGGCGCGGGTCAGGCGTGAGAGCGCGAGTTCGACGCGGGGACCTATCTCGCAGGCCGTCGGGTCCGGTCCCTCCGTGCCGACCGAAGGCCCACCATCGATGGTGCCCATGCAGCCCGCGAGCGCGACGCCCGACAGGAGCAGGTATCGGAGCGGACCGACGACACTCGGTGCGTTACTTCGGGTCTCGGCCATGTGGAGGCCATCGCACGCGGCGTGCCCACGCGGTGCGGGCTGATCTCGGGCGATCGCGCGGCGGGTGTGTCCTCGCAGGTCACACGCTGCGCCGCGCGTCTCGCCTCGGTGAGGCCTGCGAGGTCGCACCCCGCCGCGCGAGGAGGGCGAGGGCCAAGAGGGCGAAGATCCACCGCGGGCTCGCGCCACGCCCCACGCTGCAGCCTCCACCGTTCGAAGGCGGACCGGCATCCGAGCCTGCCGCATCGCGGGCGACACCCGCATCCGATGCGGGCCCGCCGCCATCTTCGCCAAGCACGACGCCGCCATCGAGCACCGCGCCGCCATCGAGCAGCGCGCCGCCATCGAGCAACGCGCCCGCGTCGGGCATCGGTGCCGACCACTCGTGCGCGCCGATGTCGGGCGCCGCGTCGCGCGCGATGCCGAGGATATCGGCGCTCACCTCGTCGCGAAAGTCGCTGCTCCCCGCGTCGATGGCCATCGATCCGGGCGCGAGCGCGAACGGCGCGACGTCGAGCGATGCAAAGTCGGCGGCCAAGAGATCGATGGTGGTGGCGAAGCCAGCTTTGGCCGTGGAGACGGTGAGGTTCCCGGCGACCCGCCAGGTGGATCCGTCGGTGATCCCCACGCGGGCGCCGTCGGGGAGATCGACCACGAGGTTGTTGGCGAACGCGCAGTCCGTCGGGCCCGAGGCCCACATGTTCAGCGCGGCGCCGTTCATCCCGATCATCGTGTTGTGCAGGATCCGGGTCCGGGTCGGCGCGCTCCCGTTGGTGGACATCGCCGCGTCACCGCAGGCGAGCAGCAAGTTATCGATCACGTGCAGGTCCGGGCCTCCCGCGAAGATGCAGCTCCGCGTCGAGCGCAGGATGATGTTGCGCTCGATCAAAAAGTGACTCGCGGAGCCCGTGATGCCGGTGTCCTCACCGCCGATCTCCCGGGTGCCCGCGTCGATCACCCAGTTGTGATGGACGTGCGCATCGTCCACGGTCGTCCCGATCTTGATGCCCTGCATCCCGGTTCGTTCCACGCGGTTGGCGTAGACCTCGACGTCCACCAGTCGGTAGGGGCTCGAGGGCAGGTTCGCGCCGAAGAACATCCCTTCGCCGCCCACGTCGTGGATGAACCAGTGGTGCAGCGAGAAGCCGGTGCGCACGAGACACGCGTCGCTCTCGGAGAGGTTTCGGTACGCGGTGTAGGTGGTGCCGCTCACCTCGAGTCCGTCGACCTCGAGGTGCTCGGTGCAGCTGTTGACCGTCACCCCGACCGAGTACGTCGGGCCGCCCACGACGCGGATCGAGCGCTCGGCGCCGCCGGTGATCCGGAGGTAGCTGGAGGTCTGGATCGAGATCCCATTCGTCGAGGTGCCGCCGCCCACGATCAGCGGAGCATCGCACGCACGGATCAGCACCGGCGCGGCCGCGCTGCCGCGCACATCTCGGATGGCCAGCGTCTGGGTGGTACCGCCCCGGATGCAGACGGTGTCGCCCGGCTCGATCGCCGCTCCGTCGATGAACCTGCTCGCGGGCTCGATCACGTGATCGCAGCTCGCGTCACACGGCGCCTGCCCCCGCGCGATCGATGGAAGGACGACGCCGAGGAGCGACACGAGGACGCACGAGAGGAGAACGGGGACGCGCATGCGGCGTGGCAGAGCACGGATCGGGCCGACGTTCCGCGCACGAGCGCGGCGCCCAGTGTGGCCTCCTCGGTCACACCGCGATGAGCCCAGCGATCCAGGTTCCCCAGCTCGATGACGACGGGTACTCTCGGCGGGCGCGAGCCGGACCGGCCGCAGGCGGAGGAGCGATGAGCCGGAGAGGCACGAACCGAGATCCGAACGATGGCCGCGGTGCCGGCTTTTGCGTCGGGCTCGCGCTGGCGGCTGCGGTGATCGCGGTGAGCACAGCTGTCGCGCCCCATCACGGGCGCGCGCAGGGCGGCGCCATCCCCTCGACGCTGCCGGGCACCTGGGTCTTCGATGGGACCTCGGCGCGTGGGATGCAGATCGTGGACGCGGCGTTCGCCCCGGGCATCGCGACGCTGCCGGAGCTCTTTCAGGGCATCGCACGCGATCGGGTCCGGGCGAACATGCGGCCCGCGGTCCGGGTGGCGATCACCGTCACCGGCACCCGCTTTCGGATCTCGCTCGCGGGCGAGGAGACGAAGGTGATCGAGGGCGCGCTGGGTGGGCCCGCCACGACGACGGGCATCGACGAGAGCACCTCGGTGACCAGCGGCCTGAACGCGGGATGGCTGGAGCTCCGCTACGACGGCGAAGGCGGCATGCTGCAGCTCTTCTCCACCGAGCCCGACGGAAACCGCCTGCACGTGGACTACACCGTCACCAGCGATCGCCTCCCCTTTCCCGTGCGCTACCGCCTGGACTACCTGCGCCGCGGCCCCTGACCCGGTTCAGCGGCCCGTGCTGCCGAAGCCGCCTTCGCCGCGCGCGGTCTCTTCCAGCGCGTCGACCTCGGCTACCTCGACCAACGTGACGGGCGCGACCACCAGCTGCGCGATGCGCTCGCCGTGACGGATGGTGCAGGGCACATCGCCGTGGTGGATCAGGATCACCTTCACCTCGCCGCGGTAGTCCTCGTCGATGGTGCCCGGCGCGTTGAGCACGGTGACGCCGTGCTTGGCGGCGAGACCACTGCGGGGGCGCACCTGACCCTCGTGGCCCTCGGGGAGCGCGATGGCGAGACCGGTCGGCACCAGCACGCGCTCTCCTGGTGCGAGCACCAGGTCTTCATCGAGATCCGCGCAGAGGTCCAAACCGGCAGCGCCCCCGGTCGCCCGCACCGGGAGGGTTGCGGACGAGCGAAGGCGCTGGACTCGGAGGCGCTGACGAAAGGGCGCCGAACTCATGACTAGCGGCGGGGACCACCGCGGCCGCGGCCACGATCACCGCCACGATCACGATCACCGCCACGGCCACCACCACCATCACGGTCGCTGCGCTCGCGCGGCGGCGGCTCGATGTAGCCCTCGGGCTTGGGCAGGGTGTCCTTGCGCGACAGGCGCACGCGGCCCTCGCCATCGATGTTGGTGACCTGAACGTCGACGGTGTCGCCGAGGTTCATGATGTCTTCCACGCGCTCGACACGCTCCCACGCGAAGTCCGAGATGTGGCAGAGGCCATCCTTGCCCGGCATGATCTCGAGGAACGCGCCGTAGGGTTCCACGCGCTTCACCACGCCCTGGTAGATCTTGCCGACCTCGGCCTCCTCGGTGAGGCCCCGGATGATCGCCATGGCCTTCTCGGCCGCGACGGGATCGCTGCTCGCGATGTGCACGGTGCCATCGTCGTCGATGTCCACCTGCGCGCCGGTCTGCTCGACGATGCCCTTGATGGTCTTGCCGCCAGGTCCGATGACCAAACGGATCTGGTCGGGCTTGACCTTGATCGACGTGATGCGGGGGGCGTACTTGGAGAGCTCGGGACGCGCGCTCGGCAGGGCCTCGGCCATCTTCTTGAGGATGTGCAGGCGGCCATCGCGCGCCTGGCTCAGCGCCTTCTCCACGATCTCGCGCGCGAGACCCTGGATCTTGATGTCCATCTGGATGCCGGTGATGCCCTTGGTGGTGCCACAGACCTTGAAGTCCATGTCGCCCAGAGCGTCCTCGTCACCGAGGATGTCGGTGAGGACGGCCCAGCGGTCGCCCTCCGCGATGAGGCCCATCGCGATGCCCGCGACCGGCGCCGCGATCGGCACGCCCGCGTCCATCATCGCCAGCGTCCCGCCGCAGACCGTCGCCATCGAGCTGGAGCCGTTCGACTCGGTGATCTCGGAGACGATGCGGATGGTGTAGGGGAACTTGTCCTTGGCGGGGACCATCAGCTCGAGCGAGCGCTCGGCGAGGTTGCCGTGGCCTATCTCGCGACGGCCGGGGCCGCGCATCGGCTTCACTTCACCGACCGAGTAGGCGGGGAAGTTGTAGTGAAGGAGGAAGCGCTTGAACACGGTCGCATTCAGCGACTCGATGCGCTGCTCGTCCGAGGTCGTGCCGAGGGTGACGGCGACGATGCTCTGGGTCTCACCACGGGTGAAGAGCGAGCTGCCGTGCACGCGGGGCAAAAAACCGTTCTCGATGGTGATCGGGCGAACGGTCACAAAGTCGCGTCCATCGACGCGCTTCTTGTCCGTCAACACCTGCTCGCGCATCGTGTCGTACTTCAGGTCCTCGTAGGCCTGCTTGAGCTCCTTCTCCTTCTCGGCGCCGAACTCGGAGAGGAGGGCCGTGACGGCCTCCTTCTTCACCTTCTTGAAGGCCGCGCTGCGCTCGTGCTTGACGGGGACGTTACACGCGGCCTTGCAGCCGGCGAGCGCCACTTCCTTCACGCGAACCTCGAGGTTCGGGGTCTTGCTCGCAGGGGTGAAGGTCCACTTCTCGGCGCCGACGGCGGCGCGCATGTCCTCGATGAGCTTGATGGCGGGCTGGATGGCTTCCTTGCCGAACCAGAGCGCCTCGACCAGATCGTCCTCGTTCATCTCGCTGCACTCGCCCTCGACCATCACGATCGCTTCCTTGTTGGCGGCGATGATGAGGTCGCAGTCCGACTTCGCGATGTCGGCCATGCTGGGGTTGGCGACGAACTTGCCGTCCACGCGGCAGACCCGGAGGCCGCCGATGGGGCCCGCCCACGGGATCGGTGAGAGGTGGCAGGCCGCCGACGCGCCGAGCAGCGCCATCACGTCGGTGGGCGCCTCGGGGTCGTAGCTCAGGACGGTGCAGATGATCTGGATCTCGTTGCGGTAGCCGTCCGGAAAGAGCGGGCGGCAGGGTCTGTCGATCAGACGCGAGGTGAGGACCTCGGCGTCGCGCAGCTTGCCTTCGCGCTTGAAGAAGCCGCCGGGGATGCGGCCCGCGGCGAAGGTCTTCTCGACGTACTCGACGCTCAAGGGGAGAAAATCGATGCCGGGGCGCGACTCTTGGGTGCCGCACACGGTGACGAGGACGACGCTCTCGCCGCAGGTCACGAGCACGCTGCCCTGCGCCTGCTTGGCGATGCGGCCGGTCTCGAGGGTGATGGTCTTGTCGCCGACCTTGACGGACTCGCGGATCAGTTGGGTTGCCATGGGGAACTCCGGCCGCCGATGCGGCCCATTGGGGCGCCCCGCCGTCCGTTCGGTCCTCGGTTCCAGCGCTCGATCTCCGTCTCGATGGAATTTCGAGAGGGAGAGAGGAGCGTTCGAATCGGGGTCCGACTTAGAGCGAGGGCGCGTGTGGAAAGGAAAAAGAGGTGAAGAGATCGCAGCCCGAAAAGCAGAAAGAGCGCGTCGCCCGATGGCGACGCGCTCTTCTGATGAGGCTACTTGCGGATGCCGAGCTCGGCGATGACCTTGCGGTATCGGTCGAGGGACTTGCCGCGAAGGTAATCGAGCAGCCGACGGCGCTGGCTGACCAGATGCAGAAGGCCACGACGGCTGTGGTGGTCCTTCAGGTGGGTCTTGAAGTGCTCAGTCAGCCCGGTAATGCGCTCGGTGAGGAGCGCCACCTGAACCTCGGGCGAGCCCGTGTCCGTGGGATGAGTCTGGAACTTCTCGACGAGTGCGGTCCTGCGCTCTGCGGTAACGGCCATGTTGCTTCCGAAGGGATCGCGCGCTTCGCTTGTTTTTGCGCGATTTTTAGGGGTTCTGGTGGGAAGGGCGCGGAGTATGGGAGCCCATCCCCTGCCGGTCAAGGCATGGCTCCCATCCCGGTCCTCACCCCGTCGCCACCACATCGTCGGGGATGAGGTTCGCGCCCACCGCCTCCGTCGCGGGAGCCTGTTCGGCGGGGAGCACCAGCACCGGAACGCCGCTCTTGCGAATCATGGTCTCCGTCATGCTGCCCAAGAAGAAGCGCTCGACGGCGCCGTGCCCATGGGTCCGCATGACGACCAGGTCCACGCCTTGGGCCTTCACGTGCTCGAGGAGCACCTGCCCGGGCTTGCCCACCCGGAGATACGCTTGGGCCTCGGGCGCGCTGGCGCCAATGCGCTGCATCAGGCCCGAGAGCTCGGCTTTGAGGACCCCCTCCGTCTCCTTGGCCAGCTCCACGTGGTTGTGGACGTACGCCGGCAGATCGACGGCGTGCACCAGCTCGAAGCGCGCCTCGAAGCGCCGGGCGAGGTGCAGGGCATGACCTGCCGCCTTCTCGCCGTGGTCGTCGTCCGGCACCAGCTCGACCGGGGTCATCACGGTGCGAACGAGGGACGCGCTCGCGTCGGGCAGCCGGTAGTTCTTGGGAACGAGGGTCACCGCCACGCTCGAGGTGCGCAGGACGCGCTCGGCGACGCTGCCGAAGACGACGTGGGCCAGGCCCGAGCCCCCCTGGGTGCCGACGACGATGAGATCGGCGTTCGTCTCTTCGGCCACCCGCTTCACCGCCGTCTCCGGGGTGCCGTTGATGAGATGTCGACCCGCGACGGGGCGATCGGTCGCGATGCGCGCGAGCTCCGTGCCGAGCTCGTGCTCGAGGGTGCCGCTCACCTCGGGCGTCGCGAGGTACGCGCCCGCGGGACCGACCAGCACCGGGATCTGCCATGCATGCACCAAGTGCAGCTGCGCACCGAAGGGCTCGGCGAAGCGGGTGGCCCACTCGAGGGCGAGCTCGGCGGACTCGGAGAAGTCGGTGGCGACGACGATGCGGCGATAGACACACATGGGATTGGCCCTTTCGGTCGAGGAACAGGAGCTGTTCCGTGCTTCGAGCAAGGCCTGCACCACGCGGGATCGCCTTCGTTTCGGGTGAGGAATCTGCGCGCTCACGTCACGACTGCGGCATCAGCGCGCACGTTCCCTGGTTAGCGGAACGCGTGTAGTCGCGATGGGCGATGAGAAGCATGAACGAGAGGAGATGAGATTTGCTCCTAAGGAATGCAGGAATGCAGGAATGCAGGAATGCAGGAATGAGAATTCCGGGGTGCGACGAGAATCAGATCTCCTCTCGCTTCCTGCACTCCTACATTCCTTAGGGGAATTCTCGCCCCAGTCGCGCGGATGACGAGGGCGGGCTATCGGAGCCGTGGCGCCGGACTAAGCCGCTCGCGCCACGGCCCGCTCTGGGCGAGCCCCCCAGGAAAACTCAGTGGCCGCAGGCGGGGGCGTAGCCGCCCGTGCACGCGCGCTCGTAATACTGGTGGGCGAGCGCTGGGCTGGCGCCGCCTCCGATCTCGCCGAGCTCGTAGAGGCGCGCGGTGTTGAAGCAGGCGCGCATCTCGCCGGCCTCACAGGCTCGGTGGTAGAGGTCGATCGCGCGGCGCATGTCGCGGCGGACGCCGGAGCCAGTCTCGTAGAGGCCCGCGAGGTTGTTGCAGGCCAACAGATGCCCACCGTCGCACGCGCGGGTGAAGAGGCGCACGGCCTCGTCGGGATCGCGACGCACGCCTCCGCCTCGCGCATACAGCGCGCCGAGCGACGTGCAGCCCGCGGGTAGGCCGCCGTCACACGCGCGGAGATACAGGGCAGCCGCGCCTTCTTCGTCTGCTTCCATGCCACTGCCATGCTCGGTCACGAACCCGAGCGCGTTGCAGCCTCGAAGATCACCCGCGTCACACGCGCGCACGAAGAGCGCGGCGGCTGCGGCTTCGTCGCGGGTCATGCCCGTGCCCGTGCGCATCAAGAGACCCAGGCGAGTGCAGCCGTACATCTCTTCTCCGTCGCACGCCTGACGGTACATGCGCACCGCGAGCGCGACATCGACCCGCACCCCGCGGCCCTCTTCCGACAGCACCCCGAGGTTCGCGCAGCCCAGGAGATCACCCCCGTCGCAGCTCTGCTGGTGCAGCTCGCGCGCCCGATCGAGCGAGGCCTCGACGCCCCTGCCGGTCTCGTAGAGAAGGCCGAGCATCGTGCAGCCCAGCATCTCTCGGCGCTCACACGCCACTCGGTAGAGGCGCGCGGAGATCGCCAGATCGCGACCTACGCCGCGGCCTTCTTCGCGGAGGCGTCCCAGGTTCACGCAGCCGAGGTTCGAGCCCGCATCACACGCGTGGTCAAAGAGCTGCGCGGCGCGGGTGAGGTTCGCGGCGACGCCGCGGCCATCTTCGAAGAGGAGCGCGAGGCCGACGCAGCCGTCCTCGTCGCCGCCGGTACAGCCGCGCTCGTAGAGCTGGGCGGACGACGCGAGATCGACCGGGCCTCCGCGTCCCTCCTCGCGCAGCCGTCCGAGGTTGGTGCAGGCGACGGGCTCGTCCGCGTCGCAAGCGCGCTGGTACAGCGTCGCGGCGCTCGCGAGATCATCGATGCCGCCGCCACCTTCATCGGCCCAGGCCTCGAGCACCAGGCCAAGATCGTTGCACGCGGCGATGCGACCGCCCTCGCAGGCGCGACGGTAGAAGAGCGCGGCCCTGTCGAGATCGCGCGCCCTCCCCTCGGCCTCGCGGAGCAGCGTGCCGAGGCGCTCGCAGCCCTCGAGCGCGCCGCGATCACATCCGCTCTCGTAGAGGCGCGCCGCGTGCGTCGCGTCGCGCTCGACGCCTCGCCCGGTCGCGTGGAGATCGCCCAAGAGCACGCACGAGGCGCCGTCACCAAGACGACATCCGCGGGTCAGCAGCGAGGCCGCTGCCGTCTGCTCGCGTCGTACGTCCGAGCCCGCCAGACGCGTTCCGAGGTAGGTACAGGCCTCGGCGCAGTCGGCCTCGCAGGACCGCTCATAGAGGACGCGCGCCCGGGTGAAGTCGGCCCCCCCGCCCAGACCTGCCTCGAACATGCGCGCGAGATCGAAGCAGCTCCGCGCGTTGCCCGCGTCACACGCGGCGTGGAAGTTCACCCGCGCTTGGTTGAGGTCGCGCGGAATGCCGCGACCGAGCGCCTGCAGGGTGCCCAAGCGTCGACACGACTCGGCGTGTGCGGCGGAGCAGCCTCGCCTGTAGCGCTCGGCGGCGCCTCGGAAGTCCTCGGCCTCTTCGAGCGCCATGCCTTCGGCGGCGCAGGCGTCACCGTGATCGGGATCGCACGCCTGCGCCCTCACGACGACGGAGGGCATGAGGACGAGGACGAAGAGCAGCGCGCGGAGCATCGGGACGGCGAGATGCATCCAGGTGGACGCATGTTCACACGGCGAAGGCGCGCGGCCCAATGGGATTGTTGGGGGCCGCGACGAGATCAGCGCACCCGGTGCAGATCGAAGCCGTCGCACTCGGCGGCGGCGATCCGGCCTCGCATGATCCCGCTCGCGCTCTCCAGAAACCCCGTCATGCCCACCATCACGTAGCCGTACGGCTGCTCCAGCCAGCGCTCGGGGGAGAGATCGATGGTGCCATCGCCGCGCACTACACCGCGCAGGGTGTAGCTGCCGGTGGGCACATCAGGGTTCTCGGGGACGGCGTAGAAATGGAAGACCGCGGCGACCTCCGCGCCCCCTGCCCCGGTGAGCTCGAGGGTGAGCCCGGTGACGCCCTGAGGACACAGGTAGCGACCTTCCCACACGCTCTGTCCCTCGACCCGGTAACCGTTGGTCGTCTCGATCACGATGGACGCGCTCATCACCGTGGGCTCGGTGTGGGTCTCGGCAGCACGGCCGCCGCAAGCGGTGAGAGCGATGAGGGCGAGACCAAAAGCTATCGAGAGGTCGTGAGTGCGGAACATCGGTGGAGGCTAACGCTCGGGCCAGGTCACGCGAAAGGGCGTCCAGGCGCGAAGGGCGTTCGCCCCGGCCGCCGCTCGGGCGCCCTTCGTGGTACACACGCGCCGCCCTCGTCGCCCGGAGAAAATATGCGTACGACCCTCTCACTCATGCTCTCGCTGCTGCTACTCGCCTCGTGTGGAGGCAGCTCGGACTCCAGCAGCGGAGGCTCGGGCTCGTCGGGCGATGAAGAGCTCGCGGGCGAATCGGACGGCTTCGACATGGATGGCTTCGAGGACGAAGAGCCCGCGGTCGAGCACGGCAGCGCCAGCGCGCGGGAGCTCATCGGGATCCACCCGCCGCCCACGCCTTGGCAGGACATGACCCGCGAAGAGCGGGAGTACTACATGGTCGCGGCCATCCTTCCCGTCGCGGCCGAGGACTTCCGGGGCTACGACGCCGAGCGCTTCTCGGCCATGACCTGCGCCAGCTGCCATGGCGACGACGGCCAAGAGCGCGGCTACGAGATGCCCTCGACCTCGCTGCCCCGCTTGCCCACGCCCGGCAGCCCCGAGTGGACCGCGATGCAAGCGCGCCCTGCGTACACCTTCATGTCCGAGGTGGTTACCCCGACCGTCGCGGCCCAGCTCGGCATGCCCGTGTTCGATCCCGCGACCGGCACCGGCTTCGGCTGCTTCGAGTGCCATCAGCGCAGCTCGCACTGAGCTCGATCGCGTGAAGCCAGCGCAGCGCCTCCGCGCCCTTCGGCAGGCGCTCGCATCGGGGCGCGACGCGGGCCGCTATGCCCGGGTGAGCGCGCTCGATGGCCTGCTAGAGCTCGCGGCGGACCCGACGCTTCGACGTTCGTGTTTGCGGGTCGCGCTCGAACACCTCGACGCGATGGGGGCCGCGGTCAGCGAGATCGAGATCGATCGGGTGCGCACCCTGCGAGACCTCGCCTATCCGCAGCTCGTTCGCGGCGCGCCGCTCGATGCCGCCGCCCCGCCAACGGAGCTCGACAGGCGCGCGGCCGCCGCGCTCGAGGGTCTGGTGCGCGGGCCCATTCCTGCGGCCGGCGATCCCGATCACGCCGAGGCGCTCGCGCTCACCGCGCTGGCACACTTGATTGCCCAGCGACTGGACGCGGCCCTCCCGCTGCTCGCGCATCTGAGCGCGCTGAGCACGCTACCGCGCTCAGCGTGGGCGGTCCTGATCGAGGCGTGCCGAACCCCGCGCGCCAGAAGGGCCACCCACGAGCTCGCGCGACGGCTGGCGACCGAACGGCCGGGCGATGCGCCGCTTCGGCTCCTCGATGTGGCGCCGCACGTCGATGCTCGCGCCCAGACGACGCTGCTGCTCGCGGCGTTCGAGGGGAATGAAGCCGGAGCGACCGAGGCGCTGGAGCGGCAGCTCGAAGCGCTCGCGTTGGCCAAGCGCGACGCAGGCGATCGGGCGGGCGCCATCGCGCTGCTCGAGGCCTTCGAGGCTGCGGCCCTGACGGGGCAGACGGCGGCGCTGAAGCGCTGCCTCGATGCGACCTGATCGACACCCCCTCATTCGGCGTGCCCGGCGACGCGCCCACCAGCATGGGTAGAAAGCGGGTCGCCGGCCGGGCCCAGGTGACGCGGTCACACGTGCCGGTCGCGCCGCGGCGTCGCAGTGATGAGCATCACGACCGCTCGAGCGAACCGGCGAGCGATGTTCCTGTCACGTCACCTGAGGAACGCGCGCGGGTCACTGTTCGCGCGACCGCGTGGACCGAGTCTTGCTCACTCGGGCGCATGACTCGCTACACGTGCTGGCCCACCGTCGCTCGACAATCATGCAACACAGAGCTTCCGGAACACGCCCCTCCCGCGACCCCGACACCCCTTCGGCGAATGCACATGCGAAGCCTGCTTTTCCTCCGGGCGGGAACCGCGCTTCGCATCGCTCCGCTCGCCTCCATCCTCACCCTCGCCTGCTCCGAGCCGGCGCCCCCCACCGACGCCCCCATCACCTTCGAGGTGCCCGACTCCGGTCTTCCGGACACCCCTGCTGAAGACGAGCGCCGGACGCGGGCGACGGCCTCAGCGCCGATCTCTCCCTGCTCCCCTTCGGTACGCCGGCGCTGCCTCCAGAATGCCTGCCGCCGTGCACGAGCGAGACGCAGGCGGCGGTCCTCGGATGCAGCGACGCTGCTCGCGAGAACGCGGCACACGCCGCGGATCCGACGCCATCGGCTAGCTTCCGCACCCGCTACGGGATCTACACCGTCGACTGCAGCGACACCCTAGTCGCTACTATCCCTGCTACCTGTGGCAGCTCTACTCGTGCTTCGAGGAGTACTGCCGTCCGGAGTACTACTCGTTCGCCGACTGCTTCGACGCTGGTGGTGCGTGCGTGTCCGACCGCGACGCGCTGGATGCGTGCATGCACGCTGTCCCCGAGGCGGTGGCGTGCGAACGGGACCGCGTCGCCTCGTGCTACGCGACCTCGCCATGACGGAGCGTCGCACCATGTCCGAGATGGTTCACCAGCCATGTCCTCAGACGCTCACCAAGGATGAATCGATGGATGCCCCCAGGGGGGGCTGCACGATGGCGTGCACCACCGATGACGACTGTGGAGCGGGCGGCACGTGCCCATCGTTCGGGTTCTGTCTGCCCGCCTGCGTCTCGGGCGACGGCACATGCGCGCCGGAGGGCGCCTGCGTGACTCCGACGGGTAGGCCGGCATTCTGTACGTCGGCGTGCTGGCCGGAGGACCGACGACCCGAGGGTTGGACACCGTGCAACCTGGACCTCGTCTGCAACGAGTGGCGGAGCCGCTGCATCGACCCGTCGATGCTCCCCACGACCGGCGCGGAAAACGGCGGACCGTGTGCGACGAATGCCGACTGCCTCAGCGACTACTGCCTCCTCGAGGTTTCGGCGACCGGCGTTCCGAGCGGCTACATCGGTGGGCTCTGCGCAGGGACGGGCATCCTCCCGCCCGATTCCCAGTTCGTCCCTGACAGCCCGCTACCGCGCTCGAACGGCGTCGAGGGGAGCATCGTCCTGCCGAGCACCGGTGGGCGTGCCGGCGACTTCACGCTCTGCTTCGGTGAGTGCACCAGCGACACCGACTGCCGTCCGGGCTACGAGTGCAGCCAGGGGGCTATCCGACGAGTACGCGTCGGGCGCGTGCCTCGGGTTGATCTGCAGCGCGCCCGACGTGATGTGTCCGACCGGCTACGAATGCCAGACGATCGGCGGCCTCTCGCGCTGCGTCGCCCTGTGAGCACCCCGAAAGCTGCAACGTAGAAGGAGGAGCACACGTGCCCACGCCGCGCATTGCGCATCATTTCCCTGCTGAGCCTCACTGCCTGCGGCGCGCCCGCGGAGACCGTCTCGACGCCCCCAATCATTCCCGGCGAAGCGGCCGCGTCACCAGCGGCTCCGCCTCCGTCGCTCGCACCGCCAGCTGTCCTCGCCACCGCACCAGCGACCCCGCTGCCCGAGGTGGACCTATTGCACGCGGGACTTTCGCGCATCGGAGTCTCGAGCGCCTACCACGACGATGTCAGTCAGGTCGCGCGTATCGCCGATGGCGATCTAGAGACCGCGTGGAACTCGCGCACTGGCGATCTCGGTGCGTGGATCGAACTCGCCGTTCCGCCCGACGCGACGGTGCGAGCGGTCGCGCTGACTACCGGCTTCACCCACGTCACGCCGCGCGCCGATCTGTTCACCGGCAACCTGCGTGTCTCGCGGGTACGACTCTCCCGCGATGGCGTGACCCTCGGCGAGTACGACCTGGACACCACGAGTCGCGCGCTCGTCGAGATCCCGGTCAATGGTCCGGGCGGCGTGTTCCGCCTGCAAGTGCTGGTCACCGCTGCGGGGGAGCGCGCCGACTGGCGGGAGATCTGCGGCTCGGAGGTCCGGGTTTTCGGCATATCGAGCAGCGCGACCGCAGACCGTAGCTCGCCGGGGACGAGCATCGGGCCCGTCGTCGGCGTCAGCAGTGCTGATGAGGTCGCTGGGTCGGACGGTGGCCGCGCCGCCGTGGAGGCCGCGGAGGACGAAGAGGACCCGGCGCAGATCGACCTCTCCGGGTGTCGCTCGCTGCTGAGCACCTGGGAGTCCTACTCTTCACGGCTCACGCCCTACCTGCACGAGCCGGACGCGCACAGCGCGCAAGCGCTGCAGGACGTCCTCCAGCGACGCCGCACGATGTTCGAAGGCGCGGCCGAGCTCTTCCGCGACGTGTCGGTGGACCTCGCTGCTCGAGCGTCTGCGACGGCGGCGCGAAACAGCGCGGACCCGTGGTACGAGCGAGCCGCCGACTTCGACGCGCTCATCGAGGGTTGCGAAGCCATGATGGCGCGGCACCCGAGCGAGGCCTGTGGCTGGGCCGAAGCGAGGAGCCTCGCTCGACTAGAGGACGTCGTCCAGATCGAGACCTGGTCCGCACTGACATGGGAGTCGATCGTCGAGCGCCGCGAGAACCTGGAAGGTCTTCCCCTTCGTGGCGACGAGCTCGAGCGCGCACAGCGCCAACTCGCCGCCGCCCACGCGCTCAACCAGTGGCTCGAGCGGATCCACGTCGAGGACTGGGATGAACTGGGGCACCCCAGACGCACCACGTTGCTCGCGTCGGACCTCCCATCGCCGACCGATGTCGACTGGAACGCGCTCGAGGCCGACTTGCAGCGCACGGAGCGCGACTGCGGCTCGACCCACTGACCCCGAGGGCCGTCGATCCAACTCGGGACGGCAATGGATTCGACGGCCCGCCGTGGCCGCGGAGTGAACATGAAACGTATCGGAATCTGCGTGGCGATCGGCCTGATGACGAGCGCGACCGTCCTGCAAGGATGCGGGGGTTGTGAAGGTGTCGGACCGACTGCGCCGCCGCGCACGGAAGTCGTGGGTGACGATGTTCCCTCGCAGATGACCGAGGATGGCTGGACCCATTGGGACCTCCCCGCGGAATGGCCGGCGCCGCCGAGGGCCCGCGTCGGCGCGGCGCTGCCCGAGAGCACGGACGAACTGGTCGCGGCACTCATGCATGCATACGAGCTGGGAGTGCCCGACGTTCGCGGAGGAGCGCTGCACGAGGTCGAGCTCCCGTTTCGATCGCTCGACGGCAAGGACGGCTCGTTCCGAGGCCCAAGGATGGTCGTCGTAGGCTCGGTACGCGGCGTGCGATTCGCTATCGACGAGGGTGTGCTCGTCCCGGTCCGTGGGATGGGGCCCGAACTCGACCTCATCGAGCGCTTCACGGCTGCACTCGAGGCCAGCGAGCGATACCGACCGACGAACGAGATCTGTCCGCTCATCGACGCGTGGCCCGAAGTGCGGGCGCGCAGCCGTCCCGACCTCGTCGATCGCTACGCGACCCTGTGGAGCACGACCTCGGACCAACAGCAGCTCCTGGGCCGGCGCCGCCATGAACTCACCCGGCGCGCCCTCGCGAATTTCCGGCGAGGTGACGATGCGGCCGCTTGGCGCGATCTCGCTGCGCGTCACCTCCTCGATGACGCAACGCTCGTGTCCGTCCGCTCCGACGGAGACACCGAGTACCCCGACGAGACCATCGTGCAGCTCGAGCAGGAGTTGGAGCTGCGCAGAGACGCTGCCGTGGCGTCGCGATCGATGACGATCGCAGACGAGATCGACGCGCTCCTCGACGTCTCCAGTCCGGGCGAACCAACCCGCCTAGGGCTGGCCAACGACCCGCACGTCCTTGCCCTGGTGGCCCGCGGGGAGACTGCCGTGCCCGCCCTGCTCGATGCGCTTGGAGACACCGGACGCGCAACACGCATGGTCTACGTCGATCCGTTCCAACACCGAGCGCGGCTGATCGATCGCACGGACGCTGTCTACGCGGCGCTGGCCTCCATCCTGGACGTCGACTGGCATCCCGAGCACGCGTTTGGAGACTTCCTCACGACGCAAGACGCGGCGACGGTCGCCACGGTGCACGCGGCGGCCACCGCGTACTGGGAGGAGCTGCACGCGCTTTCTCCAGCGGAGCGACGCTGGAGAATCCTTGGAGACGACGCTCGCTCGCCCGCCGAGTGGGCCGAAGCGGCGCTGTGGCTGGTCGACGCTTCCCCGCAGCCGCGCGCGTTCGCGCAGTACCGCATCTACTCGATCGCGGCGGCCTCGCCGATGCAGGGCGAGCCGCTCCGCGCGCGCTCGGACCCTTCGCTGAGCGAGCTCCTCCGTAGGCGTATCGAGAGCACCGACGACGAGGACATCTGGAGGAGCGCGCTCGCCGTCGCAGCGGCGCGCTGGGACCCGCGAGCGCTGCTGGAGCACTTCGATGAGCTCCGCCTTACTTCTGTGATGACCCTGCTTCCCGCACTGGGGGAGATCGGCCGGAGACGTCTCCTGGAGACGCTCCGTGGCCACGGACAGATGTTGATGTTCGCCGCCGCGATGGAGGTCGAGGTGTGGGTGCCCTACCTGCTCGACGCCGCCAGCGATCCCGCCGTCGCGGCCGCGCTCACGGCGGTCCTCGACGACCCCGGGGATCAAGGGTTGTTCGACGCTCGGATCCTGGTGGGCGTGGGCCTCGCACGCGGAGGTTTCGCGCCCGCACGCGTGGCACTCGTCGCCCATCTTCACGATCCGTCGGTGTACGGCGAACTCTGGCCCGGCGCCGAAGCCCTTATTCTCGGTCCGCTCACCGTGTTGCTGCACGAACCGGTCACGGTAGGGCGCGACGTGACCCGGGGGGAGATGACGGCATTCCTGGTCCGCGACATGGTCGAGCTTCCCTACGAGTTCGGTGTGGATCAGCCCACCCGTGAACGGCAGCTGGCCGCGCTCGTCGCCGCCCTCGAGCCGCGGCCCTCGGGCTCTCCGTAGGGTCGTGTCTTCGCGTGCGATCCGGCGAGGCGCCAACCCCAGCCCGGGACCCGGTGACCCGCGATGCCCGGGAGAGCGCGTCGCTCAGAACGTGATCGTCGGGGGCATGAGGACGCCGACCGCGCCCGATCCGTCACTCACTACCAGCACACCGGCGCCTGGATCGAGGGTGACCGGGCTGCCCATCCGCACGACGCCTGCATCCCAAATCGGCGGCAGGTCGTCCACGTTCTGCGCGACCGCCCCGAGCGCGCTCCCCGTGGCCTCGATGCGTGCCCCGACGACCGAGAGCGCGACCGTGTCGCCGCCCCCGTCGAGCACGAGGCCCACGCGCTCGTTGTCGATCAGCACCACGTCGGCGATGGACACGACGCACGCCTGGCCTGGTAGCTGCGCCACGTGGATCGCGTCGGCGAAGCGGTCTGCGCCAGCCCCCTCGGAGGTGGGGAGGAGGGCGGAGCGGGTGCCCGTGACCATCGTCGTGCGTAGGTCGAGCAGCGACGCACCGACAGCCGCAACGGCTGCGCCTGCGTTGTTGTCGAACATCCCATCGGTGATGGTGAGCGAGGCCCCGTTCTCGGCCCAGACACCTGCTTGGGCCATCCGCTCGACCACGGGATGGGTCAACGAGACCGTGCTCATGCTCGCGAAGAGGCCATAGCCAGAGGCGTCGTGCAGGTGAAGCGATTCGCCTGTGTCGAGGGTGGAGCCGCTGAAGAGCCCAATACCTACCCCGGGCAGAGCGAGCGTCCTCGTCACCTCGACCCGCGTCGCGCGCACCTCGCAGGTGAAAGCCAGAAGGCCCGCCCCGCGGTTCTCATCCAGGACGACGTCGGTGAGCTCGACCGTCCCGTCCGTGCACACGATCGCCGCGCTGGCGAGGCGTGAGATGTGACCCCTGGAAACGGTGATGCTCGCACCATGAATGGCAGCGATACCGTAGGTAGCGAAGCGGTCAGCTGGCGCGGGGTCGGGAACGTCGAGTACGAGCGCAGGATCGATGTTACCGACGATGTCGACGTCCTCGAGTTCGACGCGAGCCCCGTCGACACCGATCGCGATGCCGCGCTCGATCTCGAACGTGGTGTTGGCGATGCGTGCGCTTCCGGGGCCGACCACGCGAACACTGGACCGCTCGCTGCCCCCCGTGATGCGCGCGCCCTCCAACGTGGTGAGCGGCGTCCCATCGGCAGACGCGGTGAGCGTCACCGAGTCGGCCCGGCCAAGCACGAACGTGCCGCCGCGCACCGTCGCCCCTGCGGGAACCGTGAGCGCACCGGATACGACACACGTGCTCGCGATCTCGAGCGTCTCGCCGGCACCGAGCGCCTCGATGCGTGAGGCGATGTCCTCGCTAGCGCACTCAGGCGACGGCCCGCCGCACGATGCAGACGCCGTCGCGCACAGGGCCATCAGTGCCATCCCTACAACTGCTCTTCGCATGCACGATCTCCTCTTCTGACAGTCTCATGCCCGCGCCGAGCGATCCACCCGGCTGAGCATGGGCGAGAGGGCCCCTCGGAACGATTCCGAGGAGGCCTTCTCAGCTATCGAAGTCGGGCCGATGACGCCGAACGATTCAGCGGCCGCAGTCGAAGCGCACGACGTACGGGTCGAGCACGCTCCCCACGAAGTACAGGTCGCCAGCGTCGTCGACAGCGATCCACGAGTCCGCACCTGCCGTCGCGTACTGGCTACGGTTCGCGAGCTCCACGCTCAGCGCCGGGTGACTGACCATCGGGTCGTAGCCGACGCTGAACTCGATGGTGCTGCGGATGTCCTCTTCGCCCGCAATCCGGGTGATGACGCCCGCCGTGGTGACCGAGAAAATGCCGCCCTTGAAGTAGAGGAAGAGGTCGATGCCGTCGGTGGTCAGCCCACCGGTCTGAAGCGCATCACTGCTGCCGAAGCCGAACACGGTCGCGCGGCCGCGGAAGATCTCCGTCTTGGCCCCCGTGCTGGTGTTGATGGACTCGAGAAAGACCTCGTTCCCCGTGTCGTGCTGAAGCGCGAACAGCGACGAGCCGATGACGGCGAGGCCGTCGACGACGACCTCGTGCTCGCCGCTGACGACGGGCGCGAGCGTCGAGACCGTGTGCGCCGCGTCGCTTCCGATCCTGCGGATCGAATTGTTGCCCGTGTCCCAGACGTACAGGTTGCCTGCGGCGTCGATGGCCATGCGGCCCGGGAGCCCGAACTGCGCAGTCGCGCCAGGGCCTTCGGTGTCCCCGACGTTCGGCGGCGTGACCGGCGTGATGTCCAGGGTGTCGGTGCTCGTCCCGGCCACGTAGCTGACGGCGCAGGTCGCATCGAACGGGTCCGAGATCATCAGCACGGCATTGCCGGTCTGATCCATCACGTAGAGGTCGCCATCGCTGGTCGCTGCGATGTCCTGGAGGTTGGCGAAGCGCGCCGTCGCGCACGGGCCGTCCAGGAGCGACTGCCCCGAGCTGGTGGCGCCTGCGACGCGGTGAACGGTGGGGGCCGAAGCGCTGAGATCGCTGCTCCACACCTCCTGGCCGACGATCGTGACGATGTGATCACCGACGAAGACGACGCTGCGCCAGCCGAGCGGCCGACCTTCGACGCCCGCGAGCGCATCGCCTTCGTTCGCGTGAATGCCCACCTCCGAGTCGTGCTCCGGGTAGCCCGAGAACAGCGAGCCCGTCGTGCAGCGGAATGCGCCCGGCGAGGTTCCGCTGTCGGTGCCGGGGACGCTGCCGTCCGTACCGGGGAGGCTGCCGTCCGTGCCGGGAATGCTGCCGTCCGTGCCCGGCACGCCGCTGTCGGTGGGGGTGTTGTCGGGGGTCGAACAGCCCATGAGACCTGCCGTGAGGGCGAGCATGATCCAGGTGCCAACAGAACGTTTCGTCATCGCGTTTTTCTCCATGGTGCCGAGTTCGGCCAGCGACCTTGAGCAACCCGAGTGCCACCGCGGCGTCCCCGCGTTCGGGCCTTGCTTCCGCACCTCTGGGCATCCACCGTGTGCCCGTCACGTGTGACGGCCGCGGCGCCCGTCACGCCGCGCCCCCCAATGATGAACACCGTCCTGCGCTCGAGTTCCGTCGCGCCCCTCCTCGTCTGTGTCATGGCCGCGCTCTCGAGCTGCGATGGCGCATCCACTTTGGCCGACGGAGGTCCTGCCGACGGAGATCCCGAAGACGCGGCCCTCGTCCCTCGACCGCCCGCCCCGCCGAGCGCGCCGGAAGAACCTTCCTTCACGTGCGCCGCTGGCTTCGCCGTCACCCTCCTGCCCGGTGGTGCGTCGGTGTGTGAGCCCTGGTCCTCGAACAGGCCGCGTTGCGCTGCTGGTAGTCGCCTCGCTGCGGGACTCGGGTGCGTACCTCTCGCGAGCGACTGCTCCGTCGATGCGCCTGTGGAGCTCGACCTCGGGGCGACCTTCGTGCGCGAGGGGAGCACGGGAGGAGACGGCTCGCGTGCCCTTCCTTTTGGGACCGTCGCGGAGGCCGTCGCAAGCGGCGCGCTGGTCATCGCGCTCGCACCGGGGACCTACGACGTACCGAGCACCCTCGCCGGGCAGACGCTCGCAGGGACATGCCCGACAGCGACGATCCTTCGACTGGCGGGGTCGACGCGGCTCACGAATGTGACACTGCGACGGCTCGGGGTGACGGGCCCCGGCACGTTGATCGCGGCGAGCGGACGCACGTCGCTCGATCGGGTCGAGATCGCAGTGCTCGGCGGTGGCATTCGGGTGGAAGGCGCGCTCGAGGTACGCGAGACGACGATCCGCGACCTTTCGCTCGACGCAGTCCGAACGGCCCGGGCGAGCTCCATCCTCTTGGAAGACGTCGCGATCGAGCGAATCCGCGGTGTCGCGCTGCGCGTCGATGCCGCTACTCCGTCAGGCACCGATGTGACGCTCCGTCGTGTCGTCATCGATGATGTCCGCGCGTCGGTCGAAAATGCGGCGGCGATTCTCCTCGATCACGCCGGCGCGCTTACGATCGACGGCCTGGTGATCGAGGATGGCGATGTGCATGGCGTGGTAGCGATCGCGGAGGTGGCGACGGTGCACGATGTCATCATCCGTCGCATGGCCGGAGCGGGCGTGTTCCTCGAGGTCGGCACCGGGGGCGACACGGAGCCGCAGGTCCTCTCCTCGCTCTGGACCGCCGACACGGCCGGCGGCGTCGCCCTCGGTCACGGCTTCTACGCGGTGAACGATCTGGTCGTGGAACGGGCATCGGGAATAGGCGTCGGCGTGGTCTATGGGAGCGCCGAGTTCTCCCGCGTCCTCATCGACGGCGCGGCGGGCGAGGGCATCGACTTGGATCTCCGCGACTCGAGCGCCGTGTTGCGCGATCTGCACGTCCGGAACGTCGTTCACGTCGGGCCCCTCGATGGCGGCGCGCTGCTCGTCGAGTCGGGTGACGTTCAGCTCGATCGAGCCTTCCTTGAGCAGGTCGAGCATCACGGGATCGCGGTGGTCGCTGGCGCCACCCTCGACGCGAGCGATCTCAGGGTCGACTCCGTGCGGCCGACGGTCGTGCAGACGGGCTACGGCGTCCTCGCGCTCGATGGCGCCGAGGTCGTGCTGCGCCGTGCGTCGATCGAACACGTCGTCACTGCAGGGCTCACGGCACAGGACGCCATCGTGAGCGCGACGGATCTCAGCATCTCGCACGTGACGACAGGCGATGGGCCGGATGGAATCGGCGTCGTGGCCATCCAGTACGCCGAGGGCGCAGTCGCATCGATCACCCTCGACCGCGTCGAGATCTTCGATGTGCAGCGTTGGGGTGTGATCGCAGCGGGGTCCGGGGCCTCGCTCACGGCGAACGATCTGGTCATCCGCGCCGTGCGCATCGCCCCGTGTTGTGAAGGAGGCCGCGGAGGCTCGGGGATCGTGGTGCACGATGGTGCGCGCGCGAGCATCACCCGATTCGTCGTCGAGCAGAGTGAACACGCAGGGATCGTCGCGACCGCGGGCGTCTCGGCGTCGTTCGAGGCGGGCCGCGTCGAGCGCAACGCCGTAGGGCTCGTGAGAAGCCCAACGCTTCCCTACAACTTGGGACTCGCGCCGGGTCTCACGTTCTCCGGCGTCGTGCTGCTCGACAACGCCCAGGACCAGCAGCTGACCGAGACCGACCTACAGCCTCCCATCTTCGCGCTGTGATGCGTCACCAGCATGGACACGGGGCCCGCCGTGTATACTCGACGGCCCAGAGCGCTCCTTCGTGACCTCGCCGATCGACACCACGCTGCACGAGCAGCCGGAGCGCCCCCGGCGTGTGGCGCAGCACCTGACGGCCGTCTGCGCCGCGGGCGAGATCCTCGCGACGCAACCGACGTTCGCCCTCCCGGAAGGCGCGCTCGAGATCGGACGCGCCGCGGGACCTGTGAGCCTCGGCCTCGCGGGCGACCCGCGATTGTCGCGGCGACATGCCGTGATCGAGCGAGCATCCGATGGATCGCTTTCCATCAGCGCCCTCGGCCCTGCTCCGTTCAGCGTGAACGGGAAGGAGGTTCGCTACGCGATCCTCGCGGACGGGGACGCCATCGTGCTGGGCCAGAGCGCGCTCATTCTCCGCGATGCCAAAGGGCCGCGCGACGCTCCGCAGATCGAAGGGCTCCTCGGCGAGTCGCCCGCCATGCGAGCCATCCGCCGATCCATCGCGAAGGTCTCTGCCGCACCGCTCAGCGTCGTCCTCCTCGGTGAGAGCGGCAGTGGCAAGGAGGTCGTGGCGCGCGCGCTCCATGCACGCTCCGGACGAAGCGGTGACTTCGTGGCCCAGAACTGCGCTGCGATCCCGGCGTCGCTCGCCGAGGCCCAGCTCTTCGGTCACTCGGCCGGGGCCTTCACCGGCGCGCAACGCGCGAGTGTGGGGGTTTTTCGAGCAGCGAGCGGTGGAACGCTCTTTCTCGACGAGATCGGAGATCTCCCGCTGGAGGTTCAGCCGAAGCTCCTTCGCGTGCTCGAAGAGCGGACGGTGGTGGCGCTCGGCGGAACGAGCGCGACGGCAGTCGACGTGCGGGTGGTGGCGGCGACGAATCGGGATCTCATCGACGACGTACGCGCAGGACGCTTTCGCGGGGACCTCTACGCGCGCCTGGCCGAGTTCACCATCGAGCTGCCGCCTCTTCGTGAACGACGGGAGGACATCCTGCCCATCCTCGGGCACCTCGCGGGCGATGTCCCTCTGCGCCTGGGGTTCGACGCGCTGCACGCGCTCCTGGTGCATCCGTGGCCCTTCAACGTGCGAGAGCTGAGGACCATCGTCTCGCAGCTGCGCCTGCTGGCACCTTCCGAGGGCGAGACCTTTCCCTTCGACGCGATAGCCCAGAGGCTGCTCGACACCGCGCGCGCGATGGGCCCCGCAGTCGCTTCGCCTTCGAGCCGGCCTCCGCCCTCGAGCGAGCCGAAGCCGGAATCCGTCGCGCCCCCCGACGCAGATGGCCCGCCGACCCGCGAAGCGCTCGAGGCGATGTTGGCCGAGCATCGCGGGAACGTGACCGAGCTCGCGCGCGCCAAGGGGCGGTCGCGTAGGCAGGTTTATCGCTGGATCGAGTCGCACGGCGTCGACGCCGCGCGCTTTCGAGACGGGCGCTTTCGAGACGGATGAGCCCGCTGCCCGAGCGAGTCGGTCCCTACGTGATCGAGAGCGAACTCGGCCGCGGCGGCATGGGCGTCGTGTACCGCGCCCGCGATCCGAGCGGCCGCCTGGTCGCAGTCAAGCGACTGAACGTGAGCGACGACCACGTGGCGCAGCGGTTGGCGCGGGAAGCGGAGATGCGCGTGGTGCACCCGAACGTCGTGCGCGTCCTCGCCTCGGGGATCGACGGGCGCGGGGAGCCCTACGTCGTGATGGAGCTCCTCGCAGGCGCACCGCTCGATGTCTCGGCCCGGCTGCCGATGGCGACCCTCTTGCGACTCTTCGCCGAGGCCGCGGACGGACTCGCAGCGATCCACGCCGCTGGCATCGTCCATCGCGACGTGAAGCCATCGAATCTGTTCGTCACCATCGATGGGACGCTCAAGCTCCTCGACTTCGGCGTCGCGACGTTCGCCAGCAGCTCGACGATGCTCACCGCGAGCGGCGCGCTGGTGGGGACCCCGGCGTACTTCTCCCCAGAGCAGGCGCGCGGTGACGCGGTCGATCCGCGGACGGACCTCTGGGGTCTCGGGATGAGCTTCTACGAAGCGCTCACGGGGGAGCTCCCGTTTCGACGTTCGAACGTGGTCGCATGCGCGCTCGCCGTGCAGAACGACAGGCTACCGGGCCTCTTCGAGCACAGCGCGGCGGTATCGATCGATCTGGCGTCGATCATCGACCGCTGTCTCGCCAAGCGAATGGAGGATCGACCGGAGAGCGCCGCCGATCTCGCTCGCGCACTGCGCGCCGTGACGACCGACGAAGAGTTGTCCCGACCGAGCCAGCCCCTGCTCGCGCGGCCGAGCGAGACCTGGCGAACCGTGGTGCTGGTGCTGGTGGAAGGCGCGATCGATGCTGGGTCGATCGACGTGGAAGCCGCGCGCGCCGACGGCGAGGCCTTTCGCATCTTCGGGAGAGCCTCGGTGGTCGTGCTGGGCGCGGACAGCGCCCGCGGTGACGAGCTCACGAGAGCGATCGCGATGGCCGTCCGTCTCTCGAAGGCCGGCGCGATCACCGTGGTGGGCACGGCGCGAGCACGAAGCAGTGGTCGCGAGCTCGAGCCAACCTCGCTTCGGACGAGCACGGATCTCTTGGAGCTGGTGCGAGGCGAGGCACCTGCGACGTTCTTGACCGCCGACGTCGCCACGCTGGTACGGGAGAACGCAACACTCGCCATCCGGCCGGATGGGAGTGCGCAGCTCCTCGATCTCGCGGAGCCGTCGAAGAACGAAGCGCTCATCGGACGGGATGTGGAGCGCGCAGCGCTCGCGAGAAGCGCGCGCCTCGTCACGCGTGGTCGCTTCGCGCACTCCGTGATCGCAGGGGAGTCGGGCATGGGAAAGACCGCTCTCTTGCGCTCTGCCCTCGCCGATCTCGCGCGCGTCGTGCCAGAAGCGTGCGTTTGTTTCGGGAGCGGGCGGCGCGGCGAGACGGCGCCGTATGCGGCCCTGGTGGCGGCGCTCGATCTCGAAGGCGAGACCGGGGCCGAGAGTGCTTCCACGGCGATCGATCGTCGGCGTACCCGGGTCCTCGACGCGCTCGGTGCGCGGCTCGTGCAAGCCCCGATCGTGGTGCTCGTGATCGAGGACACCCACGATGCGGACGAGGCGACGCACGCTCTGCTCGAGGCGTTGGCGACCGACTTCGCAGACCGCCCGCTGTGGCTGATCGAGACCACTCGGAAGCCGAGCGACGACGGTGAGGTGTTGAGGCTCGGCCCGCTCGACAGCGCGCAGATCGAGGCGCTCGTCGTGCGTCTCACGGGCGACGCGCTCGCACGACGCATCGCGGAGCCGCTCACCGAGCGAGCGGGCGGCAACCCTCGCTTCGCCATCCACCTCGCAGAGCTCGCGCTCGCACGGGGACAAGGCGGAGACGTGGACCTCTGGGAGCTCCCGCTCACCGTCGAGACCGCCATCCAGGCGCGGCTCGATGCCCTCCCCGAGGCGCTGCGAAGCGCCACGCACACGATGGCCGCGCTGGGAATCGAGGGCACGATCGATGAAGCGCGATGGGCGCTCGGCGCGGCCACCGACACTTGGATCCGAGCGCTCGTCACGCTCGGTGTGCTCGAGACGTCATCGGGACGGGGCGGCCACGGGTGGCGCTTTTTGAGCCGCGTGCTTTCGGAGGTGGCGTACGAGGCCATCGACCCCGAGACCGCGCGCCGGATCCATCGCGACTTCGCCCGGCGGCTGGCGAGCTCGCCTCAGACCGCACCCGACTCCGTGCTGCGCCACGCGGAACGGGGACACGATCACGAGCTGATCGCGCGCTATCTGCCGATGGCCCTCGCGCATGCCGCCCGCATCGGCGACGGGCATCGCGTCCTCAATCTGTTGCCGCGCGTTCGACAGACGACGGGCGCTACGTGTGCCGATCTCTTCGCGGCCGCCGAGGCGGCAGCGTTCATCGCGGGCCGCGGCGACCCGGAGGCGTTCCTCCGTGAGGCGCTCGAGATCTCGGTCGTCCCGGACGATCGCGCGCGCGCCTTGGCGGAGCTCGGAGAGCGAGCCCGACGGTTGGGTCTCGTCGCCGATGCGCGTGCCCTCCTCGAGCGCGCGATCGCCGCGCGCCCATCGCAGCCGCTGGCCGCGCGCGCGACGTGTCGCCTCGCGCTCGTTCGCCTGTCCGAAGGAGACGCGGAGGGGGCAATAGAGCTCCTCGCCGCATGCGACACGGCGGATGACGCTCCGCTCGATGCCCGCGCCCTGGTGTGGGATACGCGCGGCTACGTGCACGGCGCCCGAGGTGCCCTGGGCGCGCGACGCGAGGCCTACGAACGCGCGGCGGCGCTCTACGCGGAGCTGGGGGATGCCCGACGCGAAGCCGGTGCGCGTGCCAACTTGGGGGACACGCTGCGCGAGCTCGGCGAGCTCCCATTGGCCGAGCGGGCCCTGAGGCAAGCCATCGACGGTGCGCGCCGCGTGGGCAATGGGCTCACCGAGGCCTACGCGTATGCGAACCTCGCGGCGACGCTGCTCTCGGCGGCACGTCGTCGCGAAGCGCTCGCGACGTTGGATGTCGCCGAAGTCCGCGCCCGCGCTGTCGGAGACGAGCGCCTGGTGTCCGTCGTGGCACTTCGTCGGGCCCGCGCCGCCGAGCGCCCACCCTCGGACGAAGAATTCGTGCAGATGCGTCGCCTCGATCAGGAGGGCGCAAACCCGATGCTCCGAGGTCTCGCGCTGGTCCCGCTCCTCACATACGGCGCCCCGGATGAGCGCGTGCTCGCCGAGGCGAAAGCCCTGCTCGCCGAGAGTACGGCCATCGAAGAAGGCACGCTCGAGCTCGGCGCGGCCCTCTATGCGCGCGAGCCGGATGAGGCCGTCCGCGCGATGGTCCTTCGCCACGTCGAGCGAGCCCTCGCGACGCTCGATCACCCGGAGTGGCGCGCCCGATATGTTGCGCACGCCTCGTCGGTGGCCCCCGACGTGCTGCGGGGTTGGCCCAGTTGACGGTCCGCTCCGGACCGCCCGAGCGCCGACCTGGGCATCGCCAGCCGTCGATCCTTCACTCCGCGCGGACGCCGTTCGCGTCCACTCGATACCTCAGCTCGCGCGCCCACGTCTCGGGCGGCGCGAGCCCAGCCGTTCGCTCCGCGAAGCACCGCATGGCGGCGTCCTCGTCACCGCTGTGCTCCTCCTCGCACTCCCAGAAGGCGTCCGCCTCGCCATACATCTCGTCGACCCTACCCGACACCTGGACGACGAAGCTTTCGTGCTCGAACTGCACGCTTTCGACCGACTCGCATGCTTCCAGCGATCCATAGGAATCGTTCGTGTCACACGACAAGATCTGATCGACCACGACGACCCCTCGATCGTCCTGCACCAACAGGAACCCCAGGTCCACGTCCTCCTCGATGTGCATCCAAACGAGCACGACTGCACCGAGCGTCGACGATGGCGACGGGGATGCCCATTCGGTTCCCACGTAACAGGCGTCCCCAAGGCTGTCGCAAAGCTGCTGGCCCGATGCGAAGCGGGCCCCCGCGACGAGCGGCGATACATCGACGCTGTCGTCGCATCCGAGGTCCTCTGGGTCCCATGTCTCCGTGTCGCCTAGATCCGCCGCAGGCGCGGTGAGACCTGCGAGCCGCGCACCGACCACTCGTTCGGTCGCACTGCGAGCGAGCGCTCATAGGCCTCGCGCGCCCCCGCCACGTCGCCGCGTACCTCGAGCAAGCGCCCGAGGTTGTACAGGCACGCGCCCTCCGTGGATGGCAACGCCGCGCGCACCACCCCTCGGGTGAGCAGGTCGCGAGCGAGGTCGAGATCTCCCGCCCGATGCGCCTGCAAGCCCGCTTCGCAGAGGAGGGTGCCGTCGTTGGGCGCGAGCACGAGGCCCGCCTGGAACGCGGCGAGCGCCCCGCTGTGGTCGCCGTCGTGCGCGAGCACCCGCCCTTCGCGGAGGTGCCGCGCCTGAGCGCGAAGCCGGGTACGCTCCGTCGCCGACAGCGCGTGTGCGAGGTTCGCGCCCGGCCGCCGTGGCAGGCCGCTCAGGGGGCCGGTGCGCGGGCGATGCCTCGGGCGGAACCGGCTCCGAGGACGGAACAGGAGGTGGGCCCGAGGGGAGCGGATCGGGCGCCGCGCACACACAGCCGATGAGCAAGAGTGCAAGGAACGGTTGGGCACGCATGCCCGCACTCTACAGGCGACGCGACGCGACGCGATCAGTTCCGGTGGCCGAACCCAGATGGCCGCTCGCCCGGCCGTGATGATTCTTCACCGCCTCGCATCGGACCCATCTAGGAGGGGCGTGGATCTTGGATGGATCCAGCCCGACTCGGGGGTCGACGCTCCGCCGCACTCGAGCGGCCACTCACCGCATATAGGTGGTGCTCGCGGTGGCCTCCGACAGGAACACGATCGCGTCGAAGTCACGAGTGGGTATCAGACGGTCGCCGTACTCACCGTAGTATTCTGCATCGCCCGCGTAGCCTGGTTGGCTGGGCAGCATGATGAACTGCGGGAGTTCGGACGCGGCAGCAAGCGACGCCGCCCAGGTGCCGCTCGTGCCAACCGGAACTTCTCCGAAGACCCCGGCTCGGTCCGCTTCGCGCTGCACCCCGTGGCCATACGACTGTCCAATCACGACGTACCGCGACGTCAATACCGACGAGACCCGAGTGCCGAGGCTCGGGGCAGACCCGATGCGAGTGCCATGCGCGCAGTGCGCGTTGTGTGCCATGACCATCACCGTCTCTCCGCCCTCTGCCGCGCGAAGGAGATTGCGTTCGAGGCCGGGCTCCCGATGCATCGCGTCTCCGGTCGAGAAGTCACCCATCGCGTAGTAGACGAGAAAGCGATATCCGTCGCGCAGGTCGAGGAGATCGGCATACGCGAGATCGGTCGACCCTGCGTCCGTGCTCGCGATGTATCCCTCGCGCACCCCGTCCCAACCTTCGATCACCCCATCGAGATACGCCGCCCCGTTGGACAACCCAGAAGCGGTGGTACCGGGCCCGAGGGTGCGCGGGCAGGCAGCGCGCATGGATGCTTCGACCATCGGGTCGGTCACCGCGAAGTAGGCCGCCAGGCGATCGAACGTGCTGGTCGGCTGCACGGCGACATCGATGCCCCGAATGTGTACGCGATCGCCGTCACCCAGCGTCAGCGAGAGCTCTCGGAGGTGGCGAATGAGGGCCGCTGCCTCGTTGGTACCTGCCGCGGTCCGGGCGAAGGGTTCGAAATAGGCAGCGAGCCGCGACTCGTCACCGGTAGCGATGTAGTCATCGAGGGGCACGGTTGCCGCGTCGCCGCTCTCGATGAGGACGGTCCGTGCCCCATGCGCGCGCATCAGATACTCGAACACGATGCCGTGGACCGCTGCCGACTCCGCGACCCCGTGGCTGTCCTCACCCGAGCACACGACAGCGGCGGTAGGGAGGTCTCTGAAGGCGGCATCGAGGGCGCACTGGGCGCCATCCGAGTCGTCCAAGGGAAACGGGTGCGGGACATCGACCACGAGCGCCGGACAGCTCGCGAACGGATCCGGTGCATCGGGCGCATCACCCGCATCGCCCGGGCCCGCGTCGGGGGATGGCACGGGATCGCCGCAGCCCACCCACATCGAAGCGAGGGTCAGCACGAGGCGCATGGGGATTGATCGGGTCATGGACGAGCCGTGCGCAAGGGCGGGGCCGCGAGGTTCTCGGCACGTTCCGGTGGGTCAGCGACGGACGACGAGACCGGGCACGCGTGACGGCCGCGTGACCGGCACAGTGGTCGGTGTGAAATCGGACTCCCTCCGCGTCGGACGCGGAGCGCGCCGAGGTCGGGATCGATCCGGTGGCGGCGCGCGAGCGACCGCACGCCCGGCCGTGATGATTCTTCACCGCCTCGCATTGGACCCGTCTAGGGGGCCGGCATAAACCGGCCGCCGTGGCTTCGACTGCTTCACGACCGCCCCAAGGGTCCGATCGACGACCGAACGATCGACGGCGCTTCCGCCCGTGGGTAGCGATGCTCGTCATGATCGTCCTCGGCGTCTTTGCGGGCGCGTGGCTCTCGGGGTGTGGCGGCGCGAACGCCGACCCAGACGCCCCACCGCCCGCGCGCTTGGTGGTGGTGGGCAACAGCGAGCTGGGCGACACGGTCGAGGTGGTGCGGGTCATCGGCGATCTGCGCGGCGAGATGGAGGTCCGGGTCTTCGCCGAGCTGCCCGCGCGCATCCGGGTGCTGCACGTCCGCGAAGGAGATCACGTCAGCGCGGGCGACCCCATCGCTACGTTGGACTCCGAGCGTTTGGCCCTCGGCGTCGAGCAAGCGACCGGCGCGGTCGATGCCGCGAACCTCACCCGGGATCAGCTGATAGCCGACCTCGATAGGGCCCGACGTCTCCTCGCGTCGGGCGCCATCCCCGAGAGCCAGGTCATCGCGCTCGAGGCCCAGCTCCGCGCGGCCGAAGCGAACATCAGCGGCCTGAGCACCGCCCGACGCAGCGCTGGTGCCGAGCGTCGTCGGGGCATCGTGCGCGCGCCGATCGACGGAGTCGTAGCTCAGCTCGCCTTCGACACCGGCGACACCGTGGCCGCCGCCGCGCCCATCTGCGCCATCGTGCAGGCCGCACACGTCGAGTTACTCCTGCGCGCGACCGAGAACGACTACGTCCGCATCCACGAGCAGATGACGGTCGAGGTCACGTTCCCTGCCCTGCCCGACGTGACCCGAGTGGGAGTAGTGACCTCGGTGTCTCCCGTGCTCGATCGACTGACGCGTACGGCAGCGGTCGAGATCACGATCGACAACGCAGACGGTCGCCTGCGTCCCGGCATGACCGGCCGCGCGGCGATCGAACTCTCGCGCCGCACCGGCGTGGTGCTGGTGCCCGCGCAGGCCGTTGTGATGCTGCCCGAGACGGACGACACCCGGCGCGCGATGGTCTTCGTGGTCGAGGAGGGTCGGGCCCATCGGCGCGACATCACGCTGGGGCCTCGCACTGGTGAGCGCATCGAAGTGACCGACGGTCTGGCGGAGGGCGTCGAGGTCGTGCTCGAAGGACAGCATCTGTTGCGTGACGACGTCGAGGTCCGCACCACCCGATCGAGTCGCACGCTCGTGAGTGGCACCGAGGATACGCCGACCACGCCATGAGCGGTAAGGACCAATCAGGGGATTCAGCTGTGGATTCAGCTGGGGACTCGGCCGGCGGCGGCGTGACCATCGGTGAGCGATCGATACGCCGCTCGGTCACCACCTCGATGGTCTACCTGTGTCTGATGGGTTACGGCGCGTTCGTCCTCTACAACCTGCCGCTCAATCGGCTGCCCGACGTCGAGCTCCCGGTCATCGCGGTGATCACCACCTACACCGGTGCGAGTCCCGCGGATGTGGAGACGCTGATCACCGCGCCCATCGAGCGCGCGGTGAGCTCCGTCGAGGGCGTCGAGACGGTGCGGAGCACCTCGCGACAGGGCACGTCCCTGGTGATCATCTCGTTCACCTGGGGCCGCGACATGGACGACGCGGAGACCGACGTCCGCAAGAACATCGAGCTCTTCGCCGCCGACTTTTTGCCAGCCGAGACCTCGCGGCCGCTCACGTTCGCGTTCGATCCCAGCCTCGCACCGGTGATCTTCCTCGGGATGGAGGGCTCGCTCGACCCCCATCGCCTCCGCACCATCGCCGAAGAAGAAGTGCAGCCGTTCCTCGCGCGCCTCGACGGCGTGGCCGCGGCCGAGGTGATGGGCGGCCTCGATCGACAGATCCTGGTGCGCCTCGAGCCGCTGTGGCTCCAGGCGAACGGGATCTCGCCACAGCAGGTCATCGACGCGCTCGCCGCGGCCAACGTCGTGGTGCCCAGCGGCGCCATCGACGACGGCACCCAGCTGCTGAACATCCAACCCACTGCGAGCTTTCGGAACGTCGCCGAGATCGAGGAGGTGGTCGTAGGCATGCGGGGCGGACGACCCGTGCGATTGGCCGAGGTCGCCGAGGTCATCGACGGATTCGAAGAGGAGACCCACGTCGTCGCGGTGAACGGCGCGAGCGCCGTGTTGGTCGCGGTGCGCAAGCAGTCGGACGCCAACACGGTGTCCGTCGCGCGCGCTGTGCACGACGCCTTGCCCGAGCTGAACGCGCGCTTGCCCGACGGCGTGCGCATCGTCTCCATCTTCGACGAGTCGGATTCGATCCTCCGGGCCATCGGCAACCTGGGCAACACCGCGTGGCAGGGATTTCTGCTCACGGCGCTGGTGCTGATGGCGTTCCTCCGGAGCTGGCGCGCCAGCCTCATCAACATGATCGCCATCCCCATCTCGATCATCGTGGGCTTCGTCGCCATGTCGAGCCTCGGGGTGACGCTGAACCTGATCTCAATGGCGGGCTTGGTGCTCGCGATAGGCATGGTGGTCGACAACGCTACCGTGGTGCTGGAGGCGACCTACCAGCATCTGGAGCGGGGCCTGACGCCGACGCGCGCCGCCATCGCCGCGACCAAGGAGATGACCCTGCCGGTGAGCGCCTCGACGCTGACCACCGTGGTGGTCTTCGTTCCGATTCTCTTGGTCGAAGGCATCGCTGGCGAGCTCTTCCGCGACATGGTGCTCACCATCACCACCTCGCTGCTCGCGTCGCTGATGGTGTCCGTCACGCTCGTACCGATGCTGGCCGCGCATGGCCTGGGCGGCGATCTCGAAGGGCGCCTCGCGAAGTTCCTGAAGCGAGCGACGTTCTTCCTCGATCGCTTGGGACCGGCGTACGAGCGCGGCCTGGGCTGGGCGCTCGCGCATCCTGCCGTCGTGCTCTTGGTCGCGCTCGGCGCGTTCTTGGGCTCGCTCGCCGTCGTTCCCTTCCTGGGCCGGGATTTCTTGCCGCCCACCGACAACTCGGACGTTCGCATCGAGGTCACCGCCGCGCCCGGGATCTCGATCGACGAGATGCGCGAGCGGATCGCGGGCGTCGAGGGTGTCATAAACGACGAGGTCCCCGAGACCCGCGTCGTCTATACCGACTACGGCCAGGCCGAGGGCTTCTCCGCCATCTTCGGATCCACCGCGAACCGCGGGACGATTCGCCTGCGACTGGTGCCGCCCCGCGAAAGGGATCGGACCCAGCGCGAGATCGAGCAGGCCCTGACCCTGCGGTTCCGTGACGTGCCGGGGATGGATCTGCGTATCGCCACCTTCGGTCTGGGAGGCGGCGCCGGCGGGGATGTCGAGCTCAAGCTCTTCGGCGACGATCTGGATGATCTGCGGATCACCGGCGAGCGCCTGCGTGACAGCCTCGGCGCGCTCGAGGGCGTGGTGGACACCCGCTTCTCGATGACCACTGGCAACCCCGAGCTCGAGGTGGTCTTCGACCGCGAGCGCATGCGCAGCTTGGGATTGACCCCCGCGGGTGTGGCCTCCACCCTCGCCGCGTACTTCCAGGGCGTGCCCGCCGGGGTGTTCCGTGAGGACGGCGACGAGCACGTGATTCGGGTGCGGGCGTCGCGTGCCTACCGCGCCGATGTCGAATCGCTCAGGTACTTGCCGATTCCGTTGCCTGCAGGTGGAACGATTCCCTTGAGTTCGATAGCGACATTGGGGGACCGGCTCGGCGCGGTCGACATCGAGCGGCAGAACCAGCGGCGCCTGGCGACGGTGACGTTGGTGGGGACAGGCAGTGATCTCGGCGCCCTCACCGAGCGGGTCGAGGCCGCGCTGGGACGCACCGACTTGCCCGAGGGCATCACCTGGGAGATCGGCGGTACCGCCGAAGATCTGCGCGACGCGTTCTTCAAGCTGGCGCTCGCCCTCGCGGCGGCCTTGTGCCTGGTCTACATGGTGATGGCGAGCGAGTTCGAGTCGCTGCTCGAGCCCTTCGTGATCATGGCGACCGTGCCTTTGGCGATCATCGGTGTCGTCGCCGCGCTCGCGATCACCGGGACTTCCATCCAGGTCACCGCGCTGGTCGGGGTGATCCTGCTCGGCGGCGTGGTCGTGAACAACGGCATCGTCTTGATCGACGTGCTCAAGCGGCGCCGCGCCGAGGGCATGGATCTCAAAGTCGCGACGCTGGAGGCTGGCCGCACCCGCTTGCGGCCGATCCTGATCACCGCGATCACCACCATCGTGGGCATGATCCCGCCCGCCTTCGGCACGGGGGACGGCGCGGAGATCTGGGCCCCGATGGCCCGGGCAGTGGTCGGCGGACTCACCGTGTCCACGATGCTGACCCTCTTCGTGGTGCCCGTGACCTACGTGTTGCTCGCGGGCTGGATCGACCGCCGCAAAGCGCGGCGACTGGCGAAGCGAGACGGCGGCGCCGTGGTCGAGAAGCCCGCCGAGACGGCGAGCGCGAACGAGCTCGCCGCCGAAGCCGCACAGTAGCCGCAGCGGGCGGAGAACGTGAGCATAGGCGCCGGCGCGGGCGCCTTCTGGCGCGGATCCCACACCACACCGAACCCGTCGATTGCGCTCATTCGCGCGAGGAGGAGGGCGCTTCGCGGCAGGGCGCCCTATCCTCGCGCGATGAGCGCGCCGCCGAGATCTGGAGGTGAGCCGCCGCGTGACGGTGACGCGCAGCGCGCTTGGCTCGCGCCGCGCGACGCGCAGCCAACACCGGGGGAGCCGCTCGATCCGGCGCCGCGGAGCCTACGTCAGGTGCTCGGTTGGATACGCCTCGCGTTCGTGGCCGGCTCGGCCGTCGTGCTCTTGATGCTCGCAGCGGTCGCGCTGGCGCTGACCCACGCGAGCACCGCGGCGCCGCCCGCCCCGAGGCCGCCCGCGGTCCCCACGCCGCGCGTGGTCCCCTTCACCGACGTCGACTGGCCCGGATACGCGCCCGATGCGCCGCTCACCGGAGGCGCGCCCACCCATGGTGATCTCGCGGTGTATCGCGCCGTCGCCGAGCGACTGCTGGGCGAGGCGGCCGCCGAGTCCATGGGATACACGGTGTGGGCGGCGATCGACGGGACGGGTGCCATCGATTTTGAGAGCGATCCCCATGGGAGCGTGACCTTCGACTACCACCTCCCCACGGATCGCTGTGTGAGCGTGACCCTCGGACGGGGATACCAAGAGACGACACTCGAGGTGCCCTGCGAGGGCGAGCCCCAGCCCTTCGCCCCGCCCGCGGTGCACGAGGTGATGGCGTTGGCCCGGGCGAGCTGCCCCGCGATCTTCGAGGGCGGGTCTCGGCCCCGCGTCGTGGTGCGCCACGCGTTCCGTTGGATGCGCGTGTCGGTCGTCGATCCCAGCCTGCCCGACCTGTCGTTCACCGCGATCGCGACGCGCGACGCGCGGCTGCGAGGCCGGGGCTGCGGCGCGGGAGCTGCGGGACGCACTGATCGCGCTACGCCGTGAAGCGTCGAGCGCGCGGCGGCGGGCGCCTCAGGTGAGGCGCGATCGTCTCACCTCGCGGAGCACGAACGCGTGTCGAGCTGGCATGCACGCTGCTCAGGGACGCCGCATGCCTACCCTCGCACGCGCTCTCTCCCTCCTCACGATTATCGCCGCGCCCACGTTGGTCGCCCCCACCCTCGCCGAGGCCCAAGAGGCTGGCACGTCATGGGTGCCGCGGCTCTACGTCGACGGGCAGCTCGGCCTCTTCGGCGACGCGCGCTTCAGCAGCGGCGGCAACGAGGCCAGCGACGCGCTCGAGCCCTCGGGCGGCGGCGCCATCGGCATCGATGCGCCGGTGCTCCCGATCTTCTCGCTGGGCGCCGAGGTGAGCTTCTTGGTGTGGAACACCGATGGAGGCGATGACTACGAGATCGATCCCAGCGGCCTGCTCGCCGTGAGCTTCGTGCCGCGGCTGCGGATCCCGTTTGGTGACGGCGACGCGGGGACGACGCACGGCGCCTTCTATCTGGCAGCGTTGGTGGGTCCGACCATCAGCTTCCCTTCAGACGACATCGGCGATGGGCTCGCGTCGATCGGCGGCTCGGTCGACACCGGCTTCGGTCTGCACGGCGGCGCCTTGCTCGGCATGCAGCTCTTCTTCACCCGCACGGTGGGTATCGATCTAGCGGCGGGCTACCAGCACCACGTGGTGTGGCACGAGGTCAGCGTGCTCGGCAGCAGTGGCGAGGTCCGGCTCGATCTGGGTCAGCTGATTATCCGCGCGGGTATCGCGATCGCGTTCTGATCGACGACGGTGTCCCGGGCTTTCGGCTGGCGACCGTCCGCGCTAGCCTGGCGGCCATGTACACCTTCGAGGCGTTGGGCTGGCGCACACCGTTGGTGATCGGCTGCGTCGGATTGCAGTGCGCGATCGGCCGCGGGATCCCAGGCTGAGGCCCGACATGCGTAGATCATCGAACCGCTCGTACGGATGAGCGCGCGCGACACGGCGAAGTCTGTCGCCGCGGCGAGCATGGCAGCGCCGGCGGCCCGGTACGCCCCTGCGGATCCGGCCTCGAGTGCTGCAATCCGTGCGGCATCGCCGGATGCGACTGGGTCTGCCACAGATGCTCGAAGACGAGGAAGCCGCGCTTCGCCGCTGCCCCCGAGTCCATTCGGGCCGTCAGTTCGCGGTGACGGAGTCGGCTGCTTCGGCTTCGGCTTCGGTATCGGCATCCGCTTCGGTCGCGGCGTCCTCGCTGGGGCCCGCGTCTGCTTCCGTCCCCGCGTCCAGCGTCGGTGGCGGCGCGGGCATCCCTACCCCGGCTTCTCGCACCGCGTCCGCCAAGGCGCGCGCGCAGATCATTCGGCCGCCCCACTTCATGTGCTCGTGGGGATCGCCTATCGGGTGATCGAAGTCGGCCTCGCGCACCGACGCCGAGAGATCGACGGAGGGCCAGCGCGTGGTGGCCAGCGCAGCGCGGAGCACCGCGAGATTGGCTTGCACCGCGGCGTACGTGGCTTGGTCCACGTTGTCTTCGATCGCGTCCACATCCACGGGTGTCAGATACAAGATTACCGGGAAGCGCGAGGCGTTCGCCTCCGCGACCAGATCCCGAAACCCAACGATGCGGCGGCTTCGCTCGATGTCACTCGCGTAGCGAACCAGATAGCGACTGCGTCGCACGTCCGCCGAGGGGGCCCAGCCCGCGGCGACGTCATCGAGAGTCGCGACCGTGCCCACTTCGATCCCGTTCACGAACACGGGAGTCGCCGCGAACGCTTCGTCGGTCGGACGGCCCCAGTCCCACTCGAGCACCGAGCCCAAGCGCGCGTAAAGCGGGTGATCGATCATCGCGGCGACGTCATCGAACACCCAGCCTGGGTTGCGCTCCCAGTGCGGGCTGAAGCTCCGCAGGTTGATGGGGATGATCACCGCGCGGGGCGGCGGTGAGAGACGCGCGGCGTAGCGCAGCCACGCCGCGTGCATCTGCGCGCCGGTCGCGGCTTGGCTGATGCGCAGCACCGGCTCGTCGATCTCGCCGGCGAGCATGTCGGGCAAGAGCCGCGGGTCGGCGTCGCCGAGCGCCATCGTCTGCACCACCGAGTCGCCGAAGAACACGATCTCGCCGGGCGCACGCTGAAGCTCGAGCACCCGATCGGTGGGGAAGCCCGAGACCATCGGGCCGAGACGCGCCGGATACCCCAGGAGGATCCGCTCGGCGCCGAGCATCGCAAGGCCCAGGAGGGCCAGCAGCGCCAAGGCCTCGAGCCCGAAGACCAGCGCACCTCGCCTGTCGGACGGCGCTACCGGACCGCTCGCGGCAGCCGGGGCGCTGGAATCGGCGGAGATCGACATGGGCCCAGCGCTCGTAGACCGACCGGTAGCGGGTGTCGAGTTCTTCGGCGCGCGCCTGGCTGCGGAACTCGCTCGCGTGGCGGCGGAACTCGCGTACCACTCTCCCTCGATGTCGAGCACCTCCGCCACTAGTCCCTCCCGCAAGTGGCCCTTCATCGTCGGGGGCGTCGCGCTCACCCTGCTGCTGCTCGTGGGGGGAGCGTTTGGCTATCTCGCCTACGCCGGCGTCCCATTGAGCGAGCTGGGCGAGCTCTTCGCGCGCGATCCCATCGAGCGCCTCGATCCCACTCTGGAGGTGCACCCGGGCGGCGATCGGGTGGTGGTCTTCGCGCTCGATGGGGTGGGCGACCATATCTTTCACGACGCCATCGCATCCGGCGCGATGCCGCGCCTCGCCGCGCGATTGGGCGACTCAGATCCAGACGACGAGCGGGTGCATGCCCATGGCTGGGTGGCGCCCGATGCGTTGAGCATCCTGCCATCGACTACGGTCGCGGCCTGGAGCGCGACCTTCACCGGCGAGCCCGTCGCCCACACCGGGGTGCCCGGCAACGAGTGGTTCGCGCGCGAGGAGATGCGCTTCTACGCGCCCGCACCGGTCTCGGTGCATGGCAACGCCGACACCCTGCACGCGCTGAACGACGGCCTCGTCGGCGATGCCATCGCGGTGCCCACCGTGTTCGAGCGGCTCGACGGCCCGAGCTACGTGTCGCTCAATCCGGTGTACCGTGGCGCCGATCTCTACATGGTCCCCGATCCCACTGCGTTCGCCGATCTTTTCGGGGCGATGAGCGAAGGATTCGCGCCAGGCACCGAAGTCGACGAGGAGCTCTACCGCCACATCGATAGGGACTCGATCGACTCGGTGATCGAAGCGTTCGATCAGCACGGGCTGCCCACACTGCAGGTGGTGTACTTCCCCGGCGTCGATCTCTACTCGCACGTCGCAGAGGATGCGCTCGATGAGCAGCGTCAGTACCTGTCCGAGGTGCTCGACCCCGCAATGGACCGGGTGCTCTCGTACTACGAAGCGCGCGGTGAGTCGGAGCATCTCTGGGTGATGGTGGTCTCCGATCACGGGCACACCCCGGTGCTCGCCGACGACACCCACTCGCTGGGCGTCGGCGATCCCGAGGAGGAGCCCGACGAGCCCACCGCGCTCCTGAGCGAGGTGGGCTTTCGGGTGCGTCCGTTCGAGCTCGAGACCGACGTCGTCGACTACCAAGCGGTCGTCGCCTACCAGGGCGCCATCGCGTACGTGTATCTCGCCGATCGCTCGAGCTGCCCCGACGAAGGTCAGCGATGCGAGTGGAGCCGCGCGCCGCGCATGGCAGAGGACGTGCTGCCGCTGGTGCGCGCCATCGACGCAGCGAATCAACGCGGGGTCGACGACGGAGGACTCGGCGACGCGCTCGAGCTCATCTTCGCGCGCGAACCTCGTCCCATAGGGGAGCCGACGCTGCCCTTCCAGATCTGGGATGGCGAGCGACTGGTGGACGTCGGCGCATTCCTCATCGCGCACCCCCACCCTCATCTGCTGGATCTCGAGGAGCGCATGCGCGCGCTGTCTGAAGGTCCGATGGGGCATCGCGCAGGCGATGTGCTCCTGTTGAGTCACTCGGGCCTCGATCGTCCGATCGAAGAGCGCTTCTACTTCTCGGGGCCCTACCGCTCCTGGCACGGGAGCCCGAACGAGAGCGACAGCAACATCATCTTCACCGTGCTGAGCGGCAGCACCGATGGCGCGGGCGTTCGTAATCGGGTGCGCGGGATCGTCGAGGGCACGCCGTCGCAACTCGATGTGACCCGGGTGATCCTCGATCTGGCCGGCTCCTGATCGCACGTGCCGCCACATCGCGGGCCGGCCCTCAGGTCTCGGCGCGAGCGTCCGATGGTGGTGGTACGCGCGTCCTTCCGAGGGGCGCCGCGCACCCACTTCGCGCCGAGGAGGCCCCATGACCGAGCCCGTATCCAATCTACGTGACGCCCTGACCCAGAAGGTCGCCGAGCTCGATCGCCCTGCCGAACCGCGTCCCGAGGACCGGCGCCGCGCCGACCGCGTCGCGCTCGCCTGCGACGTGAGCCTCTTCAGCCCGACCACCTTCTGGGCGGGCTTCTCCGAGGACCTCTCGGAGGGCGGCCTCTTCGTCGCCACCTACCAAGCGATGCCGATCGGCACCCGCATGGACCTGCAATTCGAGCTGCCCACCGGACACGTGGTGAAGGTCGCCGGCACCGTGCGCTGGCACCGAGGCCAGAGCGACGACGCCATGCCGGGTATGGGCATTTCCTTCGACGAGCTCTCGCCCGCCGATCTCAAAGTGGTCCGCAGCTTCGTGAAGCACCGGCCGCCGCTGCTGTGGGACGTCGACTGAACCGCGGCGATCAGCGTTCTTGGCGGGCGAGCCACTCCGTCTCTTCCGAGTCGAGGACACTCAAGCTCACGGGCCCCAGGCCCAGCACGAAATCGTGGAAGGCCGGCGCGGAGAAGCGCTCGCCGAGCGTCTCCTCGGCCCGCGCCCGCGCGGCGAGCAGCGCGAGCTGACCCACCTTGTAGGCCAGCGCTTGGCCGGGCCAGCTCAGGTATCGATCGACCTCGGACACGATGAGATCGGGCGACATCGAGGTGTGCTCCGAGAGATACGCTTCGGCTTGGGTGCGGGTCCAGCCGAGCGCGTGAAGGCCAGTGTCGACTACCAACCTTCCCGCGCGGAAGGCTTCGAGATCGACCGCGCCCATCCGATCGACGTCGTCGTGGTAGAGGCCCATCTCATCCGCCAAGCGCTCGGCGTAGAGGCCCCAGCCCTCCACGTACGCGGTGAACTCGGCGTAGCGCCGAAACGCCGGCATCTCGGGCAGTCCGTACGCGACCGTGATCTGAAAGTGGTGTCCGGGGACCGCTTCGTGCGCGGTGACCGCGGCGACCAAGTGGCGGCGACGCGACGCGGGTTCGGCGGTGTTCACGTAGTACGCCCCGGGCCTCGAACCGTCGGGCGCGCCCGGCATGTAGAACGCGAATCCCGTGGTCGCGGCCTCGGCGGCAGGCACTGGACGCACCTCACACGCGGTCTCGGCGCGCATCGAGAAGAAGCGCGGGGCGGCTTCCTCGGCGGCGCGGATGCGCGCTGTGGCGTCTTCGATGATCTCGTCGCCCGTCGCGTAGCCGAGCGCGGGATCGGTCCGCAGGTGATCGAGGACCTCGCCCACGGTGCTCACAGAGAAGTGCGGACCGCCGAGCGCGAGCAGGCGCTCATCGGTACTGGCGATCTCGCGCAGGCCGAGCGCGTGGATCTCCTCTGCGCTGTGCACCGCGGTGGTGTGGCGACGGATCTCGGCGGCATAACAAGCCGCGCCATTGGGCAGCGCGCTGATACCCTCGTGCTCGGCGTCGCGGCCGTGCGGAACGATGTCCTGCTCGATACCTTCGGCGTAGGCGACGAACGCGGGGAGCACGTCCTCTGCGAGGATACGGCCCACGTCGGTGGTGAAAGCAGAGCGATCGACCTCGGGCCAGGACGCGCTCGCCTCGACGGCCGCTGTGTACGCCACCCAAGTCTCGATGGGCTCGTCCACCGTGCGCCGCGCGAAGCTCGAGAGCCGCTCGAGCGTGGTGCGCGGCGCGACCAGGCCATTGCGCGCGCCCATGCGCAGGTTCTCGATCAGCTGACGGGTCATGGGACCGAACGCGCGCAGCCGCGAGAGATACGAAGCGGCACGGCTGGGCGAGTCCAAGGGATGAATCGGGGCCAAGCGATTCAGCGCGACCATGGGATTGTCCATGGGTGACGCGCTCCACAGGTGATCGTTGCAGACCTCGGTGCCCGTCTCGGCCTCGAGCAGATCGATGAAGAGCGCGAGGGTCACCCGATCGCTCGGCTCGACGACGGTCAATGCGCGTGCTCGCGAGAGGAACCCAGCGCGCGCTCGCCGGCGCCGCGCGACGGCCTCGGGGCTCACTTCGGGCAGCTCTCCATCGTGACGCGGGTCGCCGATGATGGTGCCCAACACCGGATCTTCCTCGAGGGTGTCGGCCCAGTGATCCCGAAGGAGCGCAGCGAGCGCGTCGTCATGCACCCCGGCGGCAGCATCGAGCGCGGCCTGTGCCGCGAGCTCATCGACCTCGGGCGTGGTGCGCCCATGCGGCGTGGCACCGCAAGCGGTGCAGAGGATCAGCGACAGAAGAGCCCGCGAACGGATCGACATGGCGCGGGCTCTACCACCTCGAGCGCGGAGAGGCCGCCGGTGCGAGGCTAGCGACGGCGGCGCGCCCGGTCGTTCGCTGTCTCAGCCGCCTCTTCCGTCGCGGGGACCGCGATGCGAGTTCCTTCGAGCGCGACGGTGTCGTCGACCTCCACCCGCTCTAAACCCATCTCTTCGCGCAGCAGGGCGGCGATGTAGTGTGCGCGGGCGTTCTGCTTCACTGGACCGACGTTCATTCGCCTCGTGCCATGGAGGGTGGACAGCACCAGGTCGAGGTGGCCGACCTGCTTCGGGTGCTCGGGATCGGGAACCGCCACGACATCGATCCTCCGCACGAGCGTCGCCTCGAGTTCGAAGCGACCGGTCCATGGCATCGGACCAGTCGTGGCGCGTATCCGCTGCTTGGCGACGGTGATCGCACCCCGATTCAAGTAGAGGCCCGCGGCTAGGTATACGAGCCCGACCCCGGCGGCGATGAAGGGACTGAGGGGGAGCCACGAATGCGGCGCTTAGAGCATGAAGGCGACCGCAGCGTTCCAGAGCACGGCGAAGCCCGCCACCACCGTTGCCCCAACCCACCCCTGCGAAGGCAACGTCACCGTTAGTGACCCGCGCCGCTCGGTGTCGCCGCGGTAGCTCTGGCCTCCGACCTCCGAAGTGCGCGTGACGGTGAGCTCCGGGAATCCACCCGACGCCAGCTCCACCCGCTTCACGTCTTCACGATTCACCTGCTCAGGGTACGCGATCGAGCGCGGTCAGAACTGGAAGTAGATGAAGGGCACCGTGCGGACCTCGCCCCAGGCGGCGACCAGCAGCACCGCCGCGAACGCCGTGAGCACCCGACCGCGCACCGTGGTGCGACGCAGCGTCAGACCGTGCGCCTCGCGGCGGTTCCACCACTCCCAGGCGACTAGCGGCAACAGAATCGGCAGGATGGGCTCGAAGACGCCCACGGGGATGGTCGTAGTGAGCAAATGCGTGAAGCTCTCGAGGATCGTGAAGGCCTCTTCGATGCTGCTCGCACGGAAGAACACCCAGCCCACGCACGCGACCTGGAACATCACGAACGCCTTCAGCGCGTGCGAGAGCTGCGGCACCCTCCCCTTGCCCATGGGCTTGTCGATCTCCGTGCGCGCGCCCCGCGGAAAGAGCGCGACGAGCACACCCCAGTACGCGCCCCAGGCGACGAAGGTCCAGTTGGCGCCGTGCCAGATCCCACTCACCAAGAAGGTCAGAAAGACATTGAAGCGCCGGCGAATGGGACCGACCCGGTTGCCCCCCAGCGGGATGTAGAGGTAGTCGCGGAACCAAGTGGACAGCGAGATGTGCCAGCGATCCCAGAACTCGGCGGGGCTCAGCGAGAAGTAGGGATACGCGAAGTTGCGCATCAGCGAGAATCCGAAGAGGCGCGAGGCGCCGATCGCGATGTGGGAGTAGCCCGCGAAGTCGCCGTAGATCTGGAACGCGAACGCCCAGGTCGCGACGAGCAGCGACCAAGGGTTTGCGGTGTCGGCCTCCGCGTAAGCCGGGTTCACGATGGCCGCGAGTCGGTCGGCGATCACCACTTTGATGATCAAGCCGTAGAGCATCTGCAGGGCGCCGTCGGTGGCCTTCTTCGGATCGAAGGTGCGGGGCCCGAGGAACTGCGGCAGGAGCTGGGTCGCGCGCTCGATGGGGCCGGCGACGAGCTGGGGGAAGAACGCGACGAACGCGAGGAACGCGATGAAGTCGTGGGTAGGCTTCAGCTCCTTCCGATAGACGTCGAAGCCGTAGCTCAGGGTTTGGAACGTGTAGAACGAGATCCCGACCGGCAGGATCCAGCCGAGCGTCGCGACATCGGATGCCATCCCGAAGTGGCCCATCAGCGCCGCGAACGAGGTGATGCCCCAGTCCAGGTACTTGAACGTCAGCAGGATCCCGAGGTTGTTGATCAGCGTGAGCGCGAGCCATGCCTTCGCATGTTTGCCCTTCGCGATACCCAGGCCCGCGAAGTAGTCCACGCAGCTCGCTAGGAAGAGCAGGCCCAAGAAGCGCCAGTCCCACGCCCCATAGAAGACGTAGCTCGCGACGAGCAAGAGCAGGTTCTGCGCGCGCACCGTGGGCAGCGACCAGTAGATCGCGAAGACCAGGGGCAGAAAGCAGAGGAACGTGACGGAGTCGAAGGTCAAAGGAGGCGCGCGAGCATGCCGGACCCGGGGGATCGGGGCAAAGACGGCGCGCTCACGGCCTTTCGTGACGCGCGCGCGGGCGTGTCCTTGGATGCAGGTCGCGACGTCCCCAAGACGCTCCTTCTCCTCGGGTCCCTCGCCACATTCGCGGCCTGCGGGGGTGCCCCGAGTCGAGGCTCACCGTGCTCGCAGGGAGACGCCTCGGTGATGAGCAGTCGCTCTCGATTTTGGCGCGCCGCTCGCTCAGCCTGCCCGCTAGCGCGCGTGTGCATGGACGCATCGTACTGGGTGCGCACAACGAGCGAGGTAGGCTGGCCGTCGTCGAGACCACCGCCGCGCGCAGCTAGCAAGCATCACCGTGCTCGCCCCCGAGCCGCTGGCGGCCGTGCCCGAGTCGCCGCTCACGCTCGCGGAGTTTCAAGCAACGCGATCGGTGAACGTGCACGAGCGGCCCGCGGCGCACGTCGGCGTCCTGCCTCGCACCATCCCGCACGGCAGCTTCGGCGTGGAGATCCTCGGCGCCGTCGCGGGGGGCAACTCCAGTACCGAAGGCGCGCATCCATGGGTGTACGTCGTCGTCGCCGACGCGGCTCCGGGTTGGGCGAGCGGCAACATGCTCGGTCCCGTGGGCGCCTGCGCGCGACCCAACGCGGACGCCTTCCTCGCTGGGCTCGACGAAGCGGATCGAGAGGCCGCGGCGAGTGACGTCGTCGTCGGCACGGCGACCCTGCGTCGTGCGGGATCGGATCGTCCCGTCTTCTATTACGTATCCCGGGCACGCGAGGTCGGGCGCTCGCACGTCGCGTTCTTCGAGTCGGTGGACTGCGCGCTCGGTGCGCCGATCTTCCGACAGACCTTCCAGGGCGAGGTGAACGACTTCGAGCTTCCCCTCACAGCGCGCGACGGGGACAGCCTGCTGCTCGTGGGCGCGACGCCCAACGATCCGCCGGGCCTGACGTACTGGACCCCTTCACGCCTTCGGCACGGAGACAGCCGCATGGAGCGAGGAACTGATGAGCGACTCGGTGCTCGATCCAGCCGAGCGTATCCTGGTGACTACACCGTACGACCACGGGGGACAGTACGCCCCGATCGAGATCCGGTATCCAGACGGTCGACACTCGGTCATCCGCTGGAACGACGGCCACCCCGCCGAGGAAGACCTCGACACCTGAGCGTCTGGTGGTCCGCGACTCAGCGCGGCAGCAGCGCCGTCAGCTCGGCCTCGCTGCGCACTGGCTTGGGGCGGGCCCGGAAGGCCATGAAAGGGCCGACGAGGACGCACACCAGCGCGACGATCGCGCCGCGGGTCTGAAGGCCCGGCACGTCGATCAGTCCGAGGTAGAGACTGACGCCGAGCACCGCCACCGCCACGCACGAGACGGCGATGATGCTCACGATCAACATCGAGCCAGAGACGAATGGCACGCTTCGGGACGCGAGCGCGGCATAGAGCGCCCGCACCAACGACGTGAACGCGGCGCGCGAGCCGGACTCGTCCGTGGCGATGGTGGTCTCCTTGCCTCCGTCGAGGGTGAGCGCGCACACGTGCAGTGTCCCTATCCGCGCCACCCGCGCGCCGCGGATCGCGTCCAGGTCGATGCGGCGCTCGGATCCCTGAAAGGTGAGCAGGAGTGCCCCCTCGTCGAGCACGTACTCGATGTCCCGCCCCATATGACGAAGTGCGTAGCGCTGGGACATGCGGACGGACGCTAGCACGCGGAGCGCAGCCGCTCGGATCGCCGGAGGGGGGACTTAGATCTCGGATCCTCCCCTGGCACGATCCCCCGATGCCGAAGATCACTCCTCCCTCTGTCGTGCTGAATACCGGGCTCCTTCGAGGGCTGCCCTTGGTGATCCGGCCCTCCCCGGCGACTGACACGGTGGTGGTCCGCGCTCCCAGCGGGCCCGTGCAGAATCCAAGCACGCGGGCACCACTTGGCAGGCGCTGGCGGACTGGGTGAACACGGCGCTCGCGGCGCAGGAGGACCTCCGCTCGAGCTCGTTCTGGGAGAGCGGGCGCCTGCTTGGATTGCTGATGCCGGGCAAGGACCTGCTTGGATTCAAGGATCTGAAGGCCTTGATTCAGCAGTACCAGCTCCAGATCTCCCACTTCACCGCACAGAAGTACCTGATGGTCGCCCGCTCGTTCACCCAGCAGACGGCGAGAGAACAAGGCATCGAGAAGTCGTACGCGCTACGACCTACGCCAAGGCCATCGGGCGCGCGAGCGAGGCTGCCGCGATCCTGGCAGGCAACGAGCGAATCCAAGCAAGCGAACTCCCCGGAAAACGTGCGCTCACGGCACAGCAGATCTCCGGCTCGCAGCTCCGCGCGGCCACCAGGCGCCTCGAGCAGGCCAAGAAGGCCGAGCAGGTGCCCACGGCGGGGCCGAGCGCGAAGCGACCGAGAAGGCCGCCGCGAACGTCTTTCGATCCCTGGAAGTGAAGAATCCAAGCACCCAGGTCATCCGCCACGACGGACAGACCAAGATCGCGTTCATCTTCTCATACGAGGCCGCCCGCGCGCTCGAGACCGAACTGCTGCCTTCGATCGTGAAGCTGCTCAAAAAGATGGCCAAGAAGCGCCCTGACGTGATTCCCCTGCTCCGGGCTCAGCTACCGGCGCTGACGCTGAAGCGATCGGCCTGAGCGGCGAGCACCCCAGTCCACTTCGTCATCCCGCGACCCGTAACCCAGGCTCGACGCGCCCGTCGACAGGTCAGGCTTTCGCAGCCGGCGGTGTCTCGACACCGAAACCTGAGGGGACGGCGTGGGGGGCGGTGCAGGGGAGTGAGCCCAAGACGGTCCGGCGTGTCGAAGGGCTTCGTCGTTTGAAGCGCTTCGGCGCGCCGGACCCTCACGGCGAGCGAGCCGCGCAGCAAACCGGCCCCCCTCGTCGGCCCCGGTGCTCGACGACCATCGCCGCCCGCAATGGCGCGCTATCGAACTATCGAGGACCGTCCCCTTTTTACGTGCGGGCGGTCACATGAAGACGGCGTAGCTGTCTTGGTAGATCACCTGAATCGCGGCCCAGATGCCCCACCCGGGGAAGAAGAGCCAGATGCCGTTCGAGAGGCCGACGAAGAGCGCGAGCTCTCCCGCGCTGTGGCCCACGTAGCGCTTGTTGAAGACGAAGGCGCAAAAGTAGATCAGCGCGCCATAGCCCATCTGGTAGCAGGCGAGGAGCATCACCAGACCGAACGCCCGCGCGGGCATGAACTGGTAGGTCATCCCCGACAGACAGAGGAGCGAGGCCACCGAGGTGGAGAAGCCGTTGCCGGTATCGATCCAGAAGCCGAACGACTTGCGATCGGCATATGCGGGATCGAAGAGCGCGTAGCTCGACCAGATCTCGGACCAGGTGGTGGGTGAGAAGATCTGCGGCACCGAGATCTTGGTGAAGAAGAAGTCCTTCACCCGATCGAGCGGACGACCGACGTACTGCTCCGCGAAGCGCGCGTAGTCCTTCTCGATCCGATCGATGCGGAGGAAGAGGCAGATCTCCCAGAGCGCGATGATGAAGTTCAGCCAGAGGAAGAACGCCAGCGCCATCTGGTGCACGTTCCACACGTCGTGCGCTTGGTGATGAAGCGCGATAGGCGCGAGCGTTCCGGCGACCACGGTGAGAACGACGACCTGGTAGATCCGCACGGCGCCGCGCTTAGCACGCCGGATCACCCCAAGAGCGTCGTACGGCCCCTGACTCCCAACGAGCGTCAGATCGCGCCAGGCTGGCGCGATCGTGGGGCGGCGAAACCCCAGCGGATTCCAAGAACATGCGCGATCCTGCATGACTGGAACCGGCCCGCACATTGCTCGCCCCTGGGCATGCCGGACCAACCGACCCGCGGCGCCTTTCCTTTCCGGAAGACATGGGCCCACCCGCTGTCAGTGCTAGTGGCGTGCGCGCTCGGGGGCTGCATGGGCAACCTCGACGCAGGGGGCGCCCCCAACCGCAACTACGAAGGTCCGGTGACCTGCGAGGACGCGACGGGCGCGGCCACGCCGATGCGCCGCCTCAGCCGCGTCGAATACGACTACGTGCTCGAAGACCTCCTGGGCATCACCGCGAGCCACGCGGCGGCGTTCCCCGCCGATGACTCGACCATCGGATTCGAGGTCGGTGTCTCGATCTCCGATCGATTGGCGCGCGACTACCTGAGCACGGGTGAGACGGTCGCCCGCGAGGTGATGGGCGGCGACGGGAGTCCGGTGGATCTCGCGAGCATCGATCCCGCGCTCGGGTGCGCCGCCGATCTGCCTGAGGGCACCACCGCCGATGCGTGCGCCGCCGGGTTCATCCGCAGCTTCGGACGCCGCGCGTACCGACGCCCGCTCAACGAGGAAGAGGTCACTGCGCTCACCGGGCTCTTTCGCACCGGGCGCGAGCTCGAGGATTTCCGCACCGGGATCGAGCTGGTGCTGAACGCGATCCTGGTCTCGCCGAGCTTCCTCTACCGGTTCGAGCTCACGCCCGCAGGCGCGGCCGTGGGCGACGTCGTCCCGATAGCCGACTACGAGCTGGCCTCGCGCCTCTCGTTCTATCTCTGGCGCTCGATGCCCGACGACGAGCTGCTCGACGCGGCCGAGGCTGGGGAGCTTCGCACCGCGGGCGACGTCGAGGCACAGACCCGTCGCATGATGGACGACGCCCGCTTCGAGCGGAGCTACCAGGACTTCTTCCGTCAGTGGCTGGGCCTCGATCGCCTCGCGAACCTGGACAAGGACGGAGAGCTCTACGCCGACTGGAATCCCGCGCTGCGCACCTCGCTCGGCCGATCGCTGAACGCGTTCTTGGCGAGCACGGTGGAGAGCGGCTCGGTCGAAGATCTCTTGATGGGCGGCTACGCGTTCGTCGATGAGCCGACGGCGTCGCTCCTCGGCGTGAGCATCCCTTCCTCTGCGACGATGCGACCGGACGGTCTCTACCGAGTCGAGCTGCCCGAGGGCGAGCGCGCCGGCCTCCTCACGCACCCGGCGCTGCTCGCGATGTTGGGCAAGACCAACCAGAGCGATCCCATCCACCGCGGCATCTTCGTGCGCACTCGGATGCTCTGCGAGCAGCTCGAACCCGCGCCCAACGACGTCGACACCACGCCGCCGGATCTCGCGCCGGGCCTCACCACCCGCGAGCGCTTCGACATGCACCGCAGCGAGCCCCGCTGCGCCAGCTGCCACACGTTGATCGATCCCATCGGCTTCGGCTTCGAGAACTACGACGGCATCGGCCGCTACCGCGAGTTCGAAGAGGGACACGCGATCGACGCCACCGGCATGGTGAACGCGGGTGGCGACGCGAATGGTCCGTTCGATGGCGCCATCGAGCTCAGCGAGCGCCTGTCCGAGAGCCGCACTTTCCACACCTGCATGACCTCGCAGATGTTCCGCTTCGCCAGCGGTCGCATCGAGACCCGAACCGACGCTTGCTCCACCGATGATCTGCGCGCGCGCTTCGAGGCATCGGGGTGGGATCTGCGCGAGCTCATCGTGGGCATCACCCAGACCGACGATTTTTTGCATCGCGAAGTCGATGCCCTCCCGGAGGCGCCATGAGAAAGCCTGCTGTAGCGAACCATCGTCCCAAGCCCGCATCGTGGGGGCGACGCTCCTTCCTCACGGGCGCTGGCGCCGCGACGTTGCTCGCGCCCTTCGCGCATCACCTCTTGCGCGGCACACGCGCGCACGCGCAGGACACCCTTCCGCAGCGCTTGCTCGTGGTGTTCTCGCCCAACGGCACCGTCGCCGAAGAGTGGACGCCCGATGGCGGAGAGACCGACTTCGCGCTCCGCCGGATCCTCGCGCCGCTCGAGCGGCATCGCAGCAAGCTGATGCTGCTCTCGGGCATCGACATGCTCTCGACGAACGTCGGCCCGGGCGATGGTCACCAGAAGGGCATGGGCCACATCCTCACCGGCGTGCCGCTCCTGCCGGGCGACGTCGCGGGGGGCTGCGACTCGTGCCCTCCGGTCAGCTGGTCCAGCGGGGCCTCGATCGATCAGGCGATCGCCAGGCGCATCTGCGAGAGCAGTCGTTTGCCGTCCCTCGAGCTCGGGTGCCGGGTGTCGAACGCGGAGAACGTCTGGACGCGCATGTCGTACACCGCGGCCTCGGCGCCGCTGCCGCCCCAGAACGATCCGGCGCGCGCGTTCGCCGACGTGTTCGGGGATCCGGATCTCGATCCCGAAGAGGTGCGTCGTCGCTTGGCGCTGCAGCAGAGCATCCTCGATCACAACCTCGCGGACTTCGAACGCAGCCGGCGCTTGCTCGGCGGCGCAGATCGAGAGCGCTTCGATCGCCACATGTCGACGATCCGCGACATCGAGACGCGCCTCGGCGCCAGCACCAGCGTCGGCGCCGCGTGCCGTCGCCCCGATGTGCCCGCCACCATCGACTTCCGCGGCACCGACGCGTATCCGCAGGTGGTCGATCTCCAGAGCGAGATCATGGCGATGACGTTCGCGTGCGACATCACCCGCGTCGGCTCGATCATGTGGACCAACTCGGTGGGCAACGTGCCCTTCCCCTGGCTGGGCTTCACTGACAACCACCACGACCTGTCCCACGAGGGCGACTCGAACGGCGAGGCCATCGGCAAGATCACCGCGATCAACGAGTGGTACAGCCAGCGCTTCGCGGACCTCCTCGACAAGCTCGACGCCGTCCCCGAGGGCGAGGGCACGATGCTCGATCACACGCTCGTCGTGTGGGTGAACGAGCTGGGCCGCGGCAACAGCCACACCCTGCGCAACATCCCCTTCGTGCTCGCGGGCAACGTTCCCTCGGCCGAGGGCCTGGCGCAGTACCAGATGGGTCGCCACCTGCGCTTCGATGGCGATCGGACCCACAACGACCTCTGGACCACGCTGGCGCAGTCCTTCGGGCTCGATGTCCCGCGTTGGGGCGATCCGGACTTCTCCAACGGCGTCCTGCCGGGCCTGCTCACGACCTGAGCTGTTCTAGTGGGGAATCCCCTCCCGGCCTCGTGAAACAGGCGGCCTGCTCTTGCTGGTGAGCGAGCCCGCGTGCTAGTTCCCCGCCGTGAAGCGGCACCTCGCCTATGTCCTGTTGCTCTCGACGGTAGCGTCGGTCGCGATCGCGTGCTCGGGCGATGACGACGAGGCCACGGCCACCCCGAGCGGCGATGGCGAGCGGATCCACGGGCTGACCGAGGAGGAGCGCGCCGCGGTGCTCGCCAAGATCGGCGACCGCGAGATCACCGTCGGCGAGTTCGGCGAGATCGTGGCGAGCAAAGGGCCCTTCCTCTCGGTCCGCTACAACAGCCCCGAGCGCCGCCGCGAGCTGCTCGATCAGCTGGTGCGCTTCGAGCTCCTGGCGCACGAGGCCGACGAGCGCGGCTACGACGAGCTCCCCGAGGTCCGCCGAGCCCGAAAGCAGATCATCATCCGCCGCTTCCTCAAGCGGGAGTACGAGGACGCGTTCTCGCCGGACGACATCTCGGACGAGGACGTGCGCACCTACTACGAGGCGCACCAGGACGAGTTCAACAAGCCAGCGCAGGTCCGGGTCAGCCACATCCTCTTCACCAACGAAGCGACGGCGCGGCGGGTGCTGCGGCAGCTCCTGGGCTCGCCCACCGACATGCGTCTATTCCGCGCGCTGGCCGAGCAGCACAACACCGATCCCGCGACCCGTGATCGCTTCGGCGACGTGGGCTTCGTGTCCGCCCCCGAGGAACGCCAAGACGGCGAGCCCGAGATCCCGCCCGAGGTCGCGACTGCAGCGTTCGGGATCCCGACGATCGGTGGCCTCGCGCCGGAGCTGGTCCACAGCAGCGCGGGCTGGCACATCGTGAAGCTCACCGGTCGACGCGCCCCGCTCTCGCGCACCCTCGAGGAGGCCATGCGGCCCATCCGGCATCGCCTCTTTCGAGAGCGCCGTGAGGGCGCCATCGAGGAGCTGATTACCAGGCTGCACGCTGCGGCCGACGTGCACGAGGACCTCTCGCTGCTGGAGAACATCCACATCGATCTTCCGCCCGAGGGCGTGACCCCGGGCGGCGGCGCGCTCGATGCGCTGTTGCCCACCGATGAGCACGGCGACTCGGAGCTCGGCTCGCCGACTGGAGCGCCCGAATGATGCGCGCGAAGAAGCACAGCGTGGCGCGGAGCGCGGGCGTGTTCGTCGTGTTGACGTCGCTGCTCGCGTTCGCGGGCGCGTCGCTGGTCGCAGCGAGAGGCCGCGCCGAGATCGTCGAGCGGGTGGTCGCCGTGGTGAACGACGACGCCATCTTCCTCTCGGAGCTGCGCACCAAGGCGGGCCCATATTTGGCGCGCGCGATGGCCCTGCCCACCGAGGCCCAGCGCCTGGCGGCGATCGATCAGATCTACACCCAGGTCCTCGAGGTCCTCATCCAGCAGCGGCTGGTGGTGCAGGCCGCGGACGACGAGAACATCACGGTCACCAGCGCGGACGTCGAGCAAGCGATGACCACCGTCCGCACTGAGGCCGGGCTCTCGGAGGCGGAGTTCTGGGAGGCTGTGGGCCTTCAAGGCTTCTCGACCCGAGAGGAGTACCGCCGCGACATCCGAAACCAGCTCATCCAGTACCGGGTGCTGAACGCGCGGGTGCGAGGGCGGGTGAACATCACCATCGAGGACGTGCGCCGGGTCTACGACGAGCGCCTGGCGCGCTCGCGGCGCTCGCTGGCTTACGTCGCAGCCGACATCATCATCCGCTTCCCGCACGACGCGGGCGCGACCGATGTGCTCCGGGCCCACCGCGAGGCGGACGCCATCTACGCGACCCTGCACGACGCGGACGACTTCGACGACGCGATGGAGCTGCATCACGGCATCGAGCTGGGCCGGATGGCCGAGGGGGATCTGGAGCCCATCCTCGAAGAGGCCATCGCGGTGCTCGACGAGGGATCGTTCACCGAGCCCATCCAGGGCTCGCGGGGCTTTCACATCCTCTTGTTGCGTGCGCGTGAGTACGCCGAGAGCGACATGGAGCCCTTCGAGACGCTGCAGAACGACATCTATCAAGAGATGCTGCGCGAGGCGATGGAGACCCAGCAGCGTCTCTTTCTCTCCGAGCTCCGGCGCGAAGCCCACATCGAAGTTCGCCTCTGAAGCGAGCACCGAGCTGCGCGTGAACGAAGGTATGCAGCACGAGGTGCGCATCCGGGAGCGCCACCCCGAGGCCGAGGGCCAGGTTCGGATCTCGCTCGAGGTCGAACCAGCGATGCGCGCGGCGCACCTTCACCCGGGGCAATTCATCGAGCTCGTCTTGGGCGAGCGCCCGGCGGAGCGAGGCTACTTCGCGCTCTGGAACGCGCCGGGCGAAGGCGAGACCTTCGAGCTCTTGGTGCGCACCGACGCGGGCGACGGCGGCGACGCGGCCGCGCTTTTGGGACAGCGCGCCGTCGGCGCGAGCGTTCGCGCGTCTGCCCCGCTGGGCAGTGGCTTTGCTCTCGAGCGCATCGGCAAGCGGTCAGTGCGGGTGGTGGCGACCGGCACCGCGATAGCGCCTGCCCGCGCGGCCATCGATCATCTGTTGCGGGGACGCGAGGTGGAGATCCTCTCGCTCGACTACGGCGTGCGGAGCGCCGGTCACGTGGCGCTCGCATCCGAGCTCGCACGCTTCTCCGAGGCGGGCATCACGGTCGCGGTGCACTTCTCGGCTTTCCGTGAGGGAGCACTCATCGGGCAGCTCGCGCACCAGGCGCTGATGCACCGCTGGAGCGAAGTCGCCGCGGAGGAAGAGGTGATCCTCGCGGTCGGTCAGCTCGAGATGGTCGCGGAGCTGCGCGCGCATTGGGCGTCACTGGGCGGGGACCCAGCAGATGTCCTGCACAACTATTAGCTGGAAGGGCTGATGCAGCCCCTGCGGGCTGAGGCCCTCTTCAGTCTGCGATAGTGTCGCGGTGGTAGAGGAAGCGCATGCAGTGCTGGCACTGCAGGATCTCCTCGCCCTTGAGGATGCGGATCAGGCGCTGGGGAGCTATCGCCATGCGGCAGCCCGAGCAGGTCTCGCCCGCCAGCTCGCACACGACGGGGTTCAGCTTCGGGCGCAGGCGCTCGTAGGTCTTGACCTTGTCCTTGTCGATCTTCTTGAGGAAGACCTCGCGGCCCAAGACGATGGTCGCGCGCTCGCCCTGAAGGCCCTCGATGAGCGAACCCGAAGCGGCCTCGGCCTCGGCGAGCTCGAGCTTCTGCTCCTCGAGCGAGGCGCGGGGACCATCCAGAGCGCTGCGGGTGTGCCCGATGCGCTCCTTCAGCTTCTCCTTCTCGCCCTCGCCGTCCTTGATCGATCGGCGGACGGCCTCGAGCTCGCGCTCGGCCGCGTCGGCCTCACGCGCGTTCTTGGCCTTGGCCCCCTTGCTCTTGGCTTTGGACACCGCGTCGTTTCGACCGGCGATGTCCCGCTCCTGGGTCCCCAGTAGCGTCTCGGCCTCGGCCAGCGCGGTCTCTTGCCGGGCGACCAGATCGGTCAGCTTCCGTACCGCCATGCGGCGGGCCTCGACGTCAGCGGGGATCGCAGCCAGGCGAGCATCGATCTCTTTCGCCTTGGTGTCGATCGCCGTCAGCTCAACCAGCGCTCGAAGTTGCTCTCGCAAGTGCGACGTCTCCTTTGTCTCCGGTGTGCCGACGCCACAGCGGCCGACCTCATCAGAGGCGCAGCGTCCTATCCGAGACCCGGCGCGAGCGCAACCGATCGCTGCGTTTCCCGCGCGGTTGCCCGGACCTCGACTACATGATCTCGATGGTGCAGGTCGAGCTGCAGCCGTCGCCGTCGATGCGGTTGCCGTCGTCGCACTGCTCGAAGGGATCGAGGCGACCGTCGCCGCAGCGCTGCTCGCAGGCCACGTGCACCGAGAGCGTGCCGCCCTCGCCGTCGCCCTCGACCACCGTGCAGGTGTCGGGGCAGAGCTGGATGAGATCGGCGGCGACGTAGAAGTCTCCGCCGCCGGTGCAGGCGGCCTCGTCGGTCACGCGGATGAGCGAGCGCGGCGCCACGGTGCTGCCGTCGTAGATGACCACGACACGATCGAAGTCGGGCGACTCGCCGCCCGGAGGCCGGGTGGGCTCGAACGAGCAACCCAGCGATACGCCGCGGATCACGTCGTCCGCGAGCTGCTGGAAGATGACGTCGAACGAGTCGTTGTTGCAGAGCGGGAAGCGCAGGCCGCCCGTGAGGATGCTGAGTTCCTGGTAGTCGGGACCGGCGTTCACCGAACCGGGCGTACAGCGTCCGGTCTGAAGCGGCGCGGTGGACGGCCACGCCGTGGTCGCCGGGACGTTCGCGGCCATACCGATGATCGAGTGGAAGGTGTAGTTGCGCTCCGCCGCAGTGCCGAAGTGCTCAGCCGAGAGCGCGAGCAGATCCCTGTCGAAGTTCATCCAGGCGTTGCCGCTCGCGTCGTCGTCGGAGATCTCGAGGAACGCGCGCGCTGCGCCGGGACGCAAGAGGCTGCTCCAGCCGCCGGGCGCGATGCCGTTGGCGTCGGTGGTGTTGTAGGTCGAGAGGATCAGCGAGAGCGAGTTGTTGCTCCCGATCACCCGGTCGTACTGGAAGAAACGCGCGCCCGAGGTGGGCGTCGATGGACGGCCCGACGTGCAGCTCGCGATGCCCGAGAGGGGCGCCTCGATGCAGATGGCGGGGTAGTCGCCGATCAGGATGACCCGGTAGTCGATGCCCGCCGTGTCCAGAATGCTGGCGAGGTTGGTGTTGATGTTGCGCTGCACCGCGGCGATCTCGCCGTCCATGCTGCCCGAGCTGTCGATCACGATGATGATGTCGACCGGCACGCTCACCCGCGTGGCCTCGGCGGCGGTGTCGGCGCAAGCCGAGTCCATCATCGTGGGGTCGGTGCCGAGGAAGACCTCGTCGCCATCGGGCACGCCATCGCCGTCGGAGTCCCACGCGAGCGGGTCGGTCCCGAGCCGAACTTCCTCGCCGTCGGTCAGACCGTCGTCGTCGCTGTCCGGATCATCGGGGTCGGTGCCGTGGATCGCCTCGTCGTCGTCCGAGAGGCCATCGCCGTCTCTGTCGGGCGGCGGCGGTCCGGCATCGACGCCAGTATCGCGTACGCCGCCGTCGGGCGTGACATCGCCCGTGTCGGGGGGCGGCATCTCCATCACACAGCGTCCATCGACGCACTCGAGGCCGGTGCGGCAGGCCACGGTCGGCGAACACCGGTTGATGTTCATCGGGCTGTCGCAGCCAGCGACGAGCGCCCCCAGAGCCATCATCCCAACAACCACCCAGCTCGACCGGTACTTCATGGCCGGAGGATACAGCATATGCCGCGCATAGAGGAGCAGGGTCCCTGGGGAAGGGGACGCCGTGTCAGCGGCGGAGGGTGTGAGTGCGCCAAAATCAGGCGCTGGGGTGCTCCTCTGGCAGCGTCGGAGGAGGGAGACTGCCGAGATCCAGCGCGTGGGCTAGGATCTCATCGACCTTGCTCACGTAGTGGAACGTGAGGTCCTTGCGGATGGCCTCGGGCACCTCTTCGACATCGGGCTCGTTGCGCTTGGGCAGGATCAAATGACGCAGACCCGCGCGATGGGCCGCGAGCGCCTTCTCCTTGATGCCGGTCACCGGGAGCACCGCACCACGCAGGGTGATCTCGCCCGTCATGCCCACATCGGGCCGCACCTTGAGCCTGCTGAGCATCGAGGAGAGCGCGACGAAGATGGGGATTCCGGCCGAGGGACCATCCTTGGGAAACCCGCCCCCGGGCAAGTGAAGGTGCACGTCGATCTTCGAGAGGAAGTCCGTCGGCAGACCGAGCTGCTCGGGGCGCGCCCGAATGTACGTCAGCGCCGCAGCGACCGACTCCTTCATCACGTCGCCCACCTTACCGGTGATGTGGACCACGCCCTTGCCGGGCATCTGCGAGGCCTCGATGAACATCAGGTCACCACCCGCCGGAGTCCACGCCAGGCCGGTCGCGACGCCCGGGCGCCCCACCCGCTCGGCGATCGACTTCTCGAAGCGCGGCGCGCCGAGGGCTTCGAGAACCCAGGCTTCGGTCGCCAGCTGCCGCACGTCCTCGCCCTCGGCCAAGCGCACCGCGACTGCGCGACAGAGCGCCGCGATCTTCTGCTCGAGGTTCCGGACGCCGGCCTCGCGGGTGTAAAAGTCGACCAAGGCGTCGATGGCTTCGTCGGTGAAATCCAGGCGTCCTGGCGACAACCCATGATCGCTCATCTGCCGGGGAATCAAGAAGCTCTTGGCGATCGAGACCTTCTCAGCCCGGGTGTACCCGGCGAGATCGATGACCTCCATCCGATCGAGGAGCGCCCGCGGGATCGTGTCCTTGCGGTTCGCGGTCGCGACGAAGAGCACCTGCGAGAGATCGAGGGGGATGTCGAGGTAGTGATCGGTGAACGTCGAGTTCTGCTCGGGGTCGAGCACCTCGAGGAGCGCGGCGCCGGGATCACCGCGGCCATCCGAAGCGAGCTTGTCGACCTCGTCGAGCAGCATCACTGGGTTGCGCGCGGCGGCCGTCTTCATCGCGCCCACGATGCGACCCGGATAGGCGCCCACGTACGTCCGGCGATGACCACGAATCTCGGCCTCGTCCTGCACGCCGCCGAGCGCGACCCGGGTGAAGTTGCGGCCGGTGGCGCGCGCGATCGACTTGGCGAGCGAGGTCTTGCCCACCCCGGGCGGACCCACGAAACACAGGATCGGACCCTTGATGTCGGTCTTGAGCCGGCGCACCGCGATGTACTCGATGATGCGACGCTTGATCTTCTCGAGGCCGTGGTGGTCGGTCTCGAGCACCCGACGGGCCTCGACGACGTCCAGGCGATCCGGGGTGGTGCGGCCCCACGGCAGCTCGCTTATCCACTCGACGTAGTTGCGCGCGACCTGGAACTCGGCGCCGTTCGGCGACATCGAGCGCATGCGCGAGAGCTGTTTTTTCGCGGCCTTGTCCGCCTCGATGGTGAGGTCGGCGCGCGCGAGCTTGTCGCGGAGGATCTCTATCTCGTCGTCGTCGTCGCCCTCGCCGAGCTCCTTCTTGATCGACTTCATCTGCTGGCGCAGGAGGATCTCTCGCTGCGACTTGCTCATCTCCTCCTGCACCATCGTGGAGATCTCTTTTTTGACCCGGTAGACCTGCGACTGGCGGTTCACGAGCTCGAGGACCCGGCGAATGCGGGCGTGGACCTCGAGCACCTCGAGCACCTCCTGCTTCTGCAGGGTGTTGATGGGCAAGGTGGAGGCGACGAGATCGGCGAGCGCGGCCGCGTCGTGGATGTTGTCCAGGACGGTGACGGTCTCGCGCGGCGGGTGGGGCAAGAGCTCGAGGAGCTTGCGAGCGCCGTCACGCAGCTGGAGCACCAGGGCGTCGAGCTCGAGATCTTTGACCGGCGGCTCCTCGATCCGCTGGACCCGAGCGCGCATGAACGGCTGACGGCCCACCGGCTCGAGCACCCGCATGCGAGAGATCCCTTGCAGGACGACCGAGTAGTTGCCGCTGCTGAGGCGGATGACCTTGAGCACCCGGGCCACCGTGCCCAAGGAGAAGACCTGCTCGAACTCGGGATCCTCGACGGCCGAGTCGCGCTGGGCGACCACGGCGACGGTGGGTCTGTCGCGCCCGAACGACTCCTCGATCAGGCGCACCGAGCGGGGCCTGCCGACGTTCACGGGCACCACCGACGCGGGGAAGAGCACCGAATTGCGGAGCGGCAGGACGGGCAGGATCTCCGGCCCCTCGGGGGGCGGAATGGACGCAGTCATGCGCGGAGTGTCGGGAACCCAAGCCCACGGCGCAAGGCGTTGTTTGTTCGTGCTCTGCTTGCTCGTGCCTCCGGCACGGTGCGGGCGCAGCCTCTCGGTCACGCGTCTCCGGTGAGAAGCACTCTCGCGAGGGCCTCGATTCTTGCTGGGCGCGAAGCGGCCGCGCTAGCGTCCGCGCCATGGACAACTCACGTCGCACCTTCCTTCAGGCAGTGGTCATTCTCGGCGGCGCCAGCGCCATCGCGCAGGTCGTCGGCTGCGGCGATCCCGACCCCGTCACCGACACCGGCAGGACCGACACGGGCACTGGCGGCACGGATTCGGGCACCGAAGAGACCGACAGCGGCACCGAAGAGACCGACGCGGGCGGCGGCGACACCTGCACCACCCCCGAGGCCACCATCGCCGCGAACCATGGCCACGAGTTGGTCGTCACCATGGCGGACGTGACCGCCGCGGCCGACAAGACCTACTCGATCCGCGCAGCGGCAAGCCATGACCACATGGTCACCATCACCGCGGCGCAGTTCGGGATGCTGGCGGGCGGCGCGACGCTGAGCCTCACCTCGACGTCCTCGGGTCACACCCACGGCGTCACCGTCACCTGCGCCTGATCGTTCGCGCTTCGGCCTAACCAGCGAAGCGCTCACCTGGCGGACCGCCACCCTCCGCCGCCAGGTCCGCCAATCGATCCCCACGATCTCCCGTAGATCGATCCCCCAGAGGGCGGCACGAGCGCTGCGTAGGGGGGCGGCATGCAGTCGCTCACCCACGCCAGCACCCTGGTCGGCATCGAGGCCCGCGCGGTTCAGGTCGAGGTTCATCTCGGCAAGGGCTTGCCCGGATTGGATCTGGTGGGCCTCCCCGAGGCCGCGGTGCGCGAATCGCGGGTCCGGGTGCGGGCCGCGCTGACCAGCACCGGCTTCGAGCTCCCGCCGCGGCAAGTGATCTTGAACCTCGCGCCGGCCGAGCTCCGCAAGCGATCGGCGGGCTTCGATCTGGCGATAGCGATCGGTCTCTTGAGTGCCAGCGGTGCCTGCGCTCCCAACCTCCTCGACGAGACGCTCTTGATAGGCGAGCTCTCGCTCTCGGGTGAGCTCAGGCAGGTTCCCGGCATCCTGCCTCAGCTCGCGAGCGCGAAAAGTCGCGGCCTCAAACGCGCGATCGTCCCGTTCGGTGCGGCGGCCGAAGCAGCGCTCGCGCCCGAGCTGGAGATCCGCCTCGCGCGCAACCTCGGCGAGGTCGTGGCGTTCTTGAGCTCGACCGGGACGCTGCCACTCGCAGGCCCCGCAGACGCGGAGCACATCGTCGAGGTGGGGCCCGATCTCTGTGAGGTCCGAGGCCAAGCGGTCGGTCGCCGCGCGCTGGAGATCGCGGCAGCGGGCGCGCACCCCCTGCTCTTCTCGGGACCACCCGGCGCGGGCAAGACGATGCTCGCGCGCAGACTCCCATCGATCCTGCCGCCGCCCACCGATGAAGAGCGCCTGATGCTCGCCACCATCGCGAGCGTCGCGGGCCTGCCGGTGCGCGGAGGCATGCGCCCTTTTCGCGCGCCGCATCACACCGCGAGCGTCACCGCGATCGTCGGCGGCGGCGATCCGATTCGTCCCGGTGAAGTGACCCTCGCCCACCTCGGTGTCCTCTTCCTCGACGAGCTGCCCGAGCTGGCGCGCCCTGCGTTGGAGTCGCTGCGCACGCTGCTCGAGAGCGGCGTCGCCGTGGTGGCCCGCGCAAAAGAGCGCGCGAGCATGCCGGCCCGGCCGCTCTTGGTCGGCGCGATGAACCCGTGTCCTTGCGGCTGGCACGGCGAGCCGCGAAGGCTGTGTATCTGTCCTCCGTCGCGGATCGCCAGCTACCGCGGCCGCATCTCGGGTCCGCTGCTCGACCGGTTCGATCTGCAGGTCGCCCTGAGCGCCGTGGAGGTGAGCCAAGTCGCGCACATCCCCCAGGGCGAGACCAGCGCGGTGGTGCGCGAGCGGGTGGTGCGGGCGCGAAGGCGACTGCAAGCCTCCGGGGGTCTCTCTCCCAGCTTCGAGGTCTTGCTCGAGCGCACCCAGCCCGACGCGCGCCGCTTGCTCGAGCGCGCCGGCGATCAGCTGGGCCTCAGCATGCGGGCGTTCGTCCGCGCGCTGAAGGTCGCGCGCACCATCGCGCAGCTCGAAGGCAGCGATGTCGCTGGGAAGAGCCACGTCGCCGAAGCCCTGCAGTACCGGTTGCCCGATCCCACGGTGCCCACGAGCACCGATCGCGTCGCGCGCGACTGACGGGCTCGGACACCCATGGACGCTGCTCGATCCTGATGTGATCGGGCGTGACCTCGTCATCACGATGAGGTGTGAAGTGAAAGGGAAGGGACACATGTCGTTCAAGGACAAGCTCAAGGCCGTGCAGGCGGCCGTCGCGGCCATCGAGAAGCAGTTCGGACGCGGAGCCATCATGGCGCTCGGCGAGAACAAGGAGGTGGAGCCGGTGGCGTCGTTCCCCTCGGGCGCGCCCTCGCTCGATGCGGCGCTGGGCTGCGGCGGCTATCCGCGCGGCAGGGTCGTCGAGGTCTATGGCCCCGAGGCCAGCGGCAAGACGACGCTCACGTTGCATGCGATCGCCGAGTGCCAGAAGCTGGGTGGCATCTGCGCGTTCGTCGACGCGGAGCACGCGCTCGATCTGCGCTACGCCCAGAGTCTCGGGGTGCAGACCAGTCAGCTCTTGGTGAGCCAGCCCGACAGCGGCGAGCAGGCGCTCGAGATCGTCGAGACGCTGGTGCGCAGCGGGGCGGTCGATCTGGTGGTGATCGACTCGGTCGCGGCGCTGGTGCCCAAGGCCGAGATCGAGGGCGAGATGGGCGATCAGCACATGGGCCTTCAGGCGCGGCTGATGAGCCAGGCGCTGCGCAAGCTGACCGGCATCACCCACCGCACCGGCACCACCATCTTCTTCATCAACCAGCTGCGCATGAAGATCGGGGTCACCTTCGGATCGCCCGAGACCACCACCGGAGGCAACGCGCTCAAGTACTACTCGAGCATGCGCCTGGACGTCCGCCGCATCGGTCAGGTGAAGGTGGGCGAAGAGATCGTCGGCCACCGCTGCCGGGTGAAGGTGGTGAAGAACAAGCTCGCGCCGCCGTTTCAGGTGGCTGAGCTCGACATCCGCTACGGACACGGGTTCGACGCGGTCGCGGATCTGCTCGACTTGGCGACGGGGCTGAACGTCATCGAGAAGAACGGCTCCTACTACTCGTTCGAGGGATCGAGCATGGGGCAGGGTCGGGAGAAGGCGCGCCTCAACCTGATCGAGGACGCCGCCCTGCGTGATCGCATCGAGGCCGCGGTGAAGGGCAAGGGCGCGCTGAACGGCACGAGCCCGACCGTGCGCACCGAGATGGGCGACGAGGTCGCCGCCTGACGTCACGCGAGAAGGACCGCTCCGTCGATGCGCACCGATGCGTTCGGCGGAGCGGTCCGCTTGCGTTCGATGGAGACGCCGCCACCCTCCGGCGATGCGCGTCATCGTCCTCTCGTTCCTCCCTCTCCTCTTGGCCTGCGGTGCCACTGCCGCTCCGGCCCAAGACACCGGCGACGACGGCTGCGCGGGCTACCACACCGGCGATGCGTGCGTGAACGACACCAACCTCGCGGCGTGCCGCGAGCGCGAGGCCGAGTGCCCCGGCTCCGTGATCGTGCTCGAGAGCTGTCCGGTACAGTTCGCCTGCCCCTGACCACGGTCCCTGAGCACGGTGACGATTCGAACCTGCGATCTCGACATTCGGGCCTGATTGCTGTGAGATGGCCCCCTTTTCAGGGGCCAAGATCTCATGGCGAGCAAGCGCGGGTTTCGAAAGAAGATCCACTACCGGGTGGACGAGTTCATCGGCGGCGGCGCGGGCAAGCAGCTGATCTTCTTGGCGCTGCTCACCCTGGGCTTGGTGCTGGCGTTCACGCTCGTGGGCGTCGTGAGCGGCCTGGGCACCGAGGACGGATATGCGGGCGGCTTCTTCGAGCGCGTCTACGAGACGGCGTGGTTCTACTTCGGGCGGGTGGTCGACGCAGGGACCTTCGTCGGCGACACCGGTCTGTTGAACCGCGTGGTGTCCACCACCGTCTCGGTGATGGGCATCGTGGTCGCGGGTCTCTTGATCTCAGCGCTCGCCGGCAACTTTCAGGACAGGCTCGATCAGATCCGACGCGGCGGCGCCGACGTGATGGAGGAGCAGCACTTCTTGGTGCTGGGCTGGAGCGAGAAGATCTACTCCGTCTTGGAGCAGCTCTCTGACGCCTACGCGCAGAAGGGTCGCATCGTCTGCGTCGTCATGGCGGAGAAGGACAAGCTCGAGATGGAGAAGGCGCTCGGGGACCACGTGAAGTACCCAGGCCGCATCAAGCTGGTGGTGCGCTCGGGCAGCTCGACGTCGCTGGGTGACCTCGAGAAGGTCTCCTTTACGCAAGCGCAGGCCATCGTGGTGTTGATCGATCAGGCAGACACGGGCGATCCCGACAAGGCCGACGCCCGGGTGATGAAGACGCTGATGGCGATCTTCAACCACCCCGAGTCTCGAACGCTGAAGACGCCCCTACGGGTCACCGCCGAGGTGATGCAGTCGCACCACCAAGAGCTCGCCGTCATCGCGAGCAACGGCCACGCGAAGGTGGTGAAGACCAACGAGATGATCTCCAAGATCATCCTGCAGACCGCGCGCATCCCGGGGCTGTCGCTGGTCTACGACGAGCTGCTCCGCTTCGAGGGCAACGAGATCCACTTCAAGAAGTTCCCTCAGCTCACCGGGCGCCGCTTCGGGGACATCCTCTTGGACTTCCCCAACGCGTGTGTCGTCGGCGTCGCCAACAGCGATGGCAGCGCACACACCCTGAATCCATCCGCGGACCACATCATCGCGAGCCACGAGGAGATCCTCTTGCTCGCCGAGGACGCGAACATCCCGCACGGTCCCTACAGCGGCCCCTTGAACCCCGCGCAGTTTCCCGCCCTTTCGTCGTCGGCTCAGAAGCCGGTGGAGCACCTCCTGATCCTCGGGTGGAATCCCAAGATCTTCCCCATCCTCAAGGAGTTCGACGACTACGTCGCAGCGGGCTCCACCGTCACCTTGGTGAACTCGGTGCCCGAGGCCGATCGGCTATCGCAGATCGAAGACGCCTGCGGCGGGCTGAACACAATCGGCCTCCGCCACATGGTCGGTCAGTTCACCAGCCGCGCCCTGATGGACGAGCTGAACCCCCAGAACTACCCGAACGTGATGGTGCTCGGCGACACGGTGGAGTCGAGCGACGCCGAGAGCGCCGACACCCGCGCCATCATCGCGCTGCTCTTGCTGCGCGACGCCCGGCGCCGCTCCAGCCTCGCGCCGAATCAGCGGGTGTGCAGCGAGATCCTCGAGCCCAAGAACCGCGAGCTCGCGGCGACCACCCAAATCAACGACATCATCATCTCGAATGAGATGGTCTCGATGGTACTCGCGCAGATCACCTACGAGCCGCGGGTGCAGGCGGTACTCGAGGATCTGCTCCGCAGCGAGGGCTCGGAGGTCTACCTCAAGCCGCTCGAGTTCTATTGTCCGCCGAACCAAGCGGTCACGTGGGAGTACCTGTTGCTCGCCGCCAAGGCGCGCAGCGAGGTCGCGCTGGGGATACAGCTCTACGACGACAACCCACACAAGAAGTACGGCCTCGTGCTCAACCCCCAGACCCGGCAACAGCCCATCATGCCCAAGCCCGGCGATCGGCTGATCGTGCTCGCCGAAGAAGACGGCTGACGGGACCGCGCCGATCGGGACCGCGCATGCGATGAAAGGGCCGGCTCGCGAGAGGGTGCGATGGTTTGCCCATGATGCGCTCCACCACCGTCACCGCTCTCTCGACGTTCCTCACCCGCTCTCGGCCTCGCCGACACCACCGCGGGAGGGAGGTCCCCCGCGCTTCACGGCCGGCACCATCGGGCTGTCGTTGGGGACGCACTCACGAACCGAGTTCTATCCGAGGCGGCGCACCGGTCGAGGCGCCGTGTGGTGCAGACGCCGGCCTCGCTCGCGCGCCCTCGGCTGTGGGCATCCGGCCGAGATGAGCGACCTCCGCGTCGGCTCCGATGTCAGGGCAGGCAGCGCAGTGTGAGCGCGCCGGCCTCCAGCGACAGCACCAGATAACCCGACTCTGCGCGCTCGATCGACGGGGCCGTGAAGTACCCGAGCCGATCGATCGCTGCGCGGGGAAAGTCGATCACCGCGAGTCCGCCTGGGCCATCGACGACGGTGAGCAGCTCGTCTTCCTGGCTGAGCTCCAGCGGCGCGATCAACGTAGCGGAGGTGAGGGTCAGGGGAGAGCCTACGTCCGGGACCTCTACCAGGCTCACGTCGTTGCGGAACTCCTCGCCGTCCGCGGTCACCCACAGACGTCGGCCTCCGGCCGTGTAGGCACCGAGCAGACGGCGCGCGATCGGCGCCGGAGGCCAGCCGCTGCGGAAGGTGACGTCACCATTCAGGGAGGGCGAGTACTCGATCGTCTCGGTCGGATCGTCGATACCGAGGGTCACCCCACCCCGGTGGATCAGGATGACCGCGACTCCCTCGGTCTCGATCGCCGTGGCGCCGACGCTCGGCCCGCTGCGATCGAACACGACCAGTGGCGCGCCCGCATCGGACGACACGAACACGAAGCGCCCCTCGTCGACGAACCCCGCGCGTCGCTGGGCCGAAGCGAGCGGCGGTGTGGTCAAGGGGAGTTCGGAGAGCGTCGCTCCCTCGACATCGAGCAGCACGATCGCGCGCTCCATGAGCAACAAGAACCCTTCGCCCGCAGGCAGGGTGTGCAGCGTCGCGCTTTCGCTGGCCTCGCCCGCGCCATCCAGCAGCGCGAGTTCTCGGGTGTGCAGGATGGCGCCCTCATCATTCACGATGATCAGGCGCGTGGTGCTCGCCCCGTCGTCACGAACTGCGGGCGGGACGAGGATCCCATAGCGGCGTCCGTCGGCGCTCGAGCTGCTCGCGATGGTCGCGCTGCGCTCGCCCGGCGCCTCGCGCGCGCCGATAAGCGCGATCCCTGATGCACAGGTCTGCGGCGGCGCATCGGGCGCGTCGTTCTCGACGGTGCTGTCGCTCCCGACCTCGCTCGTCGTGAACACGTCGACTGCTGCGTCGCGTTCGCCCTGGAGCTGCACGTCGTAGCGACAGCCCGAGATCACGGCGAGTACGCCGAACAGGAACGACACCCGGCGATGGCGGTGACTCACGGGATGACCCGAGGCTCTGTGACGGGCTCCGGCAAAGCAAGCGCATCGAGCTCGGCACTCAGACGCAACCGCTCGGGCGCGAGGATCCCGTCAGGGAAGCGTGCGGCGTGGTGCGCGAGCGCTATACGAGCCTCCTCGACATCACCGCGCTCGCGAGCGCCCATGGCCCGCTCGAGCAGCGCGACCTCCTCACGCAGCGAGCTTCCAGGCGAAGGAGACGCCGTGTCTGTCGCTGCTGCCGTCGCCGCTGCCGTCGGGGCTGCCGTCGCCGTCGGGGCCGCGGTCGGTGCTGCCGCTTCCGTTTCCGTTTCCGCTTCCGTCCCCGTTTCCGTTTCCGTTTCCGTTTCCGTTTCCGTTTCCGTTTCCGTTTCCGTTTCCGTCGCCGTCGCCGTTTCCGTTTCCGTCGCCGTTTCCGCCTCCGATGTCGTCTCCGCGGGCCAGACCCGCCAGGCGACCAGCGCGATCACCGCCGCGAGCACGACGGCCCCCGCGATCCACGTCGGTCCCATCGACGCGGGGACACCGCCGCCCGGAGGCAGCGGTCCTAGCTCACGCTCCAGCTTCGCGTGCACCTTCTCCAACCGCTCGGGAGACGGCCTATCACCGCGAGCGCGCCCGATGAGCGCTGAGAGATCGTCCGACATCAGCTGTCTCCCTTCGAGTCGGCGAACGCCTTCTGCACGGCCTGCCTGGCGAGCCTCAAGCGCGAGTACACCGTGTTCAGTTTGGCCCCGGTGATCTCGGCTATCTCCGGCGCGCTCAGCTCCTCTAGCTCGGCGAGCACGAAGACCTCCCGCTGGCTCTCGTCGAGAGAGCTCAACAACCGATCGAGATGTGCCGCGGCCCGGCGCGTATCGAGCTGCTCATCGGCGCCGCTGCGATCATCGACCGCGTCCCAGTCCTCGACGGTCTCGAGCACTCGCTTGCGTCGCACTCCGCGCGCCACCCTGAGCGCAATCCCGAAGAGCCATGTCAGGTGGGTCGAGCGCCCCTCGAACTCCCCGAGCTTACGCGACGCGATCAAGAACGTCTCCTGCAGCGCGTCATCCGCATGTCGATCCGGCACGCCCCAGCGACGCAGCGCCCGAAAGATGGCGCCTGCGTGCTCGCGATAGAGGCCGCCGAGGACGCGCGCATGATCGGGCGCCAGGGTCACCGGCACGCTCGCAAAAAGGGGCATGGCGAGGGCTTGCAGCATCGAAGGTCGAAGACGGACACGGGGGTAGGACGCCCAGGTGAGTGCACCGTCGGGGTCGATCCGTCACCGCGCTCGCCACATTCCTTCGTCACGGCCCGAACACGTACGCGATCCCTACGCTCCCGGTCCCCCGCACGAACGGGGCCTCATGGGCTATCGAGTCGTCGAGCCGGTAGACCGGCTGCGCGAGCGCGAAGAGCACCTCCGCCCGCACGAAGATCCGCACCGGCAACAGATCGACGGAGCCCGTCAGCGCGATCCCGGCGTCCGCGATGAACGCGCTCGCGCTCGCGCCCTGCGCCGTCCGAATCGCGCGCGCCAGCGCCCCACCCAGCTCGATGACCACAGTCGGCGTGAGCGCCCACTGATCGCCGATGCGCGCACCCAATTCGAGTGCCCCGGTGAGCGCGAGGAGCGCGATCCCCGGGGTGACGCCGTCGGACACGGCATCGGGCCCCGCCGCCTCGGGCCAGAACGCTGCGCGAAGCTGCAGGACGAAACGCTCCATCTCGATGCCGCCCGCGACTTCAGGGGCGACAGACAGCCCAGGCGTCGGGCCCAAGCCCACCCGCACGCCCAATCCAACCCACCCCGACACCCGAGCACCGGCTTCCGCTTCCGCTTCCGCTTCCGCTTCCGCTCCCGCTTCCGCTTCCGCTCCCGCTTCCGCTTCCGCTTCCGCGTCCGCTTCCGCTCCCGCTTCCG
>Ga0105047_10000369_pt1 | contig 74604 bp, 33 predicted proteins | sample MAT04_FD_78384 | JGI IMG/M metagenome (GOLD analysis project Ga0105047, IMG submission 78384) | Freshwater microbial communities from Lake Fryxell liftoff mats and glacier meltwater in Antarctica - MAT-04 (megahit assembly) | ecosystem: Environmental > Aquatic > Freshwater > Ice > Liftoff... | reverse complement strand
GTCTTGGCGACTTCCGCTACGGCCGGTAAGAACTTTTCTGCCGCTCGCCTAACTGGGGGATATTGAAGGGCGCAGAAAGAACTGGCTGGTAATAGTTGTGGACGTCGTAATCTGTCAGTATGCTCTTTTCTGCTATTCTGCAGACAGGATTTGGCGAGTGTCTCATTTCGGCAATCGCTGTTTTGACACTGTCGTGTTCTGTTCGGCAAAGGAACCTGCATGGACGGCTCAGATTTTTGGACAATGCCAGTCCGCAAGCTTTATCGCACCTGTTTATCGTGGAATGATGCCAGAATCATGACATTTTCTCGCGTCGCTACACTGCTAATTACCGGTTTGGCCGGACTGACCGCAAGCGTTGTACTGGCTGATGAACCGATTCTGCAATTTGTCGATGGCCTGCGGGAGCGGCAGTATTTCGATACTGCTCTGGAATCTCTGGACGCTGCACAGCAGCGCCCGGAATTGAGTGGAGAAGTTCGCGACGTGCTGGATCTGGAACGTGCGAAGACGCTGCAGGCGATGGGAGCTTCATCACGAGTTCCTGAAGACCGCGAGTTGTACCTTCAGCAGGCGAAGGACGCTCTGGAAAAATTTACGAGCGCTCATAACGATCATCCTCAGGCCGCGTTTGCCAATTCGATGCTGGGGGAACTTCTGCTGGAACGCGCGAGGACGCTGATCTGGCAGGCAGACAGCGCCGACACGCCCGATAAGCGAACGGAGTATCAGCTTACCGCGCGCAAACTCATTGATGAGGGACAAAAGATTTATCAGACGGCGAATGATCAATTCAAAGCCGCTCTGGACCTGTTCCCAAAGACCTTCATCGACAAGACAAAGGATGAAGAGAAATACAACGCGCGGCGAGACGCCGATTTTAAGTATCAGCGAGCCTGGTTCAATCTGATTCGATGCACTTATGAACGTGGACTCACATTTGGCAGGAAGACTGAAGAACGCAGGGATATCCTTACGAACGCTGCCAGTCTGTTCGAAGACCTTCACAGTCACTATCGCGAAGAACCGATTGGCCTTCACGCACGTCTGATGATGGGGAAGTGCTTTCAGGAACAGGATGATCTCAGCCGCGCGCTTGGGATCTACAATGAGATGCGGGCACATACGTCAGAGAATGAATCCGTCCAGATGCTCAAAGCCATCGCATTGCAGTATCGGCTGATCTGCCTGAATGATCCGCAACGGAATGACCACCAGATCGTGATGCAGGAATCTACCGTTTGGCTGCAGGCCAACAAAGCCCGCGCATCGACTCCGTACGGTCTTGGAATTCTGTGGGAACGTGCGACTGCGGCGGAAAAACTTGGTGCCGCACGGGAAATGTCTGAGAAAGATCGCGAGTCCACACTGCGGCTTGCGTTGAACGATGCGGCGACCGTCGCGCGATATCAGGGGCCATTTCGTGAATCGGCGAATGCGATGAGTCGCCGAATTAAGGCGGCTCTGGGCGACAAGGACAAAGAGCCAAAGGATTTTGCGACAGCCTTTGAACGCGGCAAGAATATGATCTTTCAGATCGATGCGCTGACGGACGAAATCTCCGCCGCAAAAGATGACAATGAACGTGCTCAAAAGAAAGCCGCGATGGAATCGCATCTCAAGGAAGTCGGACGCTTGTTGCAAATGGCTCTGGACCTGCGGGATTCTGACAGCGATCCAAAGGCGGTGGCTCAGGCGCGTTATCTGCAGAGTTTTATCATGCTGAAACTGGGCCGCCCGCTGGATTCGGTGATACTGGCACGTCACTGCATGATTCAGGATCGTGCGGCGGATCCAGATTCGGCAATGAAGGCGACCGAAATCGCGATGGGAGCGGCGGTGTCTGCCTGGAATATGGTTCCTGGATCGAATCGTGATTTTGAAACTCGTTTGTTGAAAAGCGTGTGTCAGGAAATACTCGAAATGTATCCGCAGTCCAGTCGTGGCAGCGAAGCTCGAATACGACTGGCGATCGTCTACCGTACGCTGAACGAACCCCTGGAAGCCGCAAAGTGGTATCTGGATGTTCCGGAAACGGATCCACAATATGCTTCGGCTCGAATCAGCGCCGGTCAATCGTATTGGGCCGCATGGACGCAACGTGCGGCAACCGCTGCAGCAGAAGATCCTGAAAATGCAAACACTCAGTCGGCAGATATGCAGTCCTGGAAAACTGAAGCTCACAATTTGTTGGCGCAGGGAATTCAGATCACGAGGGACAAGATTGGGGCCGATGCGAAACCGTCAGATGAACTTGTGGCGGCCGAAGTTTCACTTGCCAGCATCTTGAATCTGGATGGTGAATTTCAGGAAGCGATCACGCGGCTGACGTCCGGCGGAGCCAACTCCGTTGTGGCGGCGATTCAGATGCCGGAAGGTGAAACGCGGCCTGAAGACGGAATTCAAAGCAAATCATTTGCGGGACTTACATTCCGACTGCTCCTTCGCGCCTACGTGGGGACTCAGCAAATTGAACAGGCGTTGACGGTGATGACGCAACTGGAAAACGTTGGCGGTCAGGATATCCTGGCAGTGTACACTCAACTGGGAGTGGAACTACAGGAAGAACTCCGGCGATTAAAACAGTCCAACGACCGCGAACGACTGGCTCAAACGCGTGACTCGTTCGAAAAATTCCTGCAGAAGGTTTACGAATCTCGCAATAAGTCAGACTACAACTCATTGCTGTGGATTGGCGAAACCTACTTCGGTCTCGGTCAAGGCGTCTCTTCCGATGCGGTGGCTTCATCCGGCTATTACTCAAAAGCGGCTGACGCCTACAGCGAAATTATCAGCGGCGGACTGGCGACCGAAGCAAATCGCAGTGTCGTCCAATTGCGACTGGCTCGCTGCCGCCGTCAGCAGAAGCAATTTAAAGAAGCATTTGAGATGTGTGATGAGATTCTGAAATCGAATCCCAACGCCCTGGACGCTCAGATCGAAGCAGCTCACGTACTCAGCGACTGGGGATCAGACAGCGATCCGCCAAAACTGCTTGATGCGATCCAGGGCCTGAAGTCTGCCGATGGCAAAGCCGGACACGTCTGGGGCTGGTCGCTGATCACCCGAAAGTTGCAGCAGACACTGCAACGCGAACCAACGCCGGAAATGCGGGCACGTTTTATCGATGCGCGGTATGAGCTGACAAACTGCCGTCGCCGATATGCAAAAACAAATGCCCCCGATGGTGACAAACAACTGAACTCAGCGTTGGCCGAAGTGACCAGTTTCGTTCAGGTCTATCGAGACCTGGATGATGCGTCGTTCGCGAAGTTCGATCGCCTGTATCAGGACTTGCAGGCTGATAAGGGCGAAGCACCGGTTCCGCTGCAACGAGCTTCGGGTTCTGAGGGAGTCGCGTCGAATCTGGATACGGCAGACCCGAATTTGACAGGCAGTGTGGCGACAGAAAATCGAGTATCCGGTGAGGCGGCGGCAAAATTGTCGCCGGTGACGGATTCTCCTGATGGCAGCGGTTTGCTGCTGGGAACATTGGTCACGTGCCTGTCGCTTGGAATCGCTGGTGGGTTCTTTGTGCTGATGCGGAAGCCCAAGCGACGGCCGAAGATTCCTGGTTCCGACAAGGCACCGAAGTTTTCTTCAGTCACAATCAGCGATCCATCGTTGATGATTCCGGATCTCGGCGGTGATCAGACACCCGGACTGGATTTTTTCGCATTGGCTGCAGTTGTTACCACACCCAGGAAAACTGCAGGTGCAGCGACACGTCCCGCAGGTACTCCCGCAGGTGTTACTCCATCGACTCGCGCGGCGGCACCGTCAACAACAAATCCTGCTGCGGCCCCACGCACACGACCGTCGGCTCCCGCGGCACCTGAGACAAATGCTGCGGACGCAGCAAAACCTGCGGCACCGAAACCGCGACCACGTCCGGTTACAGACGCCGGTGCAGCGACTTCCGCGACACCAACGGCAACGCCTCGTCCTTCTTCGCCGCGTCCGGCCCCGCCAGCGGATGGTGGCTCCCCTGCTGAATCTGCGCCGCAGCGAACAAAACCAGCGGCTCCCCGTCCCCCGGCCCGGCAAACACCGCCAGGGCAACAGGCACCGCCGACTGCGAAATCGCCCACTGCAAATCCAGCGTCGGCAAAACCGCCATCGACTAAGCCCGCATCTGCGCCTGCGGAGCGACCTCCGCAACGAAAACCACCAGCATCATCAGGGGACAAATAATGGCATCTGATAACAAACGTCTTCTAAATTTGATCAGTGCCGTATTGCTTGCCGTGCTGACTGTGGTCATCAGCAGCGCGGGGACGGCGTTCGCAGTTGATCAGGTCAGCAAGCGCAGCGATCGAGTCACCTTGCGAGGTGAGATTACAGCCATGACGATCGAATCTGTCACGATCAAACTGTCGAACGGACAGACTCAAGTGGTGCCCGTCTCCGACATTTTCAACGTGCGATTTGATACGGAACCACCGCTTCTTGCACAAGCGCAATCGAACGAACGCAGCGGGGCATTGGATGTCGCGTTGGAGAAATATCAGACGATGCAGAAAGAATACAGCGGCGACGACAAGCGGGTCGCGGCGGATATCAGGTTTCTGATCGCACGCACAATGGTCAAGCTGGCTCTTGCGGATCCGGGCAAGGTGCCGGACGCGGTCGCGGCGATCCGCCAGTTTCGTGAAGAAAACACGACGAACTTCCGATATCTTGAAGCATCGCTGCTGGAATCCTCACTCGCCTCCAGCGAAGGCGCGCAATCATTGTTGAAAGAAGTTCAAGCTTCACCAGTCAAAGGCTACCAGCTTCAGGCGGGTGTACAGTTAGGTCAACTGCTGCTGACCAGCGGCGATTCCGCTGGAGCACTTTCGGCATTTGAACAGGTAATCGCTCAGAGTGCCGGAGATTCGTCCGCCGCGACTGCTCAGTTTGATGGCCTGCTGGGGAAGGCGCAATGTCAGCAGAAACAGAGGCAAACTGATGAAGCGATTGCCACACTGGACGGTGTCATTCGTCAGGCACCCGATTCGGAAACTCAAACACTGGCGCGGGCATGGGTTTTGAAAGGCGACTGCTTCCGAGCGAAGAATATGCCAAAAGATGCGTTAATGGCCTATCTGCATGTCGATGTACTGTACGCTTCGGAACCAGCGGCTCACGCAGAAGCACTCTACCATCTGGTCTCGCTGTGGGCACCTGCCGGGCATCAGGATCGATCTGACGAGGCGATGGCCATACTCTCAGAAAAATATCCGAACAGTCCGTGGACGAAACAAGCCGGTACGATCCCGAAGTCAGTCAATTAGCAATTCGAGTTTTCATTAATCCGGATTTCTCTTCTTTTGTGTTGCCCTCTGAAGAGTGACGAAACGCCGCGAAGTCACTACAGTTCCCATTCTCAGCTTCCTGACATTTCTCACTGGACACATTTTCGCCTTTGAGGACATCCCGGAGATATTTCGAATGCGTCAAGTTTTTGCCCCAGCCGCCAGATTCGGTGGACGTCGATCGACCTTGTTTCTGCTGCTCGCGCTGACTGCTGCGTTGATCTGGCCAGCATTTGAAGGTACCGCGCGAGGCCAGGTGGAAGATGCTGGTGTGGCTGATGCGGCGGCAGCGCCGGTCGCGGGAGGAGGAGCGGTGACTCCGCCGGTATCTCGGAGTTTTCTGGCATACATTGCCCGCGCACTGGGTTGGTTCTGGGGGCCAGCATTTCTGCTGCTGTCGTTCATTCTCGTGGCCCTGATCATGATGAACATGCTGCAGGTACGCCGCGATATTCTGCTGCCTTCGCAATTTGTTGAAGAGTTCGAACAGAAATTGAATGCCAAAGATTTCCAGGGCGCGTATGAATTTGCTCGCGGCGATGAATCGTTTGTCGGTCGAGTCCTCGCGGCAGGCATGGGTCGCCTGAGCCGTGGGTATCCGGAAGCGGTCGAAGGTATGCAGGAAGCCGGCGAAGACGAAAACATGGCCCTCGAACATCGGCTCAGCTACGTGGCTCTGATTGGTTCGGTGGCTCCGATGATGGGATTGATGGGAACTGTGCAGGGCATGATTTCCAGCTTCGACAAAATTGCATTGTCCACCGTCTCACCAAAGCCATCTGAACTTGCTGACGGGATTTCAACAGCTCTGGTCACAACGCTGATCGGTTTGTTGCTCGCAATTCCGGCGATGGTGTTTCACAGCATTCTGAAAAATCGCATTCAACGACTTGTGCTGGAAATCGGCATGGTGAGTGAAGGATTGATGGGACGCTTTGCTACGGTCGGCAAACAGAAATAGCGTAGTTCAGGATTGTTCCGATGAAGATCAAATCAGCATTTATCAGCATCCCCGAGATCGACATGACACCCATGATCGACATCGTGTTTCAGTTGATTACGTTCTTTATGGTGATCAACAATTTTGATCAGAATGAAGCCGACGAACGTATCACGCTGCCAAGAGATCAACTGGCGAGGCCACCGATCGCAGTTCGCAAGAATTCATTTATGCTGAACTTTGGCTACGATCTGGATACCCAGGGCCGACGAATCCCCAACACTCCGCCGTATGTATTCTTTGGAGACGACCGGGCCACGCTCGCCGAGGTGCGGCCCCGACTTCAGCAGGAATCGCAATTCTACAAAACCATCGGTACGAAGTTTGAAGACGTCACTGTGGAGATTCGTGCCGATGCGGATGTCCCTGCTGGTATGGTTCAGGAGCTGATTCAGATGTGTCAGGAAGACACAATCCAGTTTCAGCGTTTTGCGCTCAAAGCCACTCAAAAAGTCGATCCATAGTTTGAGCTGTCATCATGAAACTGCGAAACCGAATTGTCTCCGGCAAGATCCACGTCGATATGACGCCGATGATTGATGTCGTATTTCAACTGCTCATTTTCTTCATGTGTACGTTGAAAGTGATTGAGCCGGAAGGCGATTTTGATATCAGTATGCCACTCGGTGCGCCGAAAGCGGATTCCGTGACCGATGCGGATTTGCCACCATTCAAAGTCCGTATGCTGGCGGATGAAACCGGCGAACTCAGTTCCCTCAGTTTCAATGGCAACAATCTGGGTGGCGGTTCGCGAGCCATTCAGTTACTCAATAAAAGTGTCTTTGACAGCATTGTTGCTTTGCAGGCAATTGGCAGCGATCAGCTTCAAAAACAGGAAGTGGAAATCGATCCGGACTATAACCTGAACTATCGCTATATCATCAACGCCATCGGTGCCTGTTCCGGTCGCATTGGCCCGAATGGTGTTCATGTCTCTTATCTGCAGCGAATCAAGTTCGCTCCGATCCGACAGCGACCGCTGTAGTTGTCCCTTACCCGGCCATATCTGGAATGTTTTAGCAGGACAGCTCCACCTTTATCCAAATTAGTAGCCCAAAGCGGTAGCGAGGGAACGAGTCAGGTACAATCCCCTGGCCCACGCTTCGGGCTGCAAGAACGCTCGATTTTCGCCAAACGTGGCGCTGTCCAATTAGGATCGCTCGAAGAATAATCATTATGAAAATCACTGAAGTCGTCTGTCAGATCATTCGCGTCAAATCTGTCGAGGCCAAAACTGCCAGCAGTCAGGATTCCGTCATTGTACGTATCCGCACAGACACCGGACTTGAAGGCGTGGGCGAAGCGGATTCTTCGCCGGAAGTCGTCAAAGCCATCATTGATGCACCATTCAGTCACAATATTGCATGTGGGTTGCGATTGTTGCTTGTTGGCGAAAACCCGCTGGAGACAGAACGTCTGTGGCAAAAAATGTATCGCCGGACGATGTACTTTGGCCGCACCGGTGCCGGCATCACGGCGATGGCGGCCGTTGATATGGCGCTGTGGGATCTGAAAGGAAAATTCTTTCAGCAGCCGATTCACTGTCTTCTTGGTGGCAAGCAGCATTCCTCAATCAAAGCGTACGCTTCGATTCTGTTTGGACGCGATGGCAACGAAACTCACGACATCGGACAACGCTGGATCGCGGCTGGATACAAGGCTGTAAAATTCGGCTGGGAGCCGATGGGGGAAAGCGAAGCGGTCGATCTGGATCTCGTTCGCGGAGCGCGGCGCGGACTGGGAGATGATGCCACACTGCTGATTGATGCGGGCTGCATCTGGGACGCTCGAACGGCTCTGCAGCGGGCGGAAAAATTCAAAGATTCGAACATTGGCTGGCTGGAAGAACCGCTTCGTGAAGACGATGTGGATGGTTACGTCTGGCTTCGCGGTCGATCACCTGTTCCGATCGCTTCGGGTGAAGGCGAATGTGGACGAGAATCATTCCGACCGTTCATCGATCGTCAGGCGCTCGATATCTATCAGGTCGATTTATCCCGCAATGGATTCACCGAAGCTGCTTACATTCGAAATCGCGTCGAAGAAATCGGAGCACGACTTTGCAATCATTGCTACACAAGTCCTCTGACGGCCGCCGCCAGTCTGCATTGGCTCAGTACCTGTCGCGATGCCTTCCTGTTCGAAGACTGTGTCGATGATTCGCCGTTGCGTCACGAACTGACGCACGAAAAAATTCAGGCAGTCAACGGCGTCATCACAGTGCCGAACGGTCCTGGCCTGGGAGTGACAATCAACGAAGAGTTCGTCAAAGCGAACCTGATTTCGGAATCGAGATAGGACGACTTCCTGGCAGAATTCACGTGGCGGCGTTCGTCCATGGTGCCGTAGTTGGCGGTTGGGCGGTGTCGGAGCACAAGATCGTCGTTGTACCGCAGTCCCCACACAAATTGCCGTTCAGCGGTTGTGATGCTGGCGATGCGTTTCGACTCATTGCCAGCCTGGCGTGTAGTAGTAATGCCGCGACTCGGACAGCGTGCCGCCGGTGTACGTGTCCTTCCGGATGCGATAGCCGCGTGGGCCGAACACGTTTTAGCAGATTGTCTGGGTGCGATTCAGGGATGCGGCAGAATTGGTTTTGCTTGTAGGTTGGACATTCCTGTCCGACACGCTCGGAATTTTGACGGACAGGAATGTCCATCCTACGCGTCACTTCACTGCGGTATCGGACGGTTTCATCAGGCTCGTGGCTTCCGCATCGATCCAAAACCACAGGACCGCGCCTGCCAGACTCATGCAGCACGCGGTTCCGATCGCGGCGGGCCAGCCGAAGTATTTTCCGATCAGGGGAGTACACACGGGTGCCAGTATTCCTCCGGCATTGCCGAACGTATTGATGAACGCACAAGCCAGACCGCCATTTTTTGGTTCCAGAGCAGTTGCTGACGTCCAGAAAAGTCCTTCACACATTCCCAGTGACGCCAGTGCCAGAGAAAACAACAGCACGACGTGATTTGGATCTTCCACGGCCACGCCAAACCCGGCAAATACGGCACTCAACGACATCCCAACGATCGCAATCGTGCGATATCCCAGACGAACCCCAATTCGATGGCTGAGTTTGTCGGAGATAAAACCGCCCGCAGCCATTCCAATTGCCATGGCGATCATCACGATAAATGTCGCCCGGCGACTTGCACCTTCCGGCAGTTTCAACTCCGTGCCAAAATAGTAGTCAATCCAGTAAAAGAACAAATACTGGAAATAACCATATGCTGCGTAACTGGATCCCAAAGCGACAAGAGGCCGATTGCGGAACAACTCCGTAAAGTCACTCATCGTGATTTTTGAATATGTTTGTGCGACGCGGTTCATTGCCACCAGACGTTTTTCTTCAGCGTTCGCCCGTGGATGACTGGCGGCATCATCGGTCGAATACAACAACCAGACGACAGTGAACAGCATCATCACCGTTCCGCAGATCACAAATGCCGTTGACCAGTCAAACTGGTCCATCAGCCAGCCGAACCCTGGATACGACAGCGCGATTCCGACCAAAGCGCCGGCCGTCACCAAACCATTGGCTGTTGTACGACTTGTCAGTGGCAACCACAGAAAAACGCTGCGAGCCGCTCCCGGATGCAACGGTGTGCTCAGAAACCCTGCGATACTTCGAACGATCAGCAGCGGGATGAACAACGCTACGATTGGAAGACCCGACCAACCGAGCGCGCCAGTCAACGCGACGCCGAATCCCAACCCTAATCCCATACCTGCCATCGACAGTCTGGGGCCGATGCGATCGATCACCCAGCCACCTGGCAACATGCTCAATGTGTAAGTCCACAGGAACGCTGAGTACACAAGACCCATCTGAACTTCTGACAAAAGTCCGGGGCCGATAAACCTGGCTTTGGCCGCGACGGCAATGCTGACGCGATTGAAGTGCCCCAGAAACGTAAACCCCATGAGCATCGCGACGATCACCCAGCGAACATTGGTCGCGCGTGATTCTCGATCGGTTTCGACGGGAAGATGAGGAGTCTCGTTCGCCGCCTGCCGGTTATCGTGTTGAGTCATGCGGTCCTTATCGAATTGCTGGAGAACATCAGTCGGGTGGGACAAGCGGCTGCCAAGCCGCAGCGACCCACCATTTTCGCATATTGAAATTGTGGGTCTGCATTCGCGTAGCTCGCTGGTCCCACCCTACGTGCTATACTCGAAATCTCTCCACAATCTCCGTCGGCAATTCGTATCCGATACCCGGTGTTTCGGGAAGCGGTATGGCACCATTTTTCACGGGGAATCCGGCATTCTGCAGTTCTCGTCGAAGCGGCGATTCAAAGACTTCTGCCGGAGCGAATTCAATAAATGGCGTCGCCGATGAGTACGCTGCCAGATGTACTGACGCGGCACCAAGGATCTGAGTTGACCAGTTGCCGGGACAGACCTGAACCCCGCGCGGGACTGCCAGTTCGACGATTCGTTTTGCTTCGGTCAGTCCGCCACATGTCGTCATATACGGCTGCACTACCGTGACTCCGCCGCGATCCATCATGTCCAGAAACTCCCACCGCGTGACGCCGTGTTCGCCCATCGCAAGCGGGATCGATGTCTTTGCGGCCAGCTTCGCGTACGGCTCTGGGGTATCGACGGAAAACGGTGTCTCAAAGAAATAGATGTTGAATTCCTCCAGTTCTTTGCACACTCGAACGGCCGTAGGAACATCTTGGAACAGATAGCCGACATCGACCATCAAAGTCAGTTCATCACCGATTTCCTTGCGACAACGTTTTGCCAGTTGCACGACATCGCGTGGAGTGGACATCATTGGCTCCACCTTAAAAGCGCGATAACCCAGGGCCGCCAGCAATTGCGATCGCGAGACCTGCTGCGAAATCATTGCTTCACCGCCCCAGACATCCGACACCAGCGTGCAATACGGAACGATTTCGACAGCACCTCCGGAAGCCGACTGAAATGGTCCACGCTGTGTCCCTCCAAGGAGTTTCCAGACAGGCTGATTCAGCGTTTTTCCATAGAGATCCCAAATTGCTACATCCAGCGCGCCGAGAATAATAATCTCCCAACCGCGCCGATTGGTGTGCATCAATGCATCCCACATTTGCTGCCAGAGGCGTTCGGGATGTGTGATCTCCTGACCGATCAGCAACCTGCCAAAGTACGTGTGGGAATCGCCGACGGTCGCCTGGACAACTCCCGGTGGGACGCGAAAGACTTCCGACAATCCCACCAATCCCAGATCCGTGTGGATCTGAATGCAGGCCAGTGGCTCGATGCCGCCTTTGTCGGGATCAATCTCCGGCCCGTCACCGATGACAAATACTTCGAGATGCGAGATTTTCATTTTGCGTTCAGTCGTTGTAAGCACCCATGCACAAGTTTCATCGTTTAACGGCAAGCCGCAGGCGTCGGTTTTTGGGTAATTTGCCTACGCCTACGGCTCGCCGTTAAACGAATAGGGCTTGATAACTTGTGCATGGGTGCTTACGAAATAATGTCGTGCAGCACATGCCCATGCACGTCGGTCAGCCGTCGGTCGATTCCGTCATGGCGGACAGTCAGTTTTGTGTGATCGATACCCAGCAGATGAAGGGCTGTGGCGTGGATGTCGTAGACTTGAGTCGGATTGTCTCGATCAAGCGGCTTGTAGCCCCATTCGTCGGACGGCCCGTAACTGATTCCAGCACGAATTCCGCCGCCGCAAAGCCAGTTGGTAAACACGTAAGGATTGTGATCGCGTCCCTTGCTGCCTTGTGTCGATGGCATTCGGCCGAATTCTGTCGTCCACAGGATCAGAGTGTCATCAAGCATCCCGCGCAGTTTGAGATCTTTTATCAGCGCCGCTGTTCCGATCGCCATTCCCATAGCCAGTGGCTTGTGATCGCGTTCAATGTCTTCATGGCTGTCCCAGTTGCGTCGCGGGAATCCATTGTCGTTGCCGGACCAGATCTGAATAAAGCGAACACCACGTTCCAGCAGTCGCCGCGCGATCAGACATTTACGTCCAAAGTACTCAGCCTCTTCTGGTATGTTGATCTCTGCCGGATACGTCGCTCCCGGATTGTCGATGCCGTACATTTTGAGTGTCGCAGCCGTCTCGTCAGCCAGACGAAAAGCTTCCGGAGCACTCAACTGCATCTTTGCAGCCAGTTCATACGACCGAATCCGGGCTTCCAGACGCGAATCGCCGGGACGCTGCTGGCTGTACGATTGATTCAAGGACTTCAGCAGTGATTGTCCGTCCGATTCGGCCTGTGCCGTGATAAAATCCGCCGTCGCGTTCAGGTCGTCAATCGGCGTCGCACGTTGCGGGAAGATGATTGTTCCCTGAGTGCTTGCGGGAAGAAATCCAGAACCCCAGTTCTTCGGCCCGTTGCTGGCGAAACCTCGATGATCGGGCAGCACGACAAACGTCGGAAGATTGTCGTTGAGTGAACCCATCGCGTAGCTGACCCAGGAACCCATTCCGGGAAATCCGGGTCGGTCAAAACCGGTCGCCTGCAGATAGGTCGCCTGACTGTGAACGCCGGTCTTGCCAACCATGTTATGCACAAACGCAATGTCGTCCACGCAATCGCCAAGCGGAGCCACAACTTCGCTGATCGCTTTTCCACACTCACCGCGTTGAGAAAACCGAAAGGGCGATTTCATCCATGGTCCCAGCCCATCCTGAAACGCTTCCACATGTTCGCCAAAGTCCGATGATTCCCCGTGATGTTTTGCGAGTTGTGGCTTATGGTCCCACAAATCAATATGACTGGCAGCACCTCCCATAAACAACTGGACGATGCGTTTCGCTTTTGCCGGATGATGCAGCACTCCCTGCATAACCCCATTGTCGGCTGATCGCGAAACACCTTTCGCGTTGGCCGTCGATTCGTGCAGCATGACAGCCGTCGCAAGTGCCGCGAAACCATGGCTGCTGGAATCGATAAAATGTCGGCGGTTGATGTTCATCATACGAGCGAAACGATTCGCCAATGGTTCAGGGGGCAAAAGCCATGCGTTTAGAGACGTAGTTTACCGGGAAGACTACGGCGGACGAAGTGTAGGCACGTGCAAAGCGGCGGATTCGGCCGCATTTGCACCGCACATATCCACCCACGCATGAGTTTTTTCGTTCAGCGCCAAGCCGAAGGCGTCGGTTTTCTGGTAATTTGCCTACGCCTGCGACTCGCCGTTAAACGAATTATGCTCGATAACTTGTGCATGGGGGCAGATCCACCGGTTGGCGAATACCGAGGACTCGCGTTACAATGGCGAAATTCAGGTGGAATCTTAGCAGGGCACCAGGTGAAGTTGTTATGTTTGCGGATCGAGTTGTTCTGTATTGTCGTGCCGGTGATGGCGGAAATGGTTGCAGCAGTTTTCGACGGGAAGTCTACGTTCCGCGCGGTGGGCCGGACGGTGGCGATGGCGGCAATGGTGGCGACATCATTATTCAAGCCGACGAAAACAAAGGCTCACTGGGAAACCTTGTCGGCCATCGACATTGGAACTCAGAACGCGGTCAGCATGGTATGGGATCGCTGTGTGCCGGGAAGTGTGGAAAGCCGACGGTCATTTTGGTTGCACCAGGCACGTTGATCACCGACTTCAAGCACGGACATGTTCTGAAGGATCTGCAGCATCACGGGGATTCGGTCGTCATCACAAAGGGCGGACGTGGTGGTCGAGGCAACAAGCGTTTTGCAACTCCCACGAATCGAGCTCCACGGGAATCAGAAGAAGGGCATCCTGGTGAATATCGGGAGATTGCGCTCGAACTCAAGATGATTGCTGACGTAGGGTTGATTGGAAAACCGAATGCAGGCAAGTCAACTCTTCTAAGTCGCGTATCTCGTGCCACGCCGGAGATTGCCGACTATCCATTCACGACAAAATATCCGAATCTCGGCGTTGTCAGTCTGGGCTATGACCACGATTTCGTGCTGGCCGATATTCCGGGTCTGATCGAAGGTGCCCATGCGGGTGTTGGATTAGGCCACGATTTTCTACGGCATGTGGAACGCACGCGGCTGCTGGTCCATCTTGTGGAACCCGCTCCGATGGACCAGACGGATCCTCTCGATAACTATGCGCAAATTCGTGAAGAGCTGCGGCTGTACGATGCCAAACTGGCCGAACGCCCCGAAATTATCTGCGTGACCAAAGCCGAATTGCCGGACGCTCCTACGTGTGCGGAACTTTTGAGGGAAGTGACTGGGAAAGAAGTCTTTTTGATTTCGGCGGCGACTGGTGCGGGACTGTCTGAGTTAACAAAGTTGATAGTGCAACGGTTAGAACTCTTGAAACCTGTTGCCATCCATGCGGAGCCTGTTGCCCCTGAAGTGGAACTCGAAATTCAATCGCATCTGGAATGATTATGAAAGTGCTGCTTGCGAATCCTCGCGGTTTCTGTGCGGGGGTGAATATGGCAATCGAGTGTCTGGACGAAGTGATTCGCCGAATCGGATCGGGAATTTACGTATACCACGAAATCGTGCACAACAAATACGTCGTGGATCGATTCACCAGTCAGGGCGTGAAGTTCGTGAATTCGCTCGACGAAGTCCCCTTCGGCGGGATTCTTCTGTTCAGCGCACATGGAGTTTCGCCGGAAATCCGGAAAATCGCCCGGCAAAGAAAACTTCAGACAGTCGATGCGACTTGTCCGCTGGTCACCAAAGTTCATCTGGAAGCCATTCGTTACGCGAATCAGGGTTTCAACATTTTGCTGATCGGGCACGATGGTCACGACGAAGTCATTGGCACAATGGGCGAAGCGCCGGAAAGTATCACCCTCATCGAAACGCCGGAAGATGTTGATCGACTTCCATTCACAAGTACCGATAAACTCGCCTATTTGACTCAAACAACGCTCAGTGTCGATGAAGCGACCGCTGTCATCGACGCGCTTCGCCGCCGATATCCGCACATCGACTGCCCGAAGAAAGAAGATATCTGCTACGCCACGACAAATCGGCAGGACGCAGTCAAGGCATTGATCGAATCCGCAGACGTGCTGATCGTACTGGGTAGTCAGAACAGTTCGAACAGCCGACGTCTGATGGAAATAGGAGCCAGCCGAGGCGTGCCGTCGTATCTGGTCGATGGAGCTGTTGAACTCAATCGTGACTGGTTCGCAGACGCCCAAACGGTAGTGGTGACCGCTGGAGCCAGCGCACCGGAAGTCGTGGTGCGTGAATGTGTTGAATTCCTGCAGCAGAATTTTTCCGCTGAGGTGTCAGAAGAAACGCTTCGCGATGAACACGTCCACTTTGCAACTCCCAGAGAGTTGCTGACACTCAAACCTGTTTCGAGTTAGGCGCACCAAATGGCAGATTCGGTCTACGCTGTTGCCACGATGGACAGTAAAGGCGCGGAACTTTCCTGGATGGCAGCACAGTTACGTCAAGCCGGAATTCGCGTAAAGACCGTGGACGTGGGGACTCAGCACACGTCGGAATTTCCGAGCGATGTGACTCGCAAGGAAGTTCTGACTGCAGCCGGGATTGACGCTGTCGATCATCTGGATCGCGGCGCGGCTGTCGCAAAAATGTCCGACGCACTTCAGGCATTTCTGATGGCCGAGTCTGCCGCTGGTTGTGTCGCCGGAGTCATCGGTCTGGGCGGCAGCGGTGGCACTGCGTTAATCACAAAAGCCATGCAGGCGTTGCCGATCGGGTTGCCAAAACTCATGGTATCTACAGTGGCCAGCGGCAATGTTGGTCCCTACGTCGGATGCAGTGATATCACAATGATGTACTCCGTTGTGGATGTTGCTGGACTCAATGTGGTCTCTGAGGTCATCCTCAGCAACGCGGCTCATGCGATGGCCGGGATGGTGACACACCGATCGAAAATCAGTTCGTCACGGCAGGCCATTGGCATGACAATGTTTGGCGTCACGACACCGTGTGTGGATCGAGTTCGCAAACAGCTGGAACTGGACGGTTACGATTGCCTGGTCTTCCATGCGACCGGCGCGGGTGGCCGAGCGATGGAGCAGCTTGTCGCATCCGGTCTGATTACCGCTGTGCTGGACATTACAACGACTGAGGTCGCCGATGAAATTGTCGGTGGCGTGTTTCCCGCTGGCCCTCATCGTTTCGAGCAGCTTCTGGCCAGCCAGGTGCCATTGGTTCTGAGCCTTGGTGCTTTGGATATGGTGAACTTTGGTGCACTAGACACAGTGCCGGAACAATTTCGAAACCGCAAACTGCATATCCACAACTCTCAGGTAACACTGATGAGAACCAGCGTTGAGGAAAATTGCAGGATCGCGCGGTGGATTGCGGATAAGCTCAATCGTTCCACGGCACCATTGACGCTTGTGATCCCGGAAGGTGGTTTGTCTTTGCTGGATGTTCCGGGACAGCCATTTTATGATCCGGAAGCCAACACGGCCCTGTTCGATGAACTGACCAGCCAGCTTCAGGTCAACGACAAAAGACGATTGATTCGTCTGCCGTTTCCAATCAACGCTCCGGAATTTTCCGACGCACTGCTGCGATATTTTTCTGAATTGAAGGGAACGAAAACATGGCGGAACTGAGAGAATCGATTCTGAACCGCTTTCGCGAAAAGATCAAAAAAGGTTTACCGATTATCGGTGGTGGTGCCGGAACGGGCATCAGCGCGAAATGTGAAGAGGCAGGCGGTATTGATCTGATTGTGATTTACAATTCCGGACGGTATCGCATGGCAGGTCGAGGTTCATTGGCGGGCCTGATGCCTTATGGAAATGCCAACGAAATCGTTAAGGAAATGGCTCATGAAGTTCTGACTGCAGTCACCCGGACACCTGTGCTGGCTGGAGTCTGTGGGACCGACCCATTTATGCTGCGGGATCACTTTCTTCGCGAACTCATTTCCCTTGGCTTTGCCGGCATACAGAATTTTCCAACTGTCGGACTCATCGATGGAACCTTCCGCGCAAATCTTGAAGAAACGGGCATGGGGTATCAACTGGAAGTTGACTGCGTCGCCGCCGCACACCGCCTGGGACTACTGACGACGCCGTATGTGTTTGATCCAGAGCAGGCCGTCCAGATGACTCGTGCGGGTGCCGATATTCTGGTTGCGCACATGGGACTGACGACAGGTGGAGCGATCGGGGCTGAAACGTCATTCACGCTGGATGATTGTGTTGTTCAAGTGAATGCGATTGCTGACGCCGCACGTTCAGTGCGCGACGACGTATTGATTCTGTGTCACGGTGGCCCTGTCGCAATGCCCGATGACGCAAAGTTCATGCTGGAACGCTGTGCAATTCACGGATTTTACGGTGCAAGTTCGATGGAAAGACTGCCGGCAGAAACAGCGATTACAAAACAAGTTGCCGAGTTTTGTGATTTGCGACTGCCGCTCGCTTAAGCCGTGCGGTGCCGGTCGATCGTCCGTGACAAAGTGGTCCGCGCTGAGGTAAGTCCTTTCTGCCGGAAAGGACTTGCAGACCCGCTGCGACCAGCTACCCGACGTGGTTCCACTTCAAAATCACGCCGCTGGAGATCACGGCACCGTTTTTAGTTTCACCTTGCTGTATCCCGCTCCCGCTTCGCCTTGCGGTGAAAGTCCAGCCCGGCAGGCGAGACCTACAGAATTCGCAAAATCGCACGTGCTGCAATTGCTTTTCCCATACGGCACCAGAATTTGCTCAATCACTTGGCTTCTTTAACCCGTGCCTTGAGTTGAGTCTGGGGGTAAAGTGACAGTTTCCAACTGCGTTGAATGTACCGCCGCCTTTCGTAAATCTGAAAGACTCAAGCCCGATTGCAGCAGGTAGTATAGACCCAGAATGGTGACCGGCAGATACATACTCATGTGATAATACAGAGACGCCCCCATGACTAGCGATGGATCAGGTTTCAAGCGTTGAGCATTCATACTCACCTGAAAACACATTTGGATCACACCAAAATAACCCGGCGTTGAAGGGATCGTCACGCCGAACGCGGTGACTCCTGTCACAATCAAACCTGTCGCTGGTGTCACGTCGATGTGAAACGCACGCAATGCGACATAAGCAATCAGTCCGTTCAGAAGCCATTGCAGTAGTGAAGTGACAACGATCAGAAGGACCGCTTTGCCGCTTTTGAGTGCAATCAATCCATCGCCGCCTTTTCGCAGCATCTCGACCAACCCGGTGGTGAGACCGGCGGGTAAAAAAGGAAACAGTGACAAACACCACTTAACGAATCGAATAAATGGTTCTGTCCAGATTAAATAGACCACAACCGCCAACACGACCGCACCTGCCGCTGCTCCAAGCAGCATGGCACCGTTGCGGTAGTTGGCCGGCAAATCGTCGGTAAATGCCAAGCCCAGGCTGAATAGAGCCAAAATTGCCAGGACGTCGAAAATGCGTTCAAGAATCACAGTGGACAAGACAGTGCTGGCGGGTACTCCGTATTTGCTTCGGATGAAAAAGACTCGCACAAATTCCCCCAGATGCGCGGGAAGAATATTGTTGGCCGCGAACCCGATCAGCATCGGCGAAAATAGTTGCTTTATCGTCAGCGGAGCCACAGGGGCCAGGAGCCATTGCCAGCGGAGTGTCTTGAGCCAATAGAAACCAAAAAGCATCCCCAACAGGATTGGCAACGTCCAGTAATTGGCATTCGCAAATCCCGCTTTCATCGCCTCCCAGTTTGTGCCCCGCAATGCCCCCGCGAAGCAGGCCACCGTGACCAGGATCCCGACGATCAAGAAAAAAGCGCGTTTCATTGGGGTGCTGACCTGGAACTTTCGTTCGGCATTCGGGGTGCAATTTAAGATCGCTCGATACTCGGACTTCGAGGACTCATGCGGCAGATCGGGGGTTCTACGCGGATTGGTGGATTTCCGTCAAGACGGAACTCACCTTGAGTCGCGATTCGTAGATTCGATACTCTACATGTCCCCTCGGATCTCTGCGATCTCATTCTTTCTCTCATTCACAGGACCACGCGGATGCAGTCTGCGTCCCGTCTTCTTTGCGTCACGACATTACCTGAACCGGCAAAATCTCTCTTTGCGGTGATGAACGAACTGTTGCGCGCGGTGGACGGGCGAGTTGTCTTATTGCGGCCATTGGCCGGAAACTTTGATGATCAACGCGATGATATTGATCTGCTGCTGACGGAATCACAGCGTAAGCAGTTGCTCCGCGCCGCTTATGCACGATGTGTTCTCGGTGACATTCATTGTCGCATTCAACAAAACTCCCCCACAAAAATTCAGTTGATTCTGTGGACGAAAGCATGTTCTTCGAAGCTCATGATTGATCTTTGGACAAGTTTTGATCAACTTCCGCGTCGACGATACAATGCGATTTCGGCGGAGCGATTGTTGAATACACTCACCGACGCAAATGTGTCGCAACGACGTGAGAACGTGCATGAATGCCTGCAAATCCCTACACTGCGTTTGTTGCCGGCAGACATCGACTTCTGCCTGCTGGTTCAACATCTTGCCGCAAAGCGCCGGAAGCTCACAACGCCCGCACGTCGCGAACGCATCGTCGCTGCTTGTGAACGACTACAGTCATTGGCGTCGGCATCGGTGCATGATTCGTTGCTGACAGCGCTCCTTGATCTTGCATCCCGTCTTCCACTGGCGATTATTGTTACCCCCAATTTCATTAAGGTGACAGACGCGTATTTGCTGCAGCGACTTGCCGCTGTGCCGAATAATCGCGGACTGCCGGTCCTTGAACGCAGACAGCGTCGCGGTCTTGTGACAGAACTGCGGAAAGCCATTCTGCAACGCCGCCCTGCAGTGGCTGTGGTTGGCAGCGATGGAACTGGCAAGTCGTCCATTGTGGCCGCTCTGGCATCACAACAACCTCATTCTATGGTGGTCGTTGCAAAGAAATTTTACCGTCGATCACTGGCCTATCAGTTTGTCGGCGGACTAATAAAACGCCTTTGCCGCATGGATCGAGGCGACTTTGACGATCGCGTATCGCCGTGGATTTCAATTCGCGCCGCAGCAGCATTCTGGGTCACGATGTGTCTGCCGTTTTCACTTTGGTCGAAGTCCAAAGTTTCTGGTACTGCGGTGAACGGCCCTGTGTCGGTTGGCGAATTGAGCAGATCGAAACGTACATTGATCCTTGATCGTTCCTGCGTTACGTTTCTGATCACAAAACGAAAAAGCGATGCTCCACAACTCACACCATCAGCGACATGGATCGAAGCGATGACTCCTCCTGTCAGCAGCGTGCTTCTGACACTGCCCTATACAGTACTGGCGCAACGCAAACAGGAAATGTCGTCTGCCGGCCACGAGATTTATCAATACTTGCTGTTTGAGCAAGCTCTCAGGCAACGACCGACAGATTTAACTCTCCTCGCCGGATTGCCATCTGCGGAAGAATCAGCAGCAGCCCTCTGCAAGATCCTGCAGTGGGTCTCACAGCCCGTTCGAGAATCCCAGACAGCGACGGAATTCGGAAAGGTGGCAGCATAGTGTTTCCGCTTCGACATCTGAACGCATGGATTGACCATCAGCGACTTGCGGAGCGTCGTCGGCACATCGAATGCCAGCTCGGCGTAATCTTCAAACAACCAGTATCACTGCGTCCGACACTGGCCGGTGGCGGTTTCGACCGAATCTATCTGGCTCACGGATGCACGCGACATTCGAAGATTCTGGCCAGCGTCCGTGTGAACGTACCAGGCCGTGATCGAACTGTCACCGAGCCACATTTGCCGAGGATTTCGCTGCCCGCCGAACAACGCATTCGTAGAGAAGCTCGTGCTTATCAGCAGCTTTCACCAATTGGCCTCGCACCGCCGTTGATCGCGCAGGGCGAATACTTTCTGGCAAATCGCTGGCTTGCATGGCCCCGTTTTGCGGACATCCTGCGAAGCCACGGGCATCTGGTGTGGGACATTCTGCCGGTCGTTCTGGATGCCATCCGTGAAATGCACGAACATGGTGTCGTTCACGCCGATCTGAATTGCGGCAATCTGCTGATTGCTCCCGATTTTCAATCCGTCGCAATCATTGATTTCGAATTCAAAATGTCGTGTTCAATGATTCGATTCGATCAGCAGCGTTTCGACTACCTGCGTCTGGCCCATAGTCTGCTCAAGCCGCGTCGAGGCCGCGAAGCAGCATTTCAACAACCCCAGCGCTTCGTTGATGTCTTTGCACGCCATGTTCCCGAAGCGGGCTTTGGTATTCCCGAAGCACTGAATGCGTCATGGTTCGATCGCGTGGTAGAGCATAACGTGATTCGCGAAGGTTTCGAAGAAATTTTCGGCGTGCTGGACAGGGATGCAAAAGTGTTCGCATGAATCAGTTTGTCTGTATGAAATGGGGGACGGCTTACAGTGCGGACTATGTGAATCGACTGTATTCCATGATTGCCCGCAACACGCAGCAACCATTTCGCCTTGTCTGTTACACCGATTCGACAATCGGTATTCGCAGTGAGGTCGAATGTTTTGATTGTCCGGAGGTGCATATTCCGTCGCCAAAGCGCAACCGAGGCTGGCGAAAAATTTCGCTGTGGGCCAGCACTCTGCCGGGCCTGAGGGGTACTGTATTGTTTCTGGATCTGGACATTGTGATCACCGGGGGACTCGATGAGTTCTTTACATACAGTCCGGACACAGATTTCTGTGTCATTCACAACTGGACTCATCCGGATCGCAGAATCGGGAACACGTCGGCCTATCGGTTCACGGTCGGCAGTCATCCGGAAATCCTGAATCGCTTTCTGGACGACTATCAACGGGTCCTTCAGGACTATCCGAATTCACAGACTTATGTGTCCTCGTGCCTGGAACAGTCAATCGCGTTCTGGCCGGCGCAATGGTGTCTCAGTTTCAAACGCCATTGCGTGCCCTCCGGCGTGTCACGCTGGTTCCACGAACCCGTGCTTCCGCATGGTGCAAGGCTTGTCGCATTTCCCGGTCGCCCCAATCCCCATGAAGCCCTCGACGGCACCTGGCCCGCGCCATGGTACAAGAAGATGTACAAACACATCCGCCCCGCCGCCTGGATTCAGCAGCACTGGCGATGATGTTCTTTACGCCCGCGCGCGGTTCCCCAGTCAATCATTTTTCAGATTTGAATCCGCAGATTCGGACCACGTCGAACGTTTTCTCGGGCATTGGTTTTGATTCCTGCCTGCAGGTTGGCATACTGCGGTCTGGTGATCTAATTTCAAGAGATTCGAGGTGCGGAAATGATGCGGTTCGTTGTACTTTGGGTTCTGACGCTGCAGACAGTTTTTTCTCAGGCTGAAGACTGGCAGCAGTTTCGAGGACCGAATTGCTCCGGGATCTCGGCAGAGAAATCTCCGCTGCCGACGAAATTCTCTTCGACTGAAAACGTGAAATGGTCGGTAAAACTGGGGGACGGTATCGGCAGTCCGATTGTCGTTGCGGGACGAGTTTTCACTTCCGCGATGATTGATGAGGCAACGATTGGCCTGTTCGCTTTTGATGCAGCAACGGGGATTGAGCTGTGGCATCGTTCCTGGCCTGTCGGCGATGTGGAAGAAATTCACCTCACCAACAGTCACGCATCCACGACACCCACAGCCGATGATGAGCGGGTGTATTTTTATTACAGCACCCTGGGTATGGTCGCACTGGACGCGCAGACCGGTAAAGATGTCTGGAGGAAAGAACTGCCAGTTCCGTATTTTATTTTCAAATGGGGTGCTGGGATGTCGCCGGTCCTGTACGGGGATCTGGTGCTGTTCTGTCAGGATGATGACCTGAAGCCCGCGTTGTATGCCTTCGATAAGCGTACCGGAGAATTGCGCTGGCAGGACGACCGCAGCGACATGGCAGTCAACTATACTCATCCGGTGATTTGTTCCTCAGACGCCGGCGATGAAATTGTGCTTGCCGGGACCGGACTGTTGATCGGCTATGACCCTGTTACAGGAAAACGAATCTGGCAAGCCCGCACGTTGCTGCGGAACATCAAGACGACGCCAGTCGTGCAGGATGGAGTCATCTACATTTCTGTACAAAGCGGTGGCATCGCTAACCAGTGGCTCGCTTCTGTGGATCGAGCCGACACGGGCAATAGTGACGGCAAACTGACAAGAGACGAAGTCCAGGCGTTCGTTGGCAAACGCCCTGTGCCGGAAAGTTTCTACGAAAAGACCTTTGATCGCGGTGACCTTGACGGCGATGGTGATCTTGAAGGAGAAGAACTCGACGTCGCATTCCTGAGCCGTGACAATTTTGCGGGTGAGACCTTTGATTCGAAGAATCCGGCGACCGAATTCATTATTGCCGTTCGTGGAGGAGGACGCGGCGATGTCACGGATACCCACGTTCTCTGGAAACATCCCACGAAGCATACCGATCACATCGTTTCTCCCATTGTGATTGATAAGCGAATGCTGTTGGTCCAGTGTGGCGGGATCGCCACATGTTTCGAAACGGAGAAGGGCGAATCTGTGTTCGGTCCAGGACGTATTGGGAACTCGGGAGACTTCTTCGCATCGCCCGTCTTTGGGGATGGGAAGATCTATGCCGCCAGCGAAAATGGAAACATCGTCGTCATGCGCAACTCGGACAAACTTGAAGTTCTGGCAGTCAACGACATGGGTGATTCCATCCTGGGGACTCCCGCAATCGCTGACGGATCGTTGTTCATACGGACTCGCAAATCGTTGCTGAGAATACAATAGAGATCTGTGACTGAGTGAGCGATGTTCGGGCAACGTTCGACCTTGGTCCGACCCCTCCCTGCCTTCGGCGGGCGGGGTTGTGAAATACGACTGGCAATATTCGGTCGATTCTTACCACGAATCACAGCGCCGTCTTGCCTGGTTCGCCCGAAATCTCCTGAACGAATCTCGGCACTGCGTAACCCGGAAGTCGGGTCGCAAGATTTTGAATCAACCGCCGACCCAGTTCACGATTGGCTTCAAAGTGAGCCGTCCCGGATACGCGATCCAGTTGATGCAGATAATACGGCATCACTCCCAGATTGATGAGCCGCTGACAGAGAGTTTCTAATGCATCCAGGTTGTCATTAATCCCAGCCAGCAGTACAGCCTGATTCAATACTGGAATTCCTGATCGCACCAATTTCCTGAGCGCGTCTGCGCAATCTCCGACCAGTTCGTTACCGTGATTGGCATGGACGACCATGATCGGCTGTGTTCGCAGTCCCTTGAGCAGACAGATCAGTTCGTCCGTGACACGTGCCGGGAGGACGATCGGCAATCGAGTGTGAAATCGAATTCGTTCCAGGTGCGAAATCTGATCGATGGCCGAACATAAAATGCTCAATCGAGAATCGTTCAGCATCAGCGGGTCGCCGCCACTGAAGATCACTTCGGTAATCGAAGTGTCTGCTGCGATTTCGTCGAGGGCGGGTTGCCAGTCTTCGAGCCGTCGAGGTTCCTCTGAGTAAGGATAGTCACGACGAAAACAGTAGCGGCAGTGGACGGCACATGCACTTGTGGCAATCAGCAGAACACGTCCGGCATATTTTTGCAAAACACCCACCGTTCTTCGGGCATCAAGATCGCCAACCGGGTCGGACACGAATCCCTCGACTGACTCGCTCTCTTCTGCAATCGGCAGAACCTGACGCAGTAGCGGATCGCGCGGGTCGCCCGGCGTCATGCGAGCCAGAAAATTCTCGGGCACCAGAACCGGAAACCGTTGCAGAGTGTCTTGATCGGCGAATCGAATTCCTGCCGTCAGCAAGATCTGCTGAGTCTGCGGATCGTCAGGATCAAGGTGTAGTCGTCGCAGCAATTCCTCACTGCCGCGAATCGCCTGAGCCAATTCTCGCTGCCAGCCGGCATGGCGCGAAGTTGATTTATTGGGGTTTGAGGCGTTGATATCTGTCGGCAGAGGGTCTGACCCTATTAAATCAACATCGCTATTTGCGAGGAAGGGGTCAGGAACGGATAACATCTGGATTCACTCTGAGTGCGAAATTTGCTACGTTTTGCCCGGTTTCGGCGTTCTCACGGGCCACAGTATGTGGCGGATCGCCTTCGGTCGCCATCCGATCGAATGATTTCCAGTCAAGATAACAGACTTCAAGAAGCAACTTCAATGGGCAGCATCCAGGCCGGGGAATTCAAAAAAGGAATTAAGGTACAAATCGATAACGAGCCCTACGAAATGCTCGAATGCTTTTTCGTAAAGCCCGGCAAGGGTCAGGCTCTGTATCGCACAAAGCTGCGAAATCTACTGAAAGGTTCGCTTTATGAAAAAACATATCGCAGTGGAGATTCACTGGAATCGGCCGACGTACATCGCAATGAAGGTGTCTATTCCTACCGCGAAGGCGACAATTACGTCTTTATGGACAACGCCACGTACGAATCGCACAGCCTGCCAGCTTCAATCATCGCCGATGACATGCGATGGCTGATGGAAGGTGCCACGGTGGGTTTGCTATTCTGGAATGAGAGACTCATCTCAATGAGCCCTCCGCAGCACGTGGTGCTGACGATCAAGTACACGGAACCCGCCGCGCGAGGCAACACAGCGAACAACGTGACGAAGCCGGCAACCGTCGAAACCGGTGCGGAAATCCAGGTGCCTGCTTTTATTAAAGAAGGCGATAAAGTGAAAATCGATACCGCAACAGGTCAATACCACGAACGCGTACAGGCATGATGAATTCAGAACCGACATCCCACAATGGACGCGTGTATATCGAAACCGTCGGCTGCCAGATGAATATGCTGGACAGCGAATTGGTCGTGGCAGCCCTGCGCAAAGACGGATATGAATTGACGGACAATCCCAAAGATGCCGACACCGTTCTGTTCAATACTTGTAGTGTTCGTGAGCACGCCGAGCACAAAATTTACAGCGCCTTGGGACGGCTGAAGTTCAGCAAACGCAATCGGCCTCAAAAGGTCATCGGCGTGCTGGGCTGTATGGCTCAGAAAGATCAGGATCTGATCTTTCAAAAAGCTCCGTACGTGGACATCGTGGTTGGCACCGGGCAACTGGCAGAAATCCCACGCATGATTCGGGAAACTCGCGAAGCGGCCAAGCGAGTGCAGACGAAGGCGGTGAGTCTTGGTCGTCGTGATGGCTCAAGAAGCGAAGTGTCCGACAGTTTTCAAAGCTACGATCCATTGCGGGATCCTGAAATGCGGCCCACGCCGTTTCAGGCATTCGTCCGCATCATGATCGGTTGTGACAAATTCTGTACCTACTGCGTCGTGCCAGCCACACGTGGTCCGGAACAGAGTCGTCCGCCGGCTCACATCCTGAAGGAAACTCGGGTACTGGCCGACCAGGGCGTGAAAGAAATCACTTTACTGGGTCAGACCGTCAACAGTTACAAGTACACAGAAGACGGTCGCTTGGTACGAATGTCTGACTTGCTGGAACAATTGCACGAAGTGGACGGAATCGAACGTATTCGATTCATCACAAACTTCCCTCGCGATATGACGGACGACCTGCTGCAAGCGGTTCGTGATCTGCCCAAAGTGATGAAGTATCTGCATGTGCCGCTGCAATCGGGCTGTGATGAAGTGCTCAAACGCATGAAGCGCGGTTACACGGTGGGTGAATACCGTGAAATGATGCATCGCATCCGCGCACAAATCCCCGGCTGTGCCGTATCCAGTGACTTCATTGTCGGCTTTTGCGGTGAGACCGACGAAGCGTTTCAGAAGAGCATGGATACTGTTCAGGAGTTTCGTTTCAAGAACAGCTTCATCTTCAAATACAGCAAACGCGAAGGAACCAAAGCGTTTGAGATGTTTGAAGATGACATTCCGGACGATGTCAAACGCCGACGCAACAACGAAATGCTCGACCTGCAGAATCGAATCAGCGAAGAAGACAACGCTGAATTCATTGGGCGCCGAGTTTCCGTACTGGTCGAAGGACCAAGCAAGTCGGCTGCGAAGCGGGCCGTTCGCGAAGGCCACCCGCAGGACCATGGCGGATTGTTGCCAATCGTGAATGAGCATCATCATGAACATGGTGACGATCATCACCACGATGAAGAACCGCAGACGATGCAGCATGCTTCACCCGATGCCGCTCGCCTGGCGATGCAGCTCACCGGACGTTCCGAGTGCGATCGAATCGTTGTTTTCGACGGCAATCCTCGTCTGATCGGCACGACGGCCGAAGTCGAACTCCACGACTGCACCTGCACCACATTGATGGGCTCGATCGTCACCCGTGAACTTCAGCACGGCACCGGCTTTCTGCTGCCGATTCTGTCGTAAGTTGACGCCTGTTTGTTCAGGCGAGCGGAAAATTCAGAACTGCGCATTCGAACAACCAGACGGATAATTTCGTTGAGAATCGAGGCCGCTTCATGTCTGCTTCCACGCCCACTTGCTTCGCCGCTGGAAGCGAACTCACTTCTCGATTGAGCTTCAACGCTAATCAGCCTTTTAGAGGCTCAAGGTAGCCGAGCGAAACGAGGAAAGCGTCTAACTGAGTAATTGTGCGGTAATAGTTGCGAGTCGCTTCGGCGCGAGGTTCGCCTTGGCCGCGTCCGGGATTGAAGAAGCCGTGAGACTGACCTTCGTACGCTTTGAGTTCGCAGCGGTTGCCAGCGTCCGTCATGGCGTTCTGAAAGAGTTGTATCGTGGCAAAAGGAACTGCTTCGTCATTTGTGCCATGAAAGATGATGCTGGGAGGTAACTCGCTGCGGGTTCCGGCAAAGTCTCCTCTGCATGGAGCGCGGTGAATGATGTCAGTACAACGGCGACGAACGCGAGCAAATGTTTCATGTCGAATCCGTGGTCCAATCTGACTGAGTGTTGTGGCCTTCGAAGCAGGCCGGATGCTGTCGCATCAGGCAATGGGATTTGGAATCTAACTGCTGGTCCGGCTGAAGGCCAGCGTCCAAATTTTACTCGATCTTCATGCTTTGGTTGGCTCACGGGACTGGTACGTTTGCAAGAACAATGCCAAAATCGGATCGACGAGACGGTTATGATAGAGTACAGTAGTGAAATTATGGTTGCTCGCAGCGCAGAGGTGCGAGCCGACGTGAGTGATTTGCCTGATAAATACTGGAAACCGTTCAGGTCTGAGTTACGGGGCAGATTTTTTTGTATTTTTGCGGAATTTTCATTTTTCCAGTCGCGCGGTCCAAATCATGCATCTGAACATCTCTCAGCAAATGAAGATGAGCCAGCAAATGAAGCTGGCTCCGCGAATGATCCAGTCCATGGAGATTCTGCAACTGAATATGATGGCGCTGAACGAGCGCATCGAGCAGGAGTTGGTCGAAAACGTCACTCTGGAGCGGGTCGAAAAAGATAAAGACGCGCCCACGCCGGAGCCAGATTCAATCGATTATTCTGTTTCGTCCGATGACCCTCGCGAGGCCAGGGAACTTAAAAAGGATGTCGAAAATCGCGAACTGGTGGCTGGCAAAGAAGAGAATAACGAATCGGACTTCGAACGGCTGCTTGAGATTTCTTCAGACTGGTCGGAAGACAACGTCGGCTTTGGGGGATCGCGACCGTCGTCAAATCAGATGAGCGACGATATGGATCGTCAGAACGACATGATGTCGAACATGGTCGCTCGTCCGCAGTCGCTTCAGGAATATCTACTCGAACAGTTTTCGTTCTTCAGCATTGATCATTCGCTGCGGGAGTTTGGTGAATACCTGATTCAGCATCTGGACCACAACGGTCGGATGCAGAGTATGCTCCCGGAGATTGCGCAACAGTTTAACCGGGTGTACGATCAGAAGGTCTCCATGGAGCAGGCTGAGGAAGTGCTCAAGCTGATTCAGCATCTTGATCCGCCGGGCGTGGGTGCTCGTGATCATCGTGAGATGCTGCTGTTGCAGGTCGATGATCATCTGCCATTTCACGAAGAAGTGGAAGTGCTGATTCGCGACCACCTGGAAGACATTGCCTTCAATCGACTGCCGGTGATTCAGAAGGCGACGGGATTCACGATCGATCTGATCAAGGTGTGCATTGAGCAGATCCAATCCCTGAATCCGTATCCAGGCCGCGGCTTTGAACAGCGTCCTGTGCAGCGTGTGACTCCGGACCTGGCGATTGAAGAAGATGATGCAGGTCGCTACATCGTGAAACTGCTGGATGAGTACGTGCCCGAGCTGCGGATCAGTCCGCGCTACTCGAAGATGCTCAAAGAGAGTCCTACTCAGGAAACCAAGGAGTGGATCAAACGCAAAATTGAATCGGCTCGCTGGCTGATAGAATCCATCGAACAGCGTTACACGACGCTGCGTAAGGTCGCTCAGGAGATCATTGATCATCAGCATGAGTTCCTCGAAAAGGGACCGGAGTTTATTCATCCGCTGAAGATGCAGCAGATTGCCGATCGCGTTGGCGTGCATGTGACCACCGTGTCGCGTGCGGTCGATGAGAAATGGATTCAGACGCATCGAGGATTGTTTCCGCTTAAGCGTTTCTTCGGCGGTGGGACTCAAACGGCCGACGGCGAAGAAGTCGCATGGGACACCATCCGGATCAAGCTGCAGGAACTGATCGACGGCGAAGACAAGAATGATCCGCTGAGTGACGACGCTCTTGTGGCCGCACTGGCAGGGGATGGAATCACGCTGGCCAGACGCACGATTACAAAGTACCGCAAGCAGATGCAAATCCCCAGTTCCCGACAGCGCCGGGAATACTGAAGCTGGCTGGGTTTCCAGAAGATCCGTCTGATCTGTCGGATTTGACGGATTAGTCTGATCTTGTATTACTGCACGCGATGCACTTCAAAGGTTTGCAGGTAGGCTTCAGGATGATCACGTAGCCAATTGGGATCAAACATATCCAGCAACGTGACCAGGCTTGGGGAGTATGTGATGTTCGTCACGGGGCGAAGGTTGCTGGAGCGTTCCATCAATTCTTCCCAAAACCCGGTCGTCCGCTTTGCATTCGGCCCGAAGACAACGAAGGTCGGCACCTGCGGGGGTTTGTCTCCGGGATCGCGGAGATTCAAATGACTGACCGGCGCGGCGATGATTCCTGTTTGACTGAGGTGATAGAGCAGGGCCGGTTCACCGTAGACGTACACGATCATCTTTGTCCGGCTGCGTTCGTCGGGTTTACGCTGAGGGGCATCGGGAGTACTGCCGGGTTCGGCAGAGTTTGAAGATGCAACCTCTGCCGCTTCACGCAGAACTTCGGGGGAAATCGAGTTCAGATTAAGGTCGAGAGGCATGACAGCACCTGCGGCGTCTTTCGAATCATGGGCATCAGAAACGTTGTCAAGACAGCGATCAGCGATGTCTTTGGCGGCAAGTTCTATCGATGTCCGGTCCTTGAACAGAGAAGAGCGAAACAGATCCTCGTTGGTGATCCTTGTTAGTTCGCGGTTTTCGTCGAAGTGAAAGAACGACATTATCACAGCACCGATGAGCATCGCTGAAACAAGTCGCTCTCCCCATGAAGGCTTCGGAGGAGCGTCGCCCGTCCCGACGATCCGCCGGGCGACACTGAGATTGGACTCCAGCCACCACCCCACACCAGCGGCTGAAGCCAGCCAGAGGGATGCGGTCAGCGGAAAGTACAGGCGGCTGTAAGGCGTGTACATGGGCGTTGCCAGAAGCATTCCGATGAACCAGGCCAGCGTCGTGCAGAAGCCCAAAGTGGGATCGATGGTCGGGGCGCAATCGAGATCTGTCGCCGACAGAGGAATGGCACGGGGCGATGTGGGCGAGAGATCGTTTAGTTCGCGACGCTGCCAGGATCGCTGAAGCACAGGCCACAAATAGACACCGCTTAACCCACCAATCGAAATGCAGATCAACATCAGCGGTGCCCAGATACGGAACGACAGGATTGCAATCGCGATGGAGGCGGCAGTGAACCGAAGCAGCAAAGTCATCGGTGGAAGCGTCAGCAATGGCGGCGCAGAGCCAGCAGCAGATGCCTGCGACGCGGCGATTTTTGTGTTCCATGTGGAACGCCCGGATGTCCATCGCATTAGGCTAGCGGCGAACAGTCCAAGGCCCAGCGACAGTTCCCCCGTGAAGCCGTCGAACAGGAACTGAGCGTGAAGTTGTCGTACAAGGTTTCTTGTCCAGGAAGACCATCCTGTGAGATAGGAAGCGTGCGTCTGAGAAACTGCCCGGTATCCGCCAACGGGCTGCAGTTGCCACCACCATGGCGCAAAGGTTAGCGCCGCCACAATGGCGATGGTCGCCAGGATTCCCGCGAACCTGGTGAATCGTATTACCGTACGACCAGACCACAACCACCACATGCCGCTTCCGCTGCAAAGAATCGCCAGTGGAAGCCAGCCCGTGTATTTCGTCCACCAGGCAAGTCCGCAGACAAGCCCAGACGCTACGGCCGTCCTGAAGCACTGTCTTGCAATCGCTCGCGTTCCAAGGCTGATCGAGAGCACTATCCAGAACAGACAGGCGACGTCGGTCAGTGCCATCCGGGAGAAGATGATGTGAAAGTCGCTCATTGCAACCACGGCAGCAATGAACAGGCCCGCCGGTTTTCCGAACCAGCTACGAGCCAGCCACCACAGTGCGAGGATGGTGGCAGTTCCCAGAAACACGCAAGGCAGGAACGGAGCGAATCGAGCCAGTCCAGGAATCCAGCTAAGGCCTTCCATCAGGCTTGAAAGCAGCGGAGGTGCGAACAAGTGGCGGGCAGGATACGGTTGTTCGAACTGGCCGTCGTACCACAATGAAGAGGCATAGACGCCTTCATCAAAGTGTTCAACAGATTCGAGATGCAGCAGAGAAATCCGCAGCATGAGGCCCACGGCGAAGAAGATGGTGAGCGATCCAGTTTCAATAAGCGATGGGGACAGTTTCATGTTTTGCGATGTTTTCGTGATGCCATTGTGAGGCCGAATTTCTACCCCGGCGAGCGGGCTGTCGATTTAGTCGCCCCTGAGTTTACCTCAGTGGCTTTCAGGATTCTGCACTACTGGATTTCTGAGTCTTCTCCCATGGGAATTATGGGAGCAGGGGATGTATGTTGATGCCACAGTTTTAACCGAAGACTCACGTTTAACCGCTCGAGGTGTCTGCGGATTGTAGTGCACGACAGGCTGAAACACATCGTGGTCGGCCGGGCGGATCGGTGATAGTTCTCCGAATCCAGGTGCCGTCTGTGCCAGAAAGTCGTTCCCCGTGGAACCAGGAATCTCCGTGTTCGTTTGTCGCTGCCCGGCGATTGTCTACGATACGGCACTGCAATTCATTTTCATCCGTGATTTCAAACCTGAACGAGTACTCCAATGTCCGAAACGACTCCAGACAAACTTTATGATGCCGCACGAAAACTCAAAGACCAGGGCGACCTGGAAGGCTGTGTCACGGCCCTGCAGGAGATTCTGGTAAGTCATCCGGATCACGTTCAAACGCATCTGGCTCTGGGCGTTCATCTGCAGAAACTGGGCCGTCCTGAAGAAGCGATCGCTCATGCAAAGAGAGTGGCAGAAATCAGTCCGGATGATGCATTTTCATTTACGCAGTTGTCGGTGATTTATCAGCGCTGCGGGAAGATCTTCGAAGCGGAAGATGCGATGGCCCGGGCCAGAGAGATTCAGGGAACGCCGCAGCGCCATTAGATTGGACCGCCCCAGATTGGTCGTTGAAAATCGCCGGAACGTACGATCCTTAGTGATTCGCGGAATTCATGAATGCGCTTTTCGCAGATGGATGCCGTTCGATCACCTTGTTCGCAGACGGCTCCTCGGACAGCAATTATGTCTGGCTGCAGCGTCATCAAATGCGGCAGATCAGAAATGGCAATACGACCAGCGATGGCAAGCTGGATGCCGTGTCGGGATGTCTCGTGGCGAAGACTCTTTAATTCATTGAACGTGAGGTGATCGCACAGAGACGTTCCGTCCTTTGTGTGCGTGTCGATCAGGAGGACTGCGGCTCGGGTTTCGATGGCGGCCAGGAGAACTTCGGTGACAGTGGGTGCGGCAGCCCTCGTGTGATCGGCGTAGGCGACAGCAACCCAGGAGTGATGACCGGGAATCGATGCCTGGACGCGCTGCCATTGGGTACGCCAGTTTTTGCTGGACGGGAGAGTCCCGGCAAGGCCGAGTTTCAGGAATTGCGGGGACGAACAGTTTATGGCGGCTTGGAGGTCGGTTCGTCGATCGTTTTGGGCTTGGAACCCGACCTGCGGACAGGTCGGGGTACAGTCCCATTCCGTAAGTTCTCCCAGCGCGAGACTTAGCGGAGTTGAAAACCCGTCGATGCTACTTAGAGCGATCGAGATCTCGCGAATCGTTGTTGGAGCGGCACAGCCCAGCGATCCGTGAAGCGGTTCTTTGACGTCGATAATGTCCACACCGCCTGCGACCGCAGCGAAGGCTTCGCTAACGTTCCTTACCGAAACAAGGAGTTGCGTCATTGACAATGCACTACGCTTCCGGAGCGGCGTCTTCGACTTCGGCTTCTTCTGCCTCTTCGTCACCTTCAAGGTCAGCGTCGAGATCTACGTCATCAGCACCCTCAGCATCGACTTCGACTTTGACTTCTTCCTCTTCATCAACATCCGCCGCGCCTGGGAGAACTGGACCGGTGGTCAGGACGGGGGTTCCGTCGGGATTCAACGCTTCCTTCATGGGTTGCATGAAATATCGACGTTTGCCACGGCCCAGCAGCGTGGCGAGAAGTTCATCGGCTTTGTCTTTTTCGTGATAGAGAAACCGACCTTCTTCGCGCATCGTGCTGCTGTACACCACCCAGATCAACCGGCGACGCTGCATCGCCTCTTTAGCACGCTTGGTTCGCGGCTTTGCGGCTTTGCGTTTCTTTTTTGGGGCTTCCCCGTCAGTGTCGCCTTTTTTGGCGCGTTTCTTGGGCGTGGCTTCTGCCTTATCGCCAGTCGCTTTTTTAGTTGTTTTTTTCTTGGCGGCACCTGCTTCAGCCGCTTCAGCAGCTTCCACTTCACGACGCATCGACAGACGACTCTTGGCCATTTTTTCTACCAGACAGCTAATACTGAGAACGCTCACGCCGGCTACCGACCGAATCTTAAGAGCGTCCTCGCAGAATTCGTGGGGCGGAAGGATAGCATGGAGCACAGCCAGATGCCAGCGAAGGGCAAAAAGGTGGGAATTTGGGAAGCAGGTGGAGGATTGAACGAACCGTGGAATTCGACAATGTAGACTTCAGTGCAAGTCTCCCCCGCCCGGACGTCGTTTCACTCATCCGACTTCCCCTGACGCTCATCGCGGTAGAGGTTGACTGCGAACGTTTGGCCGCAGATCCGACAGATGTTGTTCGCGCGACTTTAGGCGGTGCGATCTACTACTCGATCCACGACGGACTGAATGGCGGATTTCATGAGGTCGCGGTTGATGTCGTGGACGTCGATTGGCTGGCCGATGGCTTTGAGCATCGTGAGCGTCAGTCGGCCTCCGAGATGTTGCCGGAACTCTTCCATGCCGTTGAACAGCTCATCGGTTTGTTGCAACATCGGATGACCCATTAACAATCCAAGTCGTTCAAAGGCGACAAGTACGCGTTCTGCGTCCTCAACGGGCAGGCCATGAGCAAGGCTGGAATAAACCGTGTCCACCGCCACGCCGATTGCGACGGCTTCCCCGTGCCGCAGTTCAAAGTTGCTCATGGCTTCCAGCTTGTGGGCGGACCAGTGACCATAATCCAACGGTCTTGCTTCGAGCATTTCGAATGGATCGCCGCCAGCCGTGATATGATTCAGATGCCAGAGTGCGGAGGATTCGATCACGGACCAACTGACTTCGCCGCGTTCGGCAATCGAGTCCGCGTGCTGCAGAATGCGTGTGAAGAATTCAGCGTCTTTGAGCAGTGAGACTTTTACCGCTTCGGAAAATCCGGAGCGGAAGTCGCGATCGCTGAGCGTCTGCAGCAGAGTGCGATCGTTGATGACACCCCACGGCACGGCAAAAGAACCCAGCCAGTTCTTCTTCTGAAACAGATTGACACCATTCTTCACACCGATGCCGGAATCCGCCTGAGCCAGTGTGGTGGTCGGAATTCGGACCAGCCGAAGTCCTCGATGGGCAATGGCAACCGCAAACCCGACTGCGTCCAGAACGGCACCTCCGCCAATGACGACGACGTAGCTGCGGCGATCCATGTCGGCTTCGTTGAGAACTTTGAGCATCTGTTCCAGGAGGTGCACATCGTTTTTGACGGCTTCGCCACCGGGAACCATCTGAGGGTTGCCAATGACATGAACCCGGCTCCTGTAACGCCGGGCGAAAGTATGCAATCGCTGGCGGAGATCCGGGTTGGCTGCAGCGACGTGTTCGTCAAGCCAGAACTGAACTCGCGGAATGCTGCATTCAGAACATTCGAGCAAATCCGCAAGAACGTCAGAATCGGCACCAAGCGCGTCTTCGGTGAACCTTAATCTGTGCGTGAATGAGACGCTGAAATCCACGTCGTTGCGACTGGAATTCGTCTTCGCGAGGTTAGGGGATTGTTGCTTCATATGAAATAGGTAATTCGTATCGCGGAAGTCCCCAATCCGTTGGAATTCTTCAGGCATCAGCAGAATTTAAGATGTGGCAGAAAACGCTGAATGGTCGTTAAGAGAAACAGTAAAGGATGTCGGAGAAGGTTCCGGCGGGTTGACAACAGACGTTTCCACGATTCATCACATTGATTTAGAACCGTTGGACAGTCAAGAGGATATCCGGGTGATGAGCAGATTGACAACTGATTGCAATGAGAACTCTCTCAACGCGGTTCAGATTGGTCAAAAATCCGGCTCAGCATCGCGATCGCTACGATCGTTATCTTCGTCAGCCGCCGAAATGAAAACCGGCAAACTTTGCATAACGGCTGGTTAAGCCGAGACAATTAGGCCGAAAACAATTGCGGTGTTCCCCGCGAGTTACAAGTCAGATCACTGAAAAACAAGAGTGCTGCGTGTGCATTCGAAGTGGTCCGGGCGGTCACTCAAAGAACGATGTCCAGGAGAATTCTATGAAGGCGTTTACAATGACTGCTGCTCTGGTCGTATTTTCGATCGCAAGCAGCGTACAGGCTGGCCTGTTTGGAAGTCACGGCTGTGGCTGTTCAGCAGAGCCAAGCTGCTGTGCACCAGTGGAAGCGAGCTGCTGTGCTCCAGCCGCTTGTGGTAATGGCTGTGGTAATGGCTGTGGCGTAGCTGTTGATCCAAGCTGCTGTGCTCCAGCGGCATGTGGTTCAGCTTGTGGTGACCCATGTGGTAATAGCTGTGGCGATAGCTGCGGAAGTGGATGCGGCTGCGGCTGCGGACATAGCTGCTTCAAGATGCCAAAACTGCGTTGCCCAAAACTGCGTTGCCCAAAGCTGCGTTGCCCAAAGATCCGCCTGCCTAAATGCAACTTTGGTTGCGGCAGCGGATGCGGATCATCTTGCGGATCATCTTGCGGGTCAACATGTGCCCCAAGCTGCTGTGCACCAGTCGCTGCATCATGTGCTTGCCCTTGCAACTGATAACAATCGGCGAAAGGGTAAACTGGATACTCGGTACGATGAAAGATGTTGACGGTCAACCAGAGAGTGGATGTCGTGATCCACTCTCTGAGACGTCTCTGAGAAGTTTGATCAGTGCGAATTGAAACATCAGAAGGTTTCTGACCGTCATCCGAATCCGAAGGGTAAGAGTCGATCCTTCCGCCCAGAAGTGCTGAAAATAACGAATCTGTTCAGCGACGAGCAGGTTTCAATGGGGAACACGCCCGAGGGATTCGTCCCAAACTGCGGTTCCACCAGAATGGATCAGCAACCGGGTGGAATCACAGGTGAAAAATCAGAACGGCGATGGGACGTCCTTCCTGGCGACTCATCGCCGTTTCTGTTTTTACGGGCTTGCGGTGCGAACTGTTCTCAGAGGCAAAGCTACGCGAGATTCCCAGTTTTCCACAATACCGTTGCCAGTTTCTGCGAACGGACAGAGAATCCCGGTAAAGCTGGTCTGACGAGTTGTCTCGCAGGGATTTTCTGCCAGAATCACGGGAGACTGGTCTTCTCCCCTAAGTTCCGTGCGAATTGCCTACCAATAAAGCGAGCCTCCCGTCATGTTGCTCATGATTCTGCGGGTAGCGTACCTGCTGATCTGCGCAGGTGCTATCCTTGCGTATATCACTTCTGACAACGATGTAAAAGATACGGTTTCCGTTCCTGTTCTGGTCAATGGCCAGACGGTGAAGTTTCCCAGGGCCGAGACGAACATTTCAAGTCTGCCTGCGGTCGTTCGCAATAACAAGGCCACTGCGTTTTTCGTGCTGCTGGGCATTTCACAGATCTTCACCGTGCTGGACGTGGTGATTCGTAAAAAGCGAATCGATGTGATCTCCGGAATCTACTTTGGGGTGCTGGTGGGCGTCCTTCTGGCATACTTGTTTATTCAATCCCTGACGCCTCTGATTCCTCATACTCATCCATACCATACCGCCGTGGTCATGATCACGCTGCTGGCGTTTCCGTATATCTGCGTGTCGTTGTTGCTGCAGACGAAGGACGATTTTCGGTTTGTGATTCCGTACGTCGAGTTCCAGCGGGATCTGAAGAGCGGTCGACCTCTGGTTGTTGACAGCAGTTCGCTGATCGATGGACGCATCTCGGACGTTGTGGAAACTCAGATCATTGAATCACAACTGATCGTACCCGACTTCATCCTTGCGGAAGTTCAGGATATCGCTGACAGCAGCGACAAGAATCGTCGTATTCGAGGCCGCCGTGGTCTGGAAGTGCTGGCGAAGATGCAGCAAAGTGTCCATGTTGATATCAAGGTGATAGAAACAAACCGCGCCGATTACAAGGGTATGACAGTCGATCAAAAAGTTGTGGCACTGGCGAAGCATGTGCGAGGTGGCGTGATCACGAACGACTTCAACCTGAACAAAGTGGCGAGCGTTCAGGGAATTCCTGTGATCAACCTGAATGATGTGTCCAACGCGCTGCGACCACGTTACATCCCCGGCGAACGTCTGCAAATCAAAATCATCAAGGAAGGGGAAGGCCCCGGTCAGGGTGTTGGCTATCTGGACGACGGGACGATGGTGGTTTGCGAGAACGCCGCGCATCTGGCGGGCAAGGACATTAACGTCATTGTGACCAGCGTACTTCAGAGCAGCGCAGGGCGCATGATCTTCGGAAAGATGGTTTACCAGACCGGGCAGTAGTAAATTGGTGCCTTTAGTGTGGCTGCGTTCGTATACGCTCTGTTGTCACACCCTGCTTTCAATTGACCGCAATTCGCAGGGTGTGACAATCGCAGCCAAGGCGCACCACTCCTTGCAGCGTACCGGCATGTTGGCCGCCGTTCGCGTTGCTCGCTGGGCCTCACCCTGCTTCCGCTGCCATGCGGCGCGGAATTGGAGAAACTCACTGCCCCCTGCGTGCAGTTTCTCTGCGGGATTATTAGACTCGCGGCTCGAATGAAGGTCACAATTTCGTCAGAACACGCCACACACGGAGAGTAGCGTTGTCGCGGGAAGAGAAGTACTCAGAGGCTCAACTGGAAGCAATGGGTCTCAGTCGCGCCATGATTCCCCGGCATGTGGCCATCATCATGGATGGCAATGGCCGGTGGGCACAAAAGCACGGATGGCCGCGAATAGAAGGTCATCGTCGAGGCGTGACGTCGGTTCGCAGCGTCGTGGAAGAAGCGTCGAGGCTTGGGCTGGAACAGTTGACGCTGTATTGCTTTTCGAGCGAAAACTGGAAACGCCCGCCGAAAGAACTGTCCCTGCTGATGCTGTTGCTGAAGCAGTATCTCGTCGAAGAACGCCGCGAGATTCAGCGTCAGGGTTTGCAGTTCAGGGTGATTGGCGTCACGTCTGAGTTGGACCCGATGATTCAGTTGGAGATGCAGAAGACGAGTGAAGCCTCTGCGAGCAACGACGGGATGACGTTATGTCTGGCAATCAATTACGGAGCTCGCCTTGAGATCACCGAAGCCGTGCGGCGAATTGCCGAAGAGGTGCAGAATGGTCAACTTCGCGCTGACGATATTTCCGAAAAGGCTATCGCGGATCGGCTGATGACTGCCGGCATGCCGGACCCCGATTTGCTGATTCGAACCGCCAGTGAATATCGCATCAGCAATTTCCTGTTGTGGCAGATCAGCTATTCTGAGATCTGGGTTTCGGAAAAACACTGGCCTGATTTTCGAGAAGAAGATCTGCGAGATGCCATTCGGGATTTTGCAAAACGCGATCGGCGGTATGGTGGTTTGTCGCCAGCGAAATAATGTCATAGATTTGAGCACTGATACTTGTTCATGGGTGTTTACAGGACTCTGCAATGCTCGGCTGGCGATTGGCGATGACTGCGATTCTGGTCCCGTTGGTCGTCGCACTATTCTGGCTGGATCAGAGATTTGGAAAATCAGCGTTGATTTTGCTGGGGTTCTGCCTGTCTGTGGCCGTGCGCAATGCCTATGAATTGTCGGACTTGCTGAATGTCCGGAACATTCGCCCTCATTTCCCGGCGACGGCTGGCTTGTCGTGCCTCGTGGTCCTTGTCGGCTGGGTCCATCTGCATTCCACAAGTAGTGCGGACAGGTTGCTGGTGTCGCTTGGATGGATTGGAGCGGCACTGATATTTTCCTTCATTGCGCTGCTGACGCTGGAAGCATGGAAGTACCACGAACCCGGTCGATCGATGGAATCGCTGGGCGGAAATCTGCTGACTGTTTTCTACGCGGGGGGCTTGATGGCCGTGACCGCGCAACTGCGTTGGTTTCCAAATCCGAAGCTTGGATATTTTGCGATCGCTTCGATGATCATCTGCGTTAAGTGCGGTGACACTTTGGCGTACACGTTTGGGCGTCTGTGGGGCAATCGAAAACTGGCACCGATCTTAAGTCCAGGCAAGACGCAGATGGGGTTCCTCGGAGCGGTTTTTGGCAGCACGCTGGGTGGCTGGTTGTGGCTGAGTTTCGGCGGTCGATTGTTTGACGTTGCCATCACGCCGGGAACCTTCTGGAATCTTCTGGCATATTCCGCCGTTATGGGGCAAGTGGGTCTTGTCGGCGACCTTTGCGAATCACTGATCAAACGGGACGTGCAGAAAAAAGATTCTGCGATCCTGATGCCCGGCTTCGGCGGTCTGCTGGATCTGCTTGACAGCCCATTGTTCGCCGGACCGTTTGCCCTGGCGTGGTGGGCAATGTTGCCGCTCGCGACTTAGGGTGTGGCAAGAGAGCGAAAGCGAGCGCAGGCATACCCTGCGAAGGTTTCCACTTTGGTGGGCCGGCGCGGCTGAGCCGCCGCCGGTCCCACCGTGCTTAGGATCGCTCGATTCATAACTGTCGTGGCTTCGCGTCGGGTTATCCCTGAGTCTTTCCCGGCGGCTACTGTAACGGTCGTACGTCCTGGTTCGGTCGGTTTGATTACAAAACATAAGGCGGGAAATTCGTCGATGACATTTATGATTGCGTAAACGGGACCGGGCACTGTGCGTCGATCTCACGACTCATACGCCGTTGCAGGATGGAAGTTGTCGTAGAGTCTAACGAAATTGACATTCACGACCTCAACCGGCGAAAGAGACACAACTGGTGATAAACCACCAGGATTCTGAATGATTCAGAACATACCAGGAGGGTTGGGCCGTGAAGAGTTTTCGATTGTCGATCTTGCTAGCTGTTTGTTCATCACTGAGTTTGTGCGGTAACGCACGTGCTGAGACGGATGCGGATGTTTCTGCTGTCGAGGTTTCACCTCCTGCATCTGCTCCGGCGTTCCTGACGTCGCTGCCGGCCGCATCAGAACCTTCCCTGTTTGAATCTGCGATCGCTCAAAAAAACGTTGAACTGGAAAATCGGATTCAGCGACTGGAAGCACAACTGAATCAAGGATCTCAATGTGTGCAGGATCCGTGCTGTGCAATTGAGCAGCGACTGCTGCAACAGGAGTGCGGATCCGGCGGACTGTTTGGTGCCGTTGAAGTCACGTTTTTGAAACCTGCGTTTTCCGGTGCAGCGAATAGCGTCGCCGTATCAACCGGCCAGGTGATCTCCACTCATTATCAAACCGGTGTTCGCTACATCCTTGGATATGCCAACGATTCCGGTCTGGGTGTGCGAGCGAGATACTGGTCCTTCAATCAAAATTCGCTATTCGCGCAGCCCAACCCGACGGCGGCGGAATTAGGAATTGCAGTTGAGGCGGCAGATACGGAGGTTACCTTGGCTCAAGTGCTGCGACGTTGGAACCTGGACGTTTCCGGCGGACTGCGTTACGGCAAACTACAATATTCGAACCCCGGACTTACGGTCTTCAATCCAGGCACGGTTACGTTTGAAGGCATAGGCCCAACCGCAGCACTGGGACTTCGTCGCGGGTTAGAGAATAGTGGCTTCTCACTTTTCGGCAATGCCCGCGGATCTTTGATGGTCGGCGATATTCGCACGGCCGCGGTGCTGGTCAATGTGCCACGTGGCACCGTTGAAGACGAAGTGATGACAACTATCGAGAACCAATTCGGTGTGGCGTGGAACCATCAGTTCTCCAATCACATGCTGCTGGAAGTCCGGACGGCATGGGAATCACAGTATTGGATGAACTCGCTGCTTTCGGACAACTACTACGGAGTTGGTACGAATCTGGCTCTCATGGGGCCAACTCTGGGTGTTGAGCTGCGGTACTAGCACGCCGTTCCACCTGCCGGAAACTCAAAACATGCACAGGTTGCGCGCATCGCGTGCGGCCTTCTGGAAATCTGTCAACAATATTCTGACACTCTGTTGGGCCATAATAATGTCACTCGATCAATGGTTGCGTAACCTCCGAAATGGAATTCAGAACCAGAAACCGGCGTCGAAACGCGGCAGGAAGCCGGCGGCGGGCAAACGATTTGCAGATTCACTGCAGATAGAAATTCTGGAGAACCGAACGCTGCTTTCCAGCGTTACGGGGAACGTGCTCAATGCGGCGCCCGGGGATTTCACGGCGAGTGGGACGACGCACGATAAGGCGGACTCGAATCCGAACGTCAATCAGTTGGATCTGAAGGCGGTTTCCGGAAATCTCGTGATCACGATTTCCAAGGTTTCTGGCGCGGCGAAGTCCAACGTGCTGGTGTCGCGGACGGTTGGTACGACAGTCACGACAGCGACGTATATCCTCAAGGAAGGCGCGGGCGGTGTTCCGAATATTGTCGCGGGGAACAGCAACGCGCAGCGGCTGCAGTTTGTCCTCAACAAAGTCGGTATTGGCAAGCTGGATGTGTCGGCGATGGCCAATCTGCAGTTAGCGGCCGGAAAAAACAGTACAAAGACATTGCAGCAAATTACTAAGGACGGCTCCGTTGCTGTCATTCACAACGGAGCGGCCATTGGCAAAGTCGTGGCTGGAAAAGACAGTGATGCGAATGACGCGCTGAGCCTGATATTTCTGGACGGATCGAATATCGGCACAGTTTCCGAGTCGATACTATTCAACGGCAAATTGAAACTCAACTTTCCGGACGGACCTAAGGACACGACGCCCGTCAGCATCAGGGCTGATCTGATCGCAACGAGCGCGCTGCCCAATGGGACGAAGTTGTCAGGCTTCATACCATCGATGATCACGGAACTTAAGACCGGCAGTGGATCGCAGATTCTGAACGTCGGCAGTATCGCGGGAATCACCGCCATTGGTGGCGCTGGGGACGATATTCTTGTCGCAACGACTGGCAATCAAACGCTGGTCGGCGGCGATGGCAGTGACACCTATCAGATCAGCGGAAATTTCGGTGTCGACACGATCACTGAAACGCAGACCGGCGGCACAGTCGACACGCTGGATTTCAGTCACGGCACGGCGATTCCGTTGACCGTTGACGTCTATTCCAGCGTCGCGGCAACCGGTCCGGCAGGGGTGCAGGTGGTTGGCACTGCGGCGGCAGCGAATCACATCGACAACGCGAAGTTTATTGAGAAAATTGTCGGCGGCAATGTGATCAACGTTTACCGCTTCCACGACGACTGGGGTTTCATCCCATCGACCGATGCGGCTTCTTCAACCACCTTTACAGTTGACGACAGGGCAGCAGGACTCACGAAAGGCACGCTGGATTTCAGCGCGGTGACGCACAATCTGACGTTCACGCTGAACAATGACGGTGCGGTTGAAGTTACCACCACTGTCACCAAATCCGCTCGCCAATACACGTACAAAATCATTGCCACTGGCATTGCAAATATCATTGGCGGCAAGGGCATCAACACATACAAAATCAACAGCAACACGGCGTTGAAAGGGAATATCACGACTGGAGTCGGTGGTCAGAATGCACTCGACTACAGTAACTACACAGGCACGGCTGCGATCGTGGTTGATACCGTCGCCAAAGTTGCGACCGGGTTGAATCTGGCGACGGCTCCGATCGCCGCGAAAGAGGTTCAGAAACTGACGATCAACAACGCGGCCAGCGGATCGTTCACTCTGTCGCTTGGCAGTCTGCGAATGCCAGCGATTGCCTACAGCGCTACCGCGCTGACCACAAAGGTCAACATTCAGTCGGCTCTGGACTCAGCCGCCGGACCGGGGATGTTCACGGTCGCGATGGGCACGGGCAATGTGTGGAATATTGAATTTGCTGTCGCTGCCAATCATCCACAATTCACCGTCGATCACAGCAATTTGAAGGATGCAGGTGGTTCGGCAGTCACAGCGGGTTCCGCGACGGTCATTACTACAACCGCCGGAGTTGCCCCCTACGCCGCGAACGGCTTTGATTCGATTTCCAGCATCCTCGCCGGACCGACCAGCGTCGATATGGTCCTGATCGGCGTGAGCAATGTGAATGGTGGCAGCCAGCGAGACGTGATCTACACGGGAACCGGAACTTCAACGGTCACAGGATCAAGCGGCAACGATGTACTCATCGGTTCGACCGGAGCTGACACACTCAGCGGCGGTGCTGGGAATGACAACATTTCCGGCGGTGATGGGAACGACACGCTCAAAGGCGACGCAGGCGATGACGTTCTGGATGGCGGCGCGGGCAATGACAATCTTCAGGGCGGACTCGGCAACGATACGCTTTACGATGGACCGGGCAACGACGTCCTGGCCGGCGGAGACGGAAATGACACGTACGTGCTGTTCAACGGTTGGGGCAGTGACACGATCATCGAAACGAAGAAGGGCGGAGACGACACTCTCGATCTTTCGCAGATCACTAACAATCTGACATTTGTACTCAGCAATGGACGCCTGATTGCAGGTGACGGAACTGTGAGTCTGGCGAATCAGCCAGGCTACTTCACCGGCTTCCGCAATGTCACCGGCAGCTTTTCCGGCGGAAATGTGATCAATGTCAATCGCGCTGGAAGTTTCAACGAGATTCAGGCAATTTCTCTGGGCGGCGCGAAAGCGACTTCTACGTTCGTCGTAACTCTGAATGATGCGACGAACAATCTGACAGTCAACAAGACGATCACTGTTGGTGCTGACGATGCGGCGACCGCCACAAATATCCAGACGGCGTTGAACGCGGCGCTGGGAGCAGACTCGGTGAAGGTGATTGTTGGGGCCATCAGCACATTCAATATCGGATTCCTGAAACCCGCCAGCAGAAACATTGATCCGCTGGTTCTCAACGCGGGCGGACTGACATTGAATGCTCCGGCCACACCGACGCAGATTCAGGTTGGCAGCGCGGGCAAAAACGCGATCTGGCAATTCAATCTCGGCATGGCAAATGGCGGGACGTTTGCACTCAACTTCAACAACGGGACAGCGAAGACAACCGGCAATATTACTGTCAGCAGCGATCCGGTTCTGACGGCATCCAATATCAAAGCGGCGATTGCGGCAACCGGAGCGAACGCCAATGTGACTACGACTGGGCTTGGCATCTTCAAAGTCGAATTTACGTCACCGGCAGCAACGAACGTGACTACGGAGACGTTCAACAGCACAGCCCTGACTTATCCGACCGGTGTCTTTACGCTGCAGGACGGACAGTCCGGAAACGAGTTGCAAAGTGTCACGCTGACGAATGTTTCCAGCGGCACGTTCGTGCTGAAAATCGGTGATCGCCAAACAGACGCGATCACATGGAGTGCGACTCCGGCGACGACCGCAGCCAGTATTAAAGCGGCGGTGGAAGCGGTGCGGCAGAGCACTTTCAGCCTGTCAAAGTTCAAAGTCAACGTCAAGGCGACTGCGGCGAGCACCGCGACGGCTCAGACGTTCGACATCGAATTCACGGTGCCCGGCGAGACGGATGTGGCTGACATCACGGTGACGACGACAGGGCTGACGGCATCCAGCGGCAGCGTTTTAACAACCGTGACGACCGTTCAGCACGGAGCGAGCGGCGGCGGTCTGAATTCCGTGGAGACGGTCATTGCTCCGAACGCCGACAGCACGCTCTATTTCGGCAACGAAGTCATCAATACGCTGTGGGACGTGGCCAGACAGGCTTTGGTTCCAGCCGCACTTCGGAATTTCGGCGAACTCACGATTGACTCCAACGTACTCACTGCAAACGGTCACAATCTGACGCTCGATTTCAGCAACGTCACACGAGCGATGGAGTTTGCGTTTGAAGATACCGGCAAGCAGGAAATTCAGAAACTCGTTCTAACGGCAGCAGATTCACCTGTCGGCAGCAAGTTCCGTATGAAACTCGGCACGATCACCACGGGTGACATTACCGTCGGTGCCAACGACAAAGCCACTGCGACGGCCATTACGAACGCTTTGAACAGTGCGTTTGTGGGATCGGCTCTTGCAGGCATGACAGTCTCTGTGCTGGACCAGTCCGTGCTGACGTCCGGCAAGTTTGAAATCACGTTCAGCGAGACTCAGGATGTTGATCTGCTCGAAGCCGTGAAGGCTGACGGCACGGGTACAGCATTGACCGGCGCGGCGGTGACGGTTCTCCGCGAAGGTGCTGACGGACAGACGCAGCTCACGATTGAAAAGATGTACAACCTTCCGCAAGTGTTCCGCGACAGTTATGTCGCCGACATCTGGAATGCCTATTTCGGCGAAGTGCGTTACGACAAGATCGTGATCACCAACGTTGATGTGAACACGACGATCATCGGTGGGCAGAACGAAAATACGTTCAAGGTCGTGGGCGACGTCACATTCCCAGGCACGATCATCGGCCAGAAAGTACTGCGTCCACTGACGTCGTTTCTGGATTACGAATCGCTCACCAGTGCCGTGACGCTGGATATTCCGAACATCAGCACGATCAACACGCTGGATATGTCCGACAGCCCAGCCACCACGCCGACGATTGTCAACCTGACGCATCTGGTCAACGGTGGTGCCGTAAATACGCTCACCGTGACGGAAGCTCAGGACGGACGCGACGTTCAGCGACTGGTGATTCCAAAAGCTGACGTCGGCACGTTTACGTTGAGCGGCACGAAAGCTGACGGGACGACAGTGTTTACGACGGCCGACATTGCGATCAACGAAACGGCAGGTATCGGCACGACAGCGACGCTGAAGAAACTGTCTGCGGCGGACACTGCGAATCGCATTGAAACGGCACTAAATACGGCGCTGGGCGAATCGGCGTCAAATGGCGTACGCGTTTCCCCGATTATGGTGACCAATGCGGATGGAACCTCGGGACTTGGGTTCGACATTGTTTTCCAGCAGGTCGGCATCAATTACAGCAGCTTGTCGATCACCGAAGTTGCGACTGAAACCTTCCGCAGCATCGTGACGCTTAGTGCTGCCAACGTTGTGCCTCAGGGCACACCCAATGGTATGTCGTCGACAGTCGATCTGACTGCGGCGACAGCCGTGACGAATGTTCGACTGCGACTGACGACTGACACCGGAGCTGTTCTGACGGCGAAATCTTCAGCGAAGACTGCTGCTGCGATGCAGACGGCTCTCGATCAGATCGTGGCTGCCAGCGGACTGACATCGGCACTTGGTCCGGCCACCGTCACACAGCCTGTTGCCGGGACAGATTCATTCACCGTGAGTTTCCCGCGCGGAAGCGCCGCGATCACCGTACTGAATGCTTTGAATGACAGCGTTGTTTCATCGGCGGTGGTGACGAAGACGCAGATTGCCCAAAAAGGACATCAGATTCAGAAATTGACGTTTGGCGGAGCGACGCTGGGGAACCTTTCTGTCAATTACAATATCGCTCGACCAGGCCAGACGGCGTTGGCCGGTTCAGTGTTGCTGAGCGTTACGGCGGTCGATCCGGCTGCGACGTTGCAGGCGGCATTGAATGACGCTGGCGCGCTGGGTGCCGGGGCGGTCACGGTCACGGGCGACATTGCAACGGGACTCGTCGTGACGTTCAATTCAACCAGCGGCGTAATCAATGTCGGTGGTGCAGTGCGTCCGTTGGCGTTGATCTCTCGCACGCTGACGAAATCGGCGGCGGTGACGGAATCGCCGGTCGGGCCAGTACAGGCCGTCATCGAAAGCATCGTTCATGAAGTGCAGCACCTCAACCTGGCAAATACCGTTCAGGGGACTCCGGCGTCGGGTTCGTTCAAGCTGACAGTCACCGATCCGGCCACTTCCACAGCAAAGACCACGGCCCCAATTTCCATCGGAACGACAACAGCGATCACAGCAGCCAACATTCAGACGGCGTTGAACGCAGTGGGCGTGCTTGGCACCAATGCCACATTTGTGTCCGCGCATCCGATCAGCGGCTGGGATATCGAGTTTCTACTGCCGGGCAATATCGTTGCGACTACGATCAACACACAACCGACGGGCGGGTCAATAAATCTGTATACGGTTACTGAGGGCAGTGTCAGTGCCAACAGTCAGCAGAGATTCGCTCTGAACGCAGCGGACGTCGGTTCATTTTCGATCAGCGTGAACGGCGAAACCACGACTCCGATTGCGTTGCAGTCCGGCACGGCAACCGCCACCGGGAAAATTGACGCCTTCGCCGTTGCGGCACGAATCAAGGCGGCTTTGGAATCGCTCAGCAAAGTCACGACGGTGAATGTCGTTGCGTACTACAACGATCACATCAACCGCACTGCTGTGACAGCGACAGGCGAACAGGATGCCGTTGATGTTGATTTCGTCATAGAATTCGTGGCACCGGATTCGACACAAGGTATGGAAAGAGTTTCTCTCGACACCACCGGACTACGTCAACGCAGTGCGGTCGCGACGGCATCGCGTCTCATCACAATCAAAGACGGCCAGCGGCCAGTTTCCGAAATTCAGAAGCTCGTTCGTCTGGACGTCACGAAAGCCGGAGCGAATTTCCAACTGGCTTTCAATGGAGCGGCGTCCGGAGACACGGCGTACAATACGGCGGCCATTCAACTGGCGTATGACAATCTGACGACCGCCAGCGGGTTTGCTCAGGTCATTGGCACGGATGCGAACACATGGTTTGTTACGTTCACTGGCGGAGCGGGAACGGATCAGGCATTGTCCGGAATGGTGACGGCAAACGCTTCGCAGTTGGCTCAGGAGGTTTCCTTCGGAGACCTCCTGCGAGGTCAGTTTGGAAACTCAGCGAGCGCGATGGGATTCTCCGGCGTCGTCCAGAATATGTCGAACGTCACGTATGGGTCCGGGGTGAACCTGCTGCTCGGTTCGAACGTCGCAATCTATGAAGCGTTGCTCGCAAAGAATTCGTCGGCTTCATCACAGAATTCCCTGTTCACCGACGGCAGTTTCTCGCTCGGCAAGAACGTATTCAAAGTTGGTGGGAATCTGTTGAGCAGTTTGTTTGGCGACGACAGAACCAACGATGGTCGCTTCGGCGGTTCCACAGGTCAGGACATTGCCAAGTTCATCACCGACACTCTGACATCGTCGCTGCTGGAGGGACAACTGTCGTTCGGTGAGCCGGTCATTGCACCAGGCATTCATCTGATGTCCGGCATGACCGGTGGCGACACGTACAAATTCAGCGGGCTGTGGGGCGTCGCGGCAGTCGTTGAACCACCATCGGTCTACGCGGGTGTCGATCTGAACTTCGGCTTCGACACGTTGGACTTCAGCGATGTCAGCGGCAACATGACGTTTGATGTGTATTCCATCTCGACTGACAACATCGGCGAATGGCAGACGCATTTGAATGCTCTGGGTCATCCGATGCCATTGTCGGTCGGCATGAATCTTGTTCTGGCTCGCAACAATGCGGGAGCCATTGCGATTGAACAACTGGCGTCGCTGATGGGCGGTCAGGTTTCGTTCGAAGGCTTTGGACTGAACTATGTGATCGCGACCGGTATCGAAAACATTCTCGGCGGTGCTGGCGACAATACGTTCAAGTTCCACGGCAACGCACGTCTGGATGGATATGTGGCCGCTGGACCGGGCGGAAAAACGTATTTCGATTACAGCGATTTCACACCGGCAGGTTCCACGGTCATCGATTCGAAAACTTACGATGGCGTGATTGTGAACGGCATGGCAGGGTTGGCGTACGGTATCCCCGGCACGGAGACGCCTCTGCCGATTCTCGGCACATTCCCCGGCGTCGATGTCCACTGGGGCAGCGCAACGGGTGTGCTGGGAAGTCGTCTGGCCGGTCTGGATTTGTGGGCTCCCTCCAGCGCACTGGGATCGTTCGCTCCGGCGAACAACGCCGTGGATGGACTGACCGGCGCAGTGGGTACGGCATTGTCGGATTACTTCAAGGGCAATGACGAAGACAATACGTTCGTCGTCGGTCACGGTGGAGATGACGCAATCATCGGCGGCGAAGGCGATGACGTCGCGAGCTTTGCCGGGTCGTCGCAGCGGATGGTGATCGATCTGGCCAGTGGTGTGGCACATACGTCGCTGTCGGCGGGAACGGTGACGTTCACAGCGGGAGCGTTGAGCACCGATGCGGGAACGTTGACCATTGATGCCGACGCGGGCTTGTTTACGCTGACGCATTCCGGAAACACCACATCACACATCCAGTTTCGAACTGAAACGGTTGCATTTCGGGCAGCGGCCATTCAGGCGGCGTTGGAAGCGTTGACCAGCATCGGTGCTGGAAACATCACGGTCAAAGCGACAGCGACTGCCGGGGAATTCTCTGTGGCATTTGATGCCTCAATTACGACCACGACATTGACGTCAAATGCCGATCCGGGCAACGCTGATGGTGCAGGGCTGGTGAAATTCGGTACGCCGACGACTACGGTTACCATGTCTGAAGTGGAAGGCGTGCAGGGGACGTCAAAGAATGACGTGATGCTGGGGGATGACGAAGCAAACACTTTCTACTTCACCGACGAGAGCGGTAAGAACCTTGTGTACGGAGGTGGCGGTGACGATGTGCTGGACTTCTCGAAGGTCACCAGCAAAGTCACAATCACGGAAGCCTTCGGCGGCAAGGTTTACACATGGGGCAACAACAGTGTTACGGCGTTCGGAACATTTGAAGATAAGGGTCTGGAAGACAAGAACGCCGGCATCATCAAGAATCTGTTCGGCGCGAAATTGCTGGGTGGCGAGCTGACACTGGCGACAGGCGGCTCTGCTAACAGTGCCACCACGCTGACGGCTGCGTCTCAGGCGACTGCGCTGCTGACCGAAGCGGTTGCTCGCTGGAACGCTCTGTTGCCAACGGTGCTGGATCTGGATGTGGCTAAATTGAATGTCACGATCGCTGAGCTTGGATCAACGATCGCGTCCGTCGCGTGGAATTCTACGACCAGCAAATACGACATCAGTCTGGACAATAATGCTGCCGGTGTGGGCTGGTACATCGATTCGGCGTTCACTGGCAGCACAGCCGACAGTGAATTCGCCACGACGCCACCAAACGGCATTGACCTGCTGACGGTGCTGATGCACGAAGTCGGGCACGTCGTTGGAATTGCTCATCCGGAGATTGGTGATCCGACGAACCTGATGAACGCATCGCTGCAAAAAGGCGTTCGTCTGAATCCAACGGCCGAACATGTTCGCACCGGGCTGTCCGCACAGGACAGCCTGGCGGCGGGTCTGGATTCGTTTGGTGACTGGGCCGTGAATCTGGGCACAAAGGTTGACACTTTCCTCACGAACGCTTCGACGATTCCATTCACCGACATCAGCCTGGTTTCCATGCTGGGCGTGGACGTAGCCGACTTCGGCGCGCTGGTAAATACGAAGGTTGATGCGATTGCGTCGCAGATCAAGACCTACTTCACCGGCAGCAACAACCCGAACACCAACGACATGTTGCTGGCATTGCAGAACCTGACCGGCGTACATGTGACCGGAACGCCGGGGACGCAGCAGTACAGCGTGTCGATTGATCTGGCGATGTATTCACAATCCATCGTGCTGGATCTGAGTACGCTGTCGCTGGATCTGTCGGACTATGGAATTGACGTTGAATTGCCGTTCAACTTTGGTCTGTCAACGACTCAAAGTCAGCCGTTGCAACTCACCGCCGGTGTTGCCTTGAACTTCGCGTTCGGTATCGACAACAGCGGGCAGTTTTATGTGCTTGATCCAAACGTTGAAGCGAGTGTTGAGTTCGGTGAAATTCAGCAGTCGATCGTTGGCGTTGATACGACTGCGAAGACGTTTACGGTGGCAGGCGATCGTACGACACCAAATGGACAACTCAATTCTCCAAACGGACATTTCGTCGCTGGCGATCGCTTCGCGGTTGCGGGTTCGTCCGGAAATAATGAACTGTACACGGTCGTTTCCACTGCGTACGACATCTACACGGACACGACGAGTATCGTGGTGTCCGAAGACGTAGCTTCCGATGTGGCGGACGGTTCGCTCATCAAGACCATGAGCTTCGGCATCAATCTGGGGCCGCTGGGCTTGCAGTCGAACGACGCCGTGCTATCGTTGAGTCTCTCCGCTGGGATTGGATTAAATCATAAGCTGACCTTCGACGAACTTCAGACCGGCGGCGATGCGTATACGCTGATCACCAGCGTGAGTCCATCGCTGGGCAGCGACAGCCACTACACGATCGTCCTGCCGATTGAATGGGCGGGTGTGCTGGATGGGATCTTTGATGGTGCGGGCTATATCACGGCGACGAGTTCCCTCATTCAGCCAGGCACATCGTTGACGGGTTTCCTGGCATCAATTCCATCGACGATCAATATCACCGGCATGTCGGATCTGTTGCAGTTCAGCGGTCTGTCGCTCGATACGATTCTGGCGGCACTGGAAAGCACGGCGGATGATCTGGTCGGTACCGATCAGCAGATGCTCGGTCAACTGGTGGGTGGCACGGTGGATGCGGCGACCGGCGAAGTTACAGGTGGCACGTTCAATGTTTATAGCGAAGTCTGGGGACTTGGGACGGTTGTGGCCTCTGGATTTACGGCTGTCGAAACAAGTGGCGAACAGAACGCCAAGGTTGTGAAAGACACCAACGGAAATACTCTCCGCCTGCTGGAATGGCTGAATGGCGCAAATCATGTATTTGGCCTGGAAATCGTCGCGGGAGCCGACGCTGGAAAGCTTCAGACCTACAACATCGCCCACTATAAACTCAGCGCGACGTACAGTGCGGACGATGTGGCGTTGAATCAGGTCACTGCTGATTCGCTGACCGGCGTGTCGCTGAAAGTTGGCAATGCGGCGGTCACGACGGGCAACTTGTCGCTCATCCGAGTCCGTGACGGGGAGTTGTACAACAAGATTCCGATGATTGACAAGAGTCTGGCGGACATGCTTGGCAGTGATTCGGTCAGCTTCGCAGCGGGCTTTTCGAATGCGATTCATACGGTTCGCGACAAGGCTCGAAACATCAGGGAATTGCAGGATAAACTTAACGCGGAACTCCGCAGCTTTTTCGGTCTGGCAGACAACGTTGATCTGGTCACGATGACTTACGCGAACGGCGCGTTTGATTTCGATCTGAATTTTGAAGCAGCCATCTCGAAAACTTACAACCTCGCACTGGACGTCGATCAGCTCAATCTGCAGCAGTGGCTGGGCTTCGATCCGGGGCAGTTCCTTGATCTGAGCCTAACCGCTCCGATCACGGTCGCAGCGAATGTCGATCTGCATCTGGGCTTCGGCTTTGATTTGTCGAACGTGTTTGATCCTTCGTTCTACGTCGATGCGGATACCGGGATTTCGGCGAGTGCCTCCGGTGTCGCGCCGGATATTGATGCCAAACTGTCGATTGATATTCCGGCGATCGGATCAATCGATCTGCCGCCAATCGGGCTGTACATTGTCAATGGTTCTGCGGAAATTAAAGCCAATGTCTTCGTGAATTTTGCGAATCCAGCGGCCGACGCGGACGGCGACGGACGCATTTCTCCGATGTCGCTGACGACGGCGTTCCAGGCGGGACTCACCGGTTCTGCCATCGTCGATCTGCCGATTTACTTCCCGACCACATCGCTGCCGCTCGGCGGCACAACGGCTGACCGGGATGGCAACGGCATCGCGGACAATGCGTTGCACGCAGAAGCCAGCTTCAGTGTGGATCAGACATTCACGCTGCAGACGGAATACAGTTATTCGCTGCCAAACATCAACATGAACTTTGACGCCGTGCAGGCGTTCATCGCGTACATCGACAACGCGGAGAATGTGCTCAACGGCATGGAAGGCTTCTTCAGCGGCATCGACAAAGTCGCCGACGGGATTGATTCGATCACGATCCCCGTCATCGGTGGCACTCCGTTTGACAGTCTGGCGGGCGCGTTGCGCGATATTCGAACGAGCGTGCTGGGTGACAAATCTGGTGGCACGTACAGCAATGGTCTGGGCAAGTGGCTGCAGGATCAGGGCACCAACAGCATCATCGACAGCGTGCTAAACCAGATTCGCCAGGAACTGTTCGATGGCTTCGGCAAGTTGAATCTGGAAACACACGCAACGAAACTTGAAGGCGGAGTCACGGTTCTGGATAAAGGCATCGGAGCATTGTTCGCGTTCGTCGTGCCCGATCTGGATGAATTCGGTGCGAAGCAGTACGACGCGAATGGCCGAGTGAAGGTCAAGATTCCAACCAGTGCCAGTGAGATTCAGGTGGACTTCACAGCCAACGGGCTGCTGACGTTCAATCTAATGTTTGGCGGTACTCTGGTGGGTGGAGTGGATGCGAACGGCAATCCGGTTCCGGCCAGTCTGCCGATCGACTTCAGCGCCGGGATTCCGGGTGTCAGTATCGAGATCGACGCGGCTCTGCAGGCTCGCATTGACTACCTGATGGGCATCGGTCTGGGTATTGGCAATGTGAGCAAGACTGCTGTGCCGCAGATTGGTTTCTTCGTCGATACGAAGGGGATCAACCAGGCAGGCGAAGAGCTGGCTCTGGATGTGAGCGCCGAACTGGCCGATGGTTCGACGGCTACCGGAACGCTGGGATTCATGAAGATGTCGTTCCAGGAATCCACCATGGCGGGCGAAAAGACCGGCATTTGGGGACATCTGGGACTCGACATTCGCGACGCGGACGGTGACGGCAAATGGACGATTGGCGAAGGCGTCACGCTGAACATGAATGCGTCGGCCTATGCCGAGGCACATTTGAACGCATCGGTCGAAACCATCGCCGGCAACTTCTTGCCATCGGTTTCGACGACGATTCACTATACGCAGATGCTGGGTTCGCTGACCCTGTCCACCGGCGGCAAGGCATCGGTCAACTTCGGCAGCCCGGATGTCATTCTGGCAAACGTCACGATCGACGTCGGCAGCCTGTTCCGCAGCTTTCTGGGTGATACGCTCAAGGTCGTTCACGATATCGTGACGCCGCTGAAACCGGTCGTTGATCTGCTGCTGATGGAAATTCCGCTGGGCGGCATCGCCAGTCCGCCGATTCGCTTCATCGATATCGCTCGGCTGCGACTACCGGGCAAGGTTGTCGATACGATGACGAAAGTGCTGCAGGTGCTCGACAGCACCATTAAGTTCCTGGAAACGGTCGATGAACTGGCCTCAGCCGGCACGATCAATCTCGGCACGTTCCACCTGACCGCAGCGACGGCGGGTGATAAGAACGCCGAACTGTCGTCGTCTGACACCACAGGGACAGGAAGAAACGACAGTAGTCTGACGGCGAACCAGAAGAAGATTCTGGCTGGTCCTGATCAGAAGGGACTCGACGGCAACACATCGACCACCAGCTCGGCAAGTAAGGCCAAGAAGAATCCGCCGAAGAAGAATTTCACCATTCCGGTACTGGAAGATCCGGCATCGCTGCTGAGTTTCATCATGGGTCGCGGCGATGTGGATTTGTTCTGGTACGACTTGCCAGACTTGAATCTGTTCTTCGAATATCAGAGAAGCTTCCCAATCTTCGCTGGCTTGAATGTTGGATTGTTCGGCAGTATCGGAGTGACCACCAACTTCGACTTCGGATTCGACACTCGCGGAATTCGCCAGTGGATGGACACGGACTTCGATCCGTCCGAATCATGGCGAATCTTCAACGGGTTCTATCTGGATGACCATGGTCAGGAGAACACGGCGGGTGACCAACCGGAACTCGTGCTGAAAGCGGCGATTGGTGCCAGCGTATCTCTGGGAATTGGCGGACTTGTTGAAGCCGGTGTTCGCGGCGGTCTGGAAGCCACGATCAACTTCGACCTGAACGACTTTGAAACGCAGATTCTGAACGACCTGCCAGTCGGCGACGGCAAGTTGTACGGCAACGAATTGATCGACCGACTGGGCCACGGCGTCGAATGTCTGTTTGACGTGAGCGGCCAGTTGAAGGTCTTCCTGGAAGCCTATCTATGGATTGGCGTAGACCTGGGATTCAGCACGATCACGCTGTTCGAAGCGAGCCAGCGATTCGTGGATGAGATCATCGTGTCGTTCGAGTGGGAATGCGTGCATGAAGCACCGGCCAGCATCGCGCAGCTCAATTCGACGACGAAGACACTGACGCTGGGTTATCAGGATGGAAGCGGAAACGTCTACCGCGATGACAACGGCAACATTCCGAAGCAGACGTACAAAGTCGAAGCGCTGACGATTGATGACGATCTGAATCTGGAATACCTGTTAAAAAACGGTTACTTCGATTCCGAATACAGCACTCGCGCGGAAGAAATTGCACTGTCAACTCAGCTCGCGAACTTGCGGACGCTGTATGCCGCTCAAGCCGAAACGGACCCCAGGAAAGTTATCGTCGTCAGCAACGGTCTGCGAGTCCAGGTGTATCTGGATTCTGAAGTAAACACGATCAAGACGGTCGGAACAGCGGGCAATGATGACTACAAGATGATTCGTCTGGACGGCGTCGTCAAGAATCTGGATCTGATGCTTGGCGCTGGCGACGACACGTTCGAAGGCATCGGCGACTTCGACAACAACGGTTCCACCGGTGCCGGTTTGCTCACAGTGACAATCGACGGTGAAGCCGGTGACGACTTTATCAGTCTTGATTCGTCCATGCTGGAAACCGGCACATACCGTCTGAAAGGCGGCGCGGGTAAGGATCGTATCAAAATCAGCGGCATCTACGCGGCGTACGCAGGCGTTGTGATTGAAGGCGGTATCGGTGATGACAAGTTGAGCGGTGGTGATGGGCCGGATCGCATCTTTGGCGGTTACGATGATTCGACGACTGCAAACACGGTACTCGACGGTTTCGATATCATCACCGGCGGCAAAGGCAATGACTATCTCGACGGCGGGGATGAATTCTCCAGCCAGGTCTATTCGGGCGATTCGTCGAAGTTGACTCTGAAAGACATCGCGGTCTTTTCACCGGACACCGGTTCGGTCTGGACACCAGGAGCCGTACTGCGAACCTCCGAGATCTACAAGGCCGACGGCACACCGTTCGCCTTCTACGACAAAATGGGACGTCCGATCACGGCGGCTCCAAACGCCAGCGGTCTGGGCACATTGGTCACGCTGACAAACAGCAATTTCTCGGCGCGCAGCTTCTTCGGTGACGTCATCGATGGCGGCGAAGGCGACGACACGATCAAAGGCGGCGACGGTTTCGATCAGATCACCGGCGGCAGCGGCAAGAACAACATTCTGGGCGAAGCTGGCAACGACATCATCGATGCGGGCACCGGCGAAGTCACTGTCGATGGCGGTGATGGCGATGATGAAATCAAGTGGAACTACGCTCCGTTCACGCAGGGAACCGGCGCGCCGGATCTGTTGATATCCGGGGGTGCGGGATTGCATGACAAGCTGACCGTCGTGGCGGTCACCCAGACGAATGCTGCGTTGAACAACAATGCGTTCACGTTGACGGACGCGGGTGGCACTAATCCGGTGCATGATGCCAGCATGACAGCCAGTTCGGGCGCGAGTCCTACGACCACGAATCGGATGCGGCTCAGCAACATCGAAAGCGTGAGCATCGATGGTCGCACGGGGCAGGACACGATCAACGTTGGCAGCTTGCTGAACACAGCCGTGCAGGCCGTCGATCTGCAACTTGGATCTGACGTTGCCAAAATGTGGACGGCGCAGCGCGATGTAATGACCGGAAAGCAGCAAGTCTTCCCGGCCAACTACGGTGCGACAGATGCCAATCCGGGCGGTGTCGTATCGACTTCGACCGATCTTCGCGAAGGGCAATACTTCTATCGCTATGACCTTGCGGAAAACGGATCGTATCTGTTCAACGACGACGGTTCACCGCGACTCTTTGAAGTAATGACTCCGGCCACGGTCAGCGGTGGGCAACAGCAGACGCAATCGATCGCGTTAGCCGACGGGCTGGCACGAGTGACGGTGTTCTATGGCTATGATGCAGCCGGAGTCAATTCAGGCTACATCGCGAAATCGGACACCAGCAACGGCAACGGCGTTGAGATTTCGGCTGGCATGACGAATGCCGAAGTTGAAGCGGCCATCGAATCTCTGACTCAGGTTTCGAATGTCAGCGTCACGGGCGAAGGCACATTGGCCGATCCGTGGATCGTGATTCTGACCGTCGCAGACACCAACAGCGGAAACTACGCTCACTTCGCAACGCGATACGACGTGCAGTCGTACATCGGTTCACTGCTGCAACGTGACGACACGCGGATTGCTCAGCGATTCTATCGTGTCTCCGACGTCAACGCCGTCTACATGTTCCAGGACGATGGAAATCCTGCGACCGCCGACGCACCGATTCTGATCGAAAAGGCCACTGCAGCATCACTCATCGATGGCAACCGCGTGCAGTTCCTGTCACTCAAGGGTTGGGACATTTCACCGACTCAGGACGCAATTCTGTGGTACGGCAACGAAGGCATCGTGATCAAAGCGGGTGAATCGGCGGCGACAATTGCTGCCCGATTGCAGACGCAGATTACCGGAATCACGACGGTGAATGTGCAGGGTTCCGGCACAGACCTCGATCCGTGGTCGTTTGAATTCGTCACGGCGACACAGGTCAATGAACAATATCGCCCACTGGAACTGGCGTCCGGCGGCGGATCACTTCTCACGACGGCGAAAGTCACACGCACATCGGTGGCTTCGGCCGTTGTCGCGTCGGCACTCAACGATCGTCAGTTGCTGGCGATTCCGTCGAACGCTTCGAAGATCACATTGAAGTACGGTAATCAGACGACCACCGCGATCGATATGCTGGCTGGACCAACTGCCATTGAAGCGGCTCTGAATGCGCTGAGCAACGTGGTGAAGGTGTCGGTCGTTGCGGGACGAAACGCGACCGATCCCTGGATAGTGTCGCTGATTGATGCGACGAAGAACGCGAGCGGTGCGTTTGAGAAGCTGGAAGTTTCTGTCACCTCAGAACTTTCTGCGTCCTACCTTTCGACGCTCGGAACGGGAAGCAACATCAAGGTCCAGTCGATCAACTTCGGCACGGCGACTCGCGGCGTTATCAACTACGGGCGACACAAGCTGCTTGTCGATTCGACGATGACTTTGGCAACTATCAACGCGCTGTTCGACAACATCGAAGGCGATCTGAACGGTTCGAATGTCACCGTGACTGAGGCTGTGACTGGAACGTTCGGAAACTGGACGGCGACGTTTACGGCTCTAGTCACCGATCAATCGTTTGAACGAATTCTGTTCTCTACCGAAGACGCAGTTGCCAGTCCAACGACAGTAACGCTGGCATCAAACGTAATCGCCAATCGTCAGCAGTCGATCGTGCTGCCTGCAACGGCCGCTACGATCTACTACGGCAATTCGGGCATCGATATCAACGCGGCCATCACCTCGGCTGCGGATCTGAAGACGATACTGGAAAAATTGTCTGGAATTCGGCGAGTCGAAGTCGCCGGTCTGGGAACAACCCCAAGCCCGTGGATTGTTACGCTCGTTGATGCGGATGTTGACGCTGACGGCGCGTTCCTGCATCTTTCCAGCCAGACGTTCATACAGGCCGCTGCTGTGATTCAGACGACTCAGGGCGGTCCGACGGGCAATCTGTTTTCGTACTCGCGCACGCTGCGATCGGCGTCGTCGGCAACTCAATCGCTGTTGCTGGCTGACTGGCAGACGTATGCCACGGTCCACTACGGCAACAGCAAAGTCGATCTGCTGGCCGGCATGACAGCCGCCGAAGTCGAAGCCGCACTGGAATCCATGAACAGCATTCGCGACGTATGGGTTTCCGGAACCGGCAAGGTCACCATCGCGCCGACGTTGCAGAAACAATCGATTCCGGCGGCAGACCTGGCTGTCGGTACGACGTTGAAATACAACGGCGCAACGCTGACCATGGCTGCAGGCGACATCGATACGACTTCCGCCGATCAGATCACAAAACTTCAGACGAAACTTCGCACGATCGCGGCGATCAACAATGTGATCGTGACCTACAACGAAGTGTTTGCAGAGTATCAGATCGAATTCCCGACCGCCGGTGCGCTGGCGTTGTCGTTCAATTCCGGTTCGGGCGAAACAGCCGCGACGCCGGGAGACGATATCTCCGTCGATCCGTGGAGTATCGTGATTCTGGACGCTGACAAGGATCAATACGGCAACGATTTCGTGATTGAGAGTGTCGTCGCTGTGCAGAAGATGACTCGTGCCCTTGACGTATCTACAAGCACATCTGGGCTGACTCAAAGCATCCCAGCGGCGGCGATCGCGGTTGGAACCCAGTTCCTTTCCGGTGCGACGAATGCCACGCTGGCGACTACGGACATTTCCACAACTCCGGCGACCCAGGCGACGCTGCTGCAGGCAAAACTGCGCACGGTGAATGCCGATTATTCCCTGGTGACTGTGTCTTACAGCACCGTGGGCGGAAATCACTACGACATTCAGTTCCCGGTTTCTCTGCAATTGCAGTACACGCCAAGCGGCGGAAGTCTGACGAATGCCGTGCAGGACGAACTGCTGGGCAAAGATCTGCAGTCGTTCCCTGCATCGGCTGTAGTTGCCGGATCATCGTTCACTTACGGCACGGCGACGGTCACGTTGTTGACAGCCGACATCGCAACTGGCCCGCAGCTTGATGGCAACGGCGATGAAGTCAAATCGCAGATCGAAGTTCAGGCGGCATTGCTGGAAACGCGACTGCTCACGACGACCAGTTTGAGTCTTGTGGCGGTGATGTTCTTCGTCGATGATCTGACCGGTGCGGTGACGTACTACGTTGGTATGCCGATTCCACCGGATGTTTCGTACATCACCAACGCGAGCAGCACGGCGGTGTCAGCGACACCGATTTCCGTGACGGTTGGTACTTTGGAACTGCCACTGAGCATTTCCGCCGCGATCTTCCGCATAGGCATGACGACGAAAACCGTGTCGCTCATCGGCAGCGAAGCGACCGTGCGTGCAGCTTTCCAATCGCAGCTTGGCGGGCTGAATGGCACGTTCAAACTGACCGGCAGCGGTGTGAACGGCCATGCGTGGACGGCGGAATTCACCGGCTACAATAGTTCGACACCTGTCACAGTCGAATACGACTTTGGCCAATCGATCGATGTGACTCCGGACGTCAGCGTGACGCCATCCATCGCCATCGCGAACGCCGACATTGTCGCGGGCACGCAGATTCTGGTCGGCAGTCAGTCGATCCAGTTTAACGCTGCCGACATCACAACGGATACCGGAACCACCGCCCGAGCTTCTCAGGCTGCACTGCTGCAGACAAAACTGCGGACGATCTCAGCTCTTTCGCAGACCGTAGTGACATTCGACAGCACTCAGTATTTCGTCAACTTCACGGCGGCAGAAACGTTGCCCGTGCAGATCGTCAGCGCGACAGGGTTTGAAGCGGCTGGGCAAAGCGGTGGACTTGCCACGCAGGTGATCGCTGGAGGGCGCATTGTTGCCCATACGTCGTTCCGTGCCGGGACGAGCTATGTCACGCTGGCAGAGACGGACATCGACAACGCCTCAACGTCTGGCCAGGCGACTCTGCTTCAGACCAAACTGCGGACGTTGACCGGACTTTCGACGGTCACCGTGGCGTACGCGGCTGGCAACTATCTCATCACGTTCCCGACGGGCACGACACCGGTTGTGATTTCTTCCGTTAACGGAGATTTGGCGCAGGATCTGGATGTTGCCGACTTAGGACTGGGACGCATCAATATCGCCACGAATCTGCTGAGCGTGCGATTGTTTTTTGCTGGTCGTTCGCGAATCTTCGTCCCAACCGGTTACGCCAATAACGCTGCTGCTCTGACCGGGTTGCAGACAATGCTGGATCAGTTGGCTCCGGGCAGTGCCGTCAAGATTGATACGTCGGCTTTGGCGACGCTGGGATATCAGATCACCATCGAAGGCTACGATCCGACAAATCCACTCGTCGTGACTTTGGATCAGGGCGAATTCGAAGTGTTGGCCAGCAACGCCATTGAAACGATGAAAACCGTTGAACAACGCGACGAAGCGGGTGAATGGCACACGATGACTCGCGGCGGCAGCAGCGGCACCCCGGTCACACTGGCGATCTTCGGAAGTTCCGAAAGTACGTCGTCGGAAGACAAGTATATCACCACGAACATGACGATCGAACAGCTCGGACCGCGTCTGGTTGAACGGCCGGTCTGGGAAGATGTCAACGGAGTCCTCACGCAGACGACAAAGACCGACTTCTTTGCCGACAATTCCATCGAAACTGACAAGGCCGTGGACAAGGTCACGATCTCCGGCAGCAGCCTGAGAGATTATTTCCTTATCGGCCACGAAGTCGTGCTGCTGGGCGGCAACGATGCGGAAGGCAACCCGCTGAAGGAAACGAAAACCAATACTGTTCAGATCAGCAACCGCCTGCTTGATTCCAGCGGCAACATCATCACGGATGCGAACGGCAAAGAACGCAACGTCGTGATCACAATTCGTGGCATCGATGTCACCACGCCGGATGCCGCCCGCGACGAAATCTCAATCGATGGCGGTGACGGTGACGACCGTCTGATCGCCGGTCTGCTGCCTCAGGATGAACTCAACAACGACCTGAATGTGACGTTGGAACAGATTCTGTGGTCTCATGCAACAGATCTGCTCAAGCTGACCGGCGGTGCAGGGAACGACCGCATTGTCGGCACAAATCAGGCCGACATCATTGATTCGGGTCTCGGCGACGACATCGTCACCGGCGGCGGCGGAGTGGATCAATATGCCGACGCGGGCGGAACCGACACGTTGACTGAGGTTCGCAATCTGAACTTCCTGATTTCCGACGCGGAATTCCGCGTCACCGGCGAAGAACGCGATCTGCTCAACCCGGAACTGATGAATTCAATCGACGAACGAGAACTCGCTGACGCCACCGATCCGACTCACAAGGGCATCGGCGTCTTTGAGAAATTCGTCATCTTTGGCGGAGCCGCCAACAACAGCTTCGCGGTCACCGCTTTCACAAAATCTGCCTGGCTGGATGGCACGGAAGGTAGCGACACTTATGTCGTCACGCTGACGAATCCTCCGACAACGCCACCGACCGACCCGCCGACCGACCCGTTGGTATCGCAGTCCGAAGTTTACATTACCGACACGGGAACCGGTAGCCGCGATACAGACAGCGCCCTCATGCAGGGCGGTGATCAGGCGGATACGATCCAACTGGATGCCGATACGTCGCACCAGGAAGTGATCCGCAAAGCGACCGGAAACTTCAAGCTGACGTATCACGGCAAATCGACCGCGGCACTGACCGACACGGCCACCGAAGCGCAGGTGCGATCGGCCTTGTTGGCTCTGATGGATAACGCAACAATACCAGCGGCCCTGTTCAGTGACGCAATCGTGACTCGCACGGGCGCGGCTCCGAACTTCGTCTGGTCGATTGAATTGAAATCGACGAACGCAAACGCAGTCAATGCCGAAGGCAAGTTCTTCCACCTCGGCACAAGCACCGTCACCGGTGCTGCAAATCCAGCCTTCGAAGCTCGCGTCAGCCGAGCGACCGTGACTCGCATCATCGGTGGCGTCACGGGTTTGCTTGACGGCAAGCCGGATATTGATGCGATGTTCGAACGGCCTGCGTTTGAAACGCAGGTCTACAATATCCTCACCGGCCGCACGGGTTCGTACGTCCTGACATACAACGGTCAGCAGACGGCAAGCCTGTCAGACACATCGACTGCGGCTCAGGTGAAAACCGCGTTGCAGGCATTGACCGGGATCACGAGTCTTAACGTCAAAGGTTCGGGCACGAATCGCGACCCGTTCCGCATTACACTGATCGACGCAGCCAAGGACAGCAAGGGCAATTATCTGCCGATCGGTGCGACGAATGCCAACCTCGTCGCGGCTCCGATGGAAGCCGCCGATGCCGCTGCGACGACGCGCCTTTCCGGCAGCGTAGCAGCACCTGCGCGCTACCAACGAGTCTTCTACGACCGCACGGCGGAAGTCATCGGTATCCACGGTGGCAAGGGCGACGACACGTTCATCGTTGATGACAGCATGGCCGCTCTGGTTGTGTACGGCGACGAAGGCAGCGACAACTTTATCATCGGTCGTGTGATCAAGACGAAGACCGTGACGGTCGGCGGCGTCATGACGGAAGCGATCGATGGTCTGGACGGCGTGACTGCGGGCGTGAGCTACAACGCGGAATTCTACGGCGGAGCTGACGACGACTACTTCGAAGTCAACCACAACATCGGGATTCTGGGGCTGTTCGGCGAAGCGGGCGACGACATGTTCTTCCTGAAAGCCCAGTTGATTGCTCAGGACGTCAATGGTACTGAAACGATTGCCGAGGCCATAGGCGAAGCCATCACCGCCGGCGCCGGGGATGTCAACAACAATATCGCCAAGGGCGAAAGCAACATCCTGATCAATTACCTGGAGAACAACCGCGTCACGATCAACGGCGGCAGCGGCTTTGACACTATCGTATTGGCCGGCACGTCGTTGCCAGATACGTTCTACATCTTCCTGGATGCCGCCGGAAAACAGTATCTGTACGGCAGCGGTCTGAAGCTGGAAAACATTGAAGGCGTCGAACGTCTGGCTCTGGTCACGGGTGCTGGTGACGACGTGATCTACCTGTACGGCCTGAAGTCGACAATGAGTTTGCTCATCAACACCGGCACTGGCAACGATCAGGTCATCGTCGGTGGTGCTGAGAAAGATTTCACCGTCACGTATCCAAGGTCGAGTGCCGTTTATACAGTCGAACAGCAGGTTGTCATTGAGAAGTTCCAGAACCAGACGATCAACTACAACGACCTGCAGTTCAATCACAAAACCCCGTCGCTCGCGCAGAAGCAGGTGGCGTACCGCGAATTCTTCAAACGCTGGATTGATCCTAACATTAGTACCGACAAACTGGCGAATGTGACCATCGATCTGGTTCACTGGAGCCTGCTGGAATCCAATCTGGCGACGGCACTGAAACTGTACGCGCAGGCGATCGAACTGGCGTCGTCCAATCGTCCGGTTCGATATCTGTCCAACTACGGAACCTGGTTCCAGAGTGGCTATAGCGACTGGCTGAACGAACGTAGTACGTTCCTGTCGAACGTGAATTCCCTGGAGCAGTCTCTGCAGAATACCAACAGCAGTGCATGGCGATATCAGACAGTGGACGTGCGAACTGAACGCTATGGCTTCCTGAATCTCGGCCGTCGCACGATCTATTCCAGCTATCTCAACGGGGCATTGCAGAATGGCTACGCTCCGAAACTTCCGACCACGCTGGATTTCGAAACGCTGACCGGCGTGTTCAACGTCAGCAGCAAGTTTTCTGCGGACGGCAGAACGCTCGATAAAATCCTGATGAACGAATACCTGCGACCTGTCGTCGCGTATGCGAACTGGGGCGACATGATCCGTGCGGATCAAGTGCGTCAGGGCGCCGGTCTGAACAGCCCACGCATTGCCAACTGGGGCGCTGAGCCTGACTTGTATCTGGGGGATCTGTATACCGAACAGGTTCCAGTTGGCGGTTGGATGCCGCATCTGGCCGGAGCCGGGGATAAAATTTGGCCGAAAGAATGGAGTACTGATGGCGAAGGTCAGCGAATGCTGTGGGATCTGATGACGTTGTTCTACGACATCGCTGCTCCGGCACCGGACAGCAAAATCAATGTTCAGCAGAACTTCGGGACGGAAAGCGTGACCGGTACGGCTTCGTATCGATTCGATGATCTGCCGACTCGCGTCGTGACAAAAATCATGCCAGCCAACTACGACATTTCCAAAGTGGCAGGCGTGGTGCGGATCGCGGGTGGTCCGAGCGACACGACCGGCGATTCGATCGTCATCAACGCGCAGAAGGCGACCGGCATCAATGCGACACTGGCGGAAACCAATCTGGAACTCGCCACGTACACCTACAACAATAGCGCGCTGACCGGTCTGGATACGCGTCTGACGCACGAAGACATCCATGGCGCACTGGAACGTGCGAACAAGGAAACCAACATCGGGGTGCTGGAGCGACTTCGCAGCGGCACGATCAACAGCGCGACCGTATCGCTGACTGTGGATTCTCAGGTGTCTGCATTTAACATGAGCACTTCGCTGACGTCGCTCAACACTGCTGTGACAGCGTTGACCGGGCTGACTCAGGCGGACGAACTGGCGTACAAGGCCAGCTTGCAGGGTTTTGTGAAACGCGGACTGATTCTGATCGGCGAATCGACAGACCAGAGCACCGCGACGTTCTCGCTGGACGCTCTTGATTCGCTGCTGAATCACCTTGTGCTGCGACAACTGACCTCCAGCAGCAACACGACAATCAAAACCGCAGCCGTTGCCATCGAAACGAAGCTGCAGGATCTGCGAAAGTATTTGACGCTGACCGCCGTCAGTGCCGGTCTGCGAACGGACGGCTATGCGTGGACGGCGGATCCGGGTCTGCGCGTCTACGAGCAGGTCACGCCGAACGTTTCCGCTCGCCTGACGACGTACAACTACAACCAGAAAATCTGGACTAGTTCGGAATTCACCGACGGTAAAAACTGGTTCGATCGCGCTGCAGGGACAAAATATGCGCTGCGTTTTGATCCGTACAAGGATGCCGATGATCTGAATCGCACGTTTGTGACTAACGACACGGCCGGAGTCACTCGCAAGCTGCTGACGATCACCTACAAGATCTACCGAAACGGTATCACAACCGACAACAGCGTCGGCAATGTGATCAACGGCGTCATCAACGGTGCCAGTTACGGCTACGATCCGATCAAGATGGAACGTGCTTACGCTGCCGAAATGGATAATTATCAAACGTCGTACTACACGTATTCGTACTACGGAGTTGGTCATAGTGGCGAACCGATTCTGGAAGCTGTGGCTCTGCGTCGTCTGAATGATCGCGACGCCACGATTGCACCGATGGTCGCCGTCGATGCCCGCAGTGTGCTCGGACCAGCGGCATCATTGGCACAGGATCGTGTGTATCTGACTGCTGCGAACTGGGTGAGCTACCTCGACGCACTCCAGACTCTTGGCAAGCTGACTCTGACACAGCGAAATTCGTTCGCGGCGTTGACGTTCAGTGACACGAGTGTCACGAGTCTGATTACCACAGCCTTCGGTCAGACAATTCGTACCGACATCAAACTGCCGATTGCCGATGGTCTGATGATGACGAAGAACGGCGAAACGTTCTCTGTCGATATTGATCAGGTTCAGGACGACGGCGGGCTGTATCTGCCGAAATCGATCAAGATCAGCAAGGTCGAAACACTGAACATCACTGTGCCGAAGGCCTACGTCTCAGGTCGGGACGCGGCCTCCGTCTATCACGTCAAATACGACACCGTCACAGGCTTGAATCAGTACGGCCTGTGGTTCGCCGGAGTCGAAAACGTGACGCTCAACCTGAACGCCACGACGACGGACGGTCGAGCGGACACGGTCACCGTGAATCCAACGCGTTCGGTCGATAACTTGACCATCAACACTGGCGACGGCAACGATACGGCGACAATCAACGCCAATGTTGTGAAATCGTTGACTCTGAATGCTGGCAACGGCACGAATTCGGTCACGATCACCGCGACTGCTGCGAAGACAGTGACGATCACAACCGGCACTGGCGACGACACGATCACCGCGACATCCAACGGCAGCGATGATGTCACAATCAACGCGGGCGACGGAAACGATACGGTTGTTGTCACTACGAGTGCTGCAAATACGCTCACCGTCAATGCAGGAAACGGCAACAACACGGTCACCGCCACAGCATCGGCGGCGAAGACTGTGTCTGTCTCGACCGGGACGGGCAACGACACGATCACTGCGACCTCCACTGGCAGCGACAATCTGACAGTCAATGCGGGCGACGGCACGAACTCCGTCAACGTCACTGCCAATACAGCGAAAGTAGTGAGCGTTGTCACCGGCGACGACAATGATACGGTCGTCTTGAATGCAACAGCGGCCACCACGGAAACGATCTCAACCAATGCGGGCGTCGACTATATCTTTATCATCAGCTCCAAAGGCACGACGACGGTTGACGCGGGCAGTGGAGCCGACTTTATCTATGTCAACTACGAAAATGCGACGACATCGACGAACGACAATCGCATTGGCGGAACTCTGAATCTGAACGGCGGACTGGGTTCCGACAATTACGTGATCGGACTCACCGGCCACGGCAACGCCCGGATCAATATCCAGGAAGTTCAGCCGACAGGTCCAAGCGATCCTGCCGCGCTGGATTCCGACGCCTTGACGGTCGAAGGTTCTAACGCCGCCGATATGTTCCTGTTCCGCAAGAAGTCGATTTCAGCGGTGGAAATTGATGCCCACGGCAACTTCGTGCCGAACGCTGGAGCGGTTCGAGTCGGCTATACACAGGATCTGGAATCGATTCTGGTCAAGGGCAATGAAGGCAATGATATCTTTGTTCTCGACGACACCAGCGTACCTCTGGATATTCGCGGCGGACGCGGCAACGATCAGTTCCAGGTTGGACAGGTATTCAAATCTCAACGCGACGCACTGGCCAATGTCGCACCCGAGGATCAATTTGAAACAATTCCGACGACACAGGGATTCCTCAGCAACGGCGTGAGTGCGCCGGCGAGTCTATGGGGCGGCGACGGGGACGACACGTTTACCGTCTATCGCAACGTGGCAGAACTGTCACTGTTTGGTGAAGCGGACAACGACAACTTCCTGATTCGGGCCTTCGTGCGAGTCAACCCGGATGATCCGAAAGCTCCGTTCACCAATATCAACGGTGGTCAGGGTGCTGACTTTATTTCGTACACCGTCAACGCGCCGGTGAATATCGAAGGTGGCGACGGCCTGGACACGCTGACCGTGATCGGGACCGAATTTGGTGAAGACTTTGTTGTGTCAGAAGACGGCATCTATGGCGGCGGCCTGTCGATCAGCTACAACGGCATCGAGAAACTGGTTCTCGACGCACTCGCCGGAAACGACACGTTCTTTATCGCCGGGACCAAGGACAATGTTGTCGTGAGTCTGGTCGGCGGTCAGGGCAGCGATACATTCAACATCGGTGGCGGCAACGTGGACGGTGCTGGCAAGGAAATTCCAATCGCCGTAGTGTCAAATGATCTGCGTGGCCACAGCGGCATCATCGACCACGTCGTGACAACAACCGGCGACGGCACGAACGCACCGGTGTACGTCAATGTTGCGACTCAACAGATTTCTGCGAACGTGATGGACAATGAAGAAGCGGGCGTCATGATTCTGGCCGGAAACCAGAACCTGCGCGTGTTCGAAGATGTGTCCAACACGCTGGCGGCTCTGACTCTCGCCAGCTACGCCCTGGTGCTGACAAAAGCTCCGGCAGAACCCGTCCGCATCAGCGCAGTGCCGACACGCAAAGACGGCACGGCGTTGAACGGTATTGCATTGAATGGTCAGCCGAACGGAGCCGTCTTCATCTTTGACCAGACCAACTGGTTCAAGCCGCAGATCGTCACGGTCACCGCCTACAACGACACCGTGGTTGAAGGCACGGAATTCCTGGAGATCAAGCACACGGCCATCGAAGGCAACTTCGCTGGCGACGGCAGTCCTTATGACAATCTCGCAATCCGTCGCATGGTTGTGGAAGTCGTTGACAATGATAAGGCGAACGTGCTGATTGCCAAATCCGGCGACAGTAATCAGGTCATCGAAGGGGGTGCCGATGATACCTACAACGTCGTGCTGACGAAGGCTCCGACAGCCGACGTGACCGTCACGGTCACCGGCGACAGCCAGACGTCAATCGTCGGTGCTGCGACGAATGGCAGCCGAACGTTCATATTCACCTCGACAAACTGGAACACACCACAGACCGTCACGATGCACGCCGTTGATGACAGTGTGAAAGAGGGCAAGCACTACTCACGGATTACGAATACCGTTTCGGCAACCAGCGGCTATGCTGGAGTACTCGCAGAATCCGTGGATGTCACCGTGATCGACAACGACGTCGCCGGGATTCTGATTACTCAGAGCAAAGGCAGTACGGACGTTACGGAAATCACGACAACCGTACCGATCGGCGGCGGTCAGGTGCAGGGAATCACCAACAGTACAACCGTCAAGGGCACGTTCGGGCCAGGCGAATCAGGTGGCTCAATTCTTCCGGAAGCGAAGGACAACGACTACGTCGGCAACGCTCAGGACATTGATTTGGGCAAGTGGAGCAGCTTCAGCAACCCGGCGATCTACGAATCGACAACGATCCCGCATATCACGGTCAAAGCGACGGGTGAAGGACGTTCTGATTTCTTCAAGTTCACGATTGCGTCTGTGCCGACCGACGGCAGCGGCGTAAAGGTGAACATTGACATCGATCAGACCAACCAGAACGCTTACTGGCTGGGCGCGTTGACAGTGGAACGAACGGGCAGCAGTGATTTCGCGTATGCCCTGCCGAAATATGATGTCTATGGCTGGGATCACCAGACATACAACGCCGGGACACTGGAATTTCAGACACCTCGTCCAGAGATCGACGATGTCCCGGACGACAATGCCTCGATGGCAATGCTGATCAAGACTGCGGGGACTTACGTCATCCGCGTCTCCGACCGATACTTCTACGGCGTGCCAAACGGAGCCGCCTACAATCTGAACGTGTCCGTCGCAGGTCATGTCGGTGCGAATTTCGTGTTCACACCGGATCCTGTTCAGGAAATTGAAGGCTCAACGCCGCAGAATATCGACGACGCATCCGGTTGGTACACGCTGCACAATCCGGACATCGGCGACGGCACAAACTTTGATTCCGACGTCGCGTACAGCACGATTCAGGGCTATGGCGATGGCACGAAGGACAGCTACACGTTTGCCATCACGGCAGCCGATCTGAAACGCGATGCCGCTGAGTTCTCCTCCACCGCGCTCAATAGCGGTACGTACTTCACAGCCGCGACGATGACGATGGCTGGCCCTGTCACGACCGGTGATCAGTGGATCCTGCAGGTTGACGGTGTGACGTACCAGTACACGGTCACAGCCAGCGATACGACTCTGGCCAACGTGGCCAATGGCATCAAAGGTCAGTTGTTTTCGAAGTACAACGCCACGGTGGCGACAGATTCCGGCACCGGCGTCACCACGATTGGCCTGTCTGATGCGACAGGCTTCACATTGGCGGCACCGCACATCAATCACGTCAATCCGGCATCGGTTGTCGCCATCGCTGGCAGCAGCACGGCGGAATTCCTGTCGATGCAGATGACGTTCAGCGGTGCCATTACCGGCAGTTCACTGTGGCGTGTCACCGTGGATGGCATCAACTTTGATGTGACTCCGGGAACAGACACGACCAGCACCGTGGGCGCACTGCGCGCTTTGATTAACGCTAACGCCAGCTATTTGGTAGATGGCTCGGGCTCGAACCTGACGATCGCTCGCGCCAACAATGCTAAGTTCAAGGCTCAGTTCCAGCAGACGGGATTGTCACCTGTTGGTCGAGTGTCGATCAGTGGTCAGCCTGACCCCGGCACTCGGACGACAACGAGGTGGACATCAGCCACACTGAACATCACAGCCGCACATAACAACGAAGTCATCACTGTCACCATCAACGGCACGCCGTACGCTGTCGTGGGCAGCACAAATGTTGCGACGTTGATTTCTCGTATTCAGACTGCAGTCACCGCCACCGGTCGCACGATCAGCACGACGGCGTCTTCAATCACGATTGCAGATCCAACGGGATTCACAATCGATTACTCCATCGCCGCCGCAACGGCTGTCGGCACGATCACGCTGACAACCGATACCTGGAAATCCGCGTCGGTGCAGTTGGCTGTGGTCAGTGGCCATTCGTTTAACAATGGCGACACATTCAAAGTCACCGTCAACGGCACGACCTATACTTCGACGTTGAATTCGTTGACGCTCGTCGGCAACGACCTGCGAGATCAGATCAACGCCGTCGCGGGATACCTTGCTATCTATGACTCGGCTACCGGACTGTTGGTTGTGCGTCACATTGGTGCGACATCCACGCCGACGATTTCTGCCAGCGTCATTGCTGCCGTTGGCGGATCCGCTTCGACGTCCATCGGCGTTTCGCTCGAAACTCGCAAGTTGACAATCGGCGGCACGATGGTCGTCGGCGAAGTCTGGCACGTCACGATCACCGGCAGCGCGACTGCGAATATCGACTACACGGTGCAGTCGGGCGATACGAAAGCCGACGTCACGGCAGCAATCGCAGCGTTGATCGACGCGGCAAACGGCGGAATCTATTCCACAACACTTTCGGGATTCGTGATCGAAGTCGATGACACAGGCAGCACCGGTCGACCTGGCATCTCGGTCGTCATCGATCCGATCAATAGTGCTGACGTCACCGCAACACTCGGAGCAACCGGAAACGGCAATGTCTCCTACGCGACACTCGGCGGCAGCGCGGTGAACGATGAAATTTGGACTTTGAATCTTGCCGGTCAGCTGGCAGCGACGTACACCGTTGTCGGCACAAAGACGGTGGACAATGTCGGAGCCGGTTTGTTGGCGGCGATCAACACAAGTTTGTATTCAGCCAGCTACGACACGACCTCCAACAAGCTCACGATCGTGCGTTTGGACAACACGGCCATCGGTGCCACGAAGTCGGTCGTGATGCCGATTTCCAGTCCGATCGCGACATCCACCAGCATTCTGCACGAAGAATGGGTGCAGACCGTCGGCAGCCTGGACGCATTTGTCCCCGGTGACGTGTTCTCAATAACTGTCACTCGCGAATCCGGAGCGACACCAACAACCACTGTCAACTACACGGTGCAGTCAGGCGATTCGGCCGACACTGTACTCACCGGCCTGACCGCCGGACTGTCGGCGTTGGGTTATACAACAAGTGTCAGCAGCGGCATCCTGACGATTTCTCGTGCGGATCGCGAATCGGTCATCGTTGCTATCACGCACGTCAGCGCGAATCTGGCGAAGACCACAACCGTTGATACGCAGACTCACTACAACGCGGCGACGCTGGAGCTGTCACTCAAGACATCACCGACCTTCGTTTCACAGGGCGCTTCAAAGAAAGTTCCTGCCGGACGTACATGGATCCTCACGATCGAAGGCAATGCGTACACGTACCGCACGAAGAAGAACGATACTCTGGGCGATATCGTGAGCCAGTTGAAGACCAAAGCCGTCGCCGGCGGCTGGTCCGTTGGGATCGATGGATCTAACGGGGCGAAGTTGAATCTGTCGAGTCTGAACGGGGCGACCGTTACTATGACGGAAGGCGACGGCACACTTACCGGTCTGCTGGATATCGATCGATTCGTGGATGCCGCTACCGGTGCGTCTCGTCCGGAAACAATGTACGTCCGATTTCTGGAAGGCTCGACAGTCATTGCTACGACCAACATCGCTGGCACGTCGGCCGATTCCGGTTCGCTCACCACGAAAGATCCGCTCCGGACGTTCGCGATCACTCACGCCGGAACGTACACCATCGAAGTCGGCTCAATGTCCAGCGACCCAACGCCAGTTGAACAGGGCGTTCCGGCGGGCACGTTGTATCGTCTTAATGTCTCAGTGCCAGGTCATACCGTCAACGCGAATCAGGTAAACCTGACAGGCAAGAAAATTGCGTTCAACTACACCGAAATGGTGGCTGGCGTGCCGACTCCGAAAGTCTTCACGACCGCGATCACGGGCTACGATGCCGAACTCGGAACCTACTCGCTGCAAGACACGCTGAATCCCAACGTCAAGGTCGGCGATTCGTTCCAGATCGTGTTTGATATGGCCGACGCCTATCCGCAGTACATCAACACCGAATACAAAGGCTACCGTGAGGACACCTACACAGTCGTGCTGACGCAGCAGCCAGCCGTCGGCGAAACCGTCACCGTGACGCTCGACGGCATCCAGACGCGCACTTATAACAGCAAGCAGGCGTTTGAGGCGGGCAACGGTGAACGCAATTTGCCGCAGGTGACAACAAACGTCACGACGCTGACGTTCAATTCGACCAACTGGAATGTCGCACAGACAGTAACGGTACTCGCTGTTGACGACGACTTCACAGACGGTTCTGATGCTCAGGTGTTCGTGAACATGGATCAGCGAGTCAACCGCGTTCGTGGGCCGGTCTTCATTGAAGGCGGCAACCGCATTGGAGCCGAACAGTTCCTGAACGATCCAGTCATGATGCCGGGCGAAACCAATTTTCCTCGCGAAGACGGCAGCGTGACTGGTTTCAACGCCACCGGTCCAATCGCCACGATGACCGACAGCGCCATCAAACACTTCAATCCGGATACGAAGCAACTGGAAACCGGCTTTGATCCACGGATGGACAATTATCCGTACAGCATCACGTTCCTGAACGGTGCGCTGAAGGGTTATACGTTTGACGTGGCATCGGTCTCCGGAACGACGGTCACGTTCAAGACGCCGTGGCCAGTGGTGAACGGAATTATGCTCACGCCGGAGTTGCCGGTCGCTGACAATCCAGCGACAACAACCGTCGATGAATCAGCGGCAGGTGCGAAATACTTCATCACCGCGGTCAACTTGAATTTGCGAGTCAACGAAGAAGAACAGGTCGATACGCTGAATCTGTACAACAGCCTCAGCCCGAACGATGAATCTGTGACGCTGACCAATGATCATATCTCCGGCCTCGGCATGGGACCGGCGACCGTGGTCGGCGGCGAAGCGTTTGCAGGCGGAATTTCGTTCTCCGGCATCGATTCGCTCAACGTCCATCTGGGCACTGGCAACAACACGGTGACCGTGGAAAACACGATCACCGGCGATACGT
>Ga0105047_10000368_pt1 | contig 74609 bp, 64 predicted proteins | sample MAT04_FD_78384 | JGI IMG/M metagenome (GOLD analysis project Ga0105047, IMG submission 78384) | Freshwater microbial communities from Lake Fryxell liftoff mats and glacier meltwater in Antarctica - MAT-04 (megahit assembly) | ecosystem: Environmental > Aquatic > Freshwater > Ice > Liftoff... | reverse complement strand
CGTCGTCCCGCCGCTGACGTATCCCGAGCAGCTGCCCGTCAGCGCGCGACGTGCGGACATCTCGGCGGCCATCCGCGACCACCAGGTGGTCATCGTCGCGGGGGAGACCGGCTCGGGCAAGACGACGCAGCTACCCAAGATCGCGCTCGAGCTCGGCCGTGGGCGCGACGGGCAGATCGGTCACACCCAGCCTCGGCGGATCGCGGCGCGGGCCGTCGCCGAGCGGGTCAGCGAGGAGATCACCGGCGGGTCGGGGGCGCTGGGCACGATCGTGGGCTACCAGGTGCGGTTCACCGACCAGTCCTCCGAGCAGACGCTGGTCAAGGTGATGACCGACGGCATCCTGCTGGCCCAGATCCAGCGCGACCCCCAGCTGCTCGCCTACGACACCCTCATCATCGACGAGGCGCACGAGCGGTCGCTCAACATCGACTTCATCCTCGGCTACCTCACCCGGCTGCTGCCGCAACGCCCGGACCTCAAGGTCGTCATCACCTCGGCGACGATCGACTCCGAACGGTTCGCCAGGCACTTCGCGGGCCCGCCGTCGGCAGAGCACCCCGACGGCGTCCCGGCCCCGGTCGTCGAGGTCACCGGCCGCACCTACCCCGTCGAGATCCGCTACCGCCCCCTCACCCCGGATCCTGAGCCCGCCGACGACCCCCTCGACGGTCTCGACCCCGACTCCCCTTCGCCTGCCGGTTCCCCTGCCGGTTCCCCTGCCCGTTCCCCTTCCGGTTCCCCTTCCGGTTCCCCTTCCCAGTGGAGCGAAACGTCAACGGATCGCTCCACTCGAGGGGTTCTGGCTGCCGATCGCTCCACTCGAGGGGCTACGGCTGCTGATCGCTCCACTCGAGGGCCGCGGGGTGCCGATCGCTCCACTCGAGGGACGTCTCAGAGTGCGCCGGTGGAGCCGCGGGACCTCATGACGGCGATCTGCGAGGCCGTCGACGAGCTCAGCGCGCTCGGCCCCGGCGACATCCTCGTGTTCCTGTCCGGCGAACGGGAGATCCGCGACGCCGAGGAGGCCTTGCGCAGCCACCTCGGGCCGCGCACCGTGGGCTCGGGTCCGACGACGCCGCACTCGGTCGAGCTGCTCCCCCTGTACTCGCGACTCTCGGCGGCCGAGCAGCACCGAGTCTTCGAGCGGCACGCCACCCGGCGGGTGGTCCTGGCGACCAACGTCGCGGAGACCTCGCTGACCGTGCCCGGCGTTCGGTACGTCGTCGACCCAGGGACGGCACGCATCTCGCGCTGGTCGAAGACCACCAAGGTCCAGCGGCTGCCGATCGAGCCGATCAGCCAGGCCAGCGCCCGCCAGCGCTCGGGCCGGTGCGGGCGGGTGGCCGACGGCGTCGCGATCCGGCTCTACACCGAGGCCGACTTCGACTCGCGGCCGGAGTTCACCGAGCCGGAGATCCTGCGCACCTCGCTCGCCTCGGTCATCCTGCAGATGGTCGCCGTCGGCGTGGCGGCGAGCCCCGAGGACGTCGCCCGGTTCCCGTTCGTCGAGCCGCCGGACACCCGCTCGGTGCGCGACGGCGTCGCGCTGCTCGTCGAGCTCGGCGCGCTCGAGACCCACGACGGTGTCACGCGGCTGACCGAGGTGGGACGCGCCCTGGCTCAGCTGCCGATGGACCCTCGGCTGGCGCGGATGGTCGTCGAGGGCGGCCGGCGGGACGTCGCGCGCGAGGTGATGATCATCGCCGCGGCCCTGTCCATCCAGGACCCGCGCGAGCGCCCCGCCGAGCAGCGCCCCCAGGCCGACCAGTCGCACGCGCGGTTCGCCGACCCGACGTCGGACTTCCTGTCCTACCTCAACCTGTGGCACCACGTCCGCGACCAGCAGCGCGAGCTGTCCGGCAGCGCGTTCCGCCGGATGTGCCGGACGGAGCACCTCAACTACCTACGCCTGCGCGAGTGGCAGGACGTCGTCACCCAGCTCAAGGAGATGGCCCGACCGCTGGGCATCGTCGTGCGGCCGCCCGGCTCCCCGGCCACGGTCTCGGCCGGCCCGGCCAGCGGCACGGTCCGCCGCGCGGCCCCCGGCGCCCGGGCCCTGAGCGGCGAGGAGGCGGCTGCCGAGGCACAGAGCCGCGGTGCCACCGCCCCGGCCCCCGAGCTGCGTCTGGCCTGGGACGCGGACCGGATCCACCAGTCGCTGCTCGCCGGGCTCCTGTCGCACCTCGGCCAGCAGGAGGCGACCGAGTTGCGCGCGCCCGCGAGGGGTGCGACATCGACCAGGGCGGTGCCGCCCCAACGTCGCGGCGGGCGCAACGAGTACCTCGGCGCGCGCGGAGCACGGTTCGCGATCTTCCCCGGCTCGCCGCTCTCCCGCAAGCCCCCCGCCTGGATCATGGCGGGCGAGCTCGTCGAGACCTCACGCCTGTGGGCCCGCGACGTCGCACGGGTCCAGCCGGAGTGGGCCGAGGAGCTCGCGACCCACCTGGTCAAGCGCACCTACTCCGAGCCGGCGTGGTCGACCAAGCAGGGCGCCGCCATGGCGAGCGAGAAGGTGCTGCTCTACGGCGTCCCGATCGTTACCGACCGCCGGGTGCTGTACGCGAAGGTGGACCCGGAGCACGCGCGCGAGCTGTTCGTCCGCCATGCGCTCGTCCAGGGTGAGTGGACGACGCACCATGCGTTCTTCGCCGCCAACCGCACGCTGCTCGACGAGGCCGAGCAGGTCGAGCACCGCGCCCGGCGCCGCGGCCTGGTCGTCGACGACGACGCGCTGTTCGCCTTCTACGACGAGCGACTCCCGGCCGACGTGGTCTCGGCCCGCCACTTCGACACCTGGTGGAAGACCGCACGGCGCCAGGACCCCGACATGCTGACCTTCAGCCTCGAGATGCTCGTGGCCGACGTCCCGGAGGTCGACGAGCAGCGGTTCCCGACCCGCTGGCCGCAGGCCGATCTCCAGCTGCCGCTGACCTACCAGTTCGACCCGGGTGCCGCCGCCGACGGCATCAGTGTCCACATCCCCGTCACCGTGCTCAACCGGGTGCGCCCCGAGGGGTTCGACTGGCTCGTGCCGGGACTCCAGGTCGAGCTCGCGACGGCACTGGTGCGCTCGCTGCCCAAGCCGATCCGGGTCCAGCTCGTACCAGCGCCGGACGTCGCCCGCAGCGCGGTGGCGTGGATGGAGGCCCACCTGGCCTCGTGGGAGGACACCGTGCGGGCCGGCGACCTGGCACCGTCGTTCCGGACGGCTTTCGCGCAGGCGGTGCGCGCGCTGCGCGGGGTCGATGTGCCCGCCGACGCCTGGGACCCCGCCCGCCTCCCGCCGCACTTGCAGATGACGTTCAGGGTGCACGAGGAGCGCGGCGGCGCCAGCGTGCTGCTCGACGAGGGCACCGATCTCGTCACTCTCCAACGCCGGCTGGCCGACCGCTCGGAGCACGCCGTCCGCACGGCCGTCCGCTCGGCCGTCCGCGACGCGGTCCGGGTCGCGGAGCGGGAGGCAGCGTCCGGGACCCGACCGCTACCGACGGCCCCCGACGTTGTGCCGACGCCGCCGTCGTGGCTCCCCGAGCAGGGCGACCTCACCACCTGGCCCGATGCCGTCCCGGACGGCCAGGTGCCCGAGGTGGTCGCCACCACCGCGGGTGGGCTCAGCGTCGAGGGATACCCGGCGCTCGTGGTCACCACCCCCCGCCGCGAGGCACCCGGCGTCGTCGGACTGCGCGTCCTGGGCGAGGCCGCCTCGCAGGCCCGCCGGCACAGAGAAGGTGTCCGCGAGCTGTTGCTCACCGAGCTGGCCCTGGCCACGGGACGCGTGACGAGCCGCTGGTCGACCACCCAGTCGCTCACCCTGGCCGCCAGCCCGTACCCGAGCACGGCCGCCCTGGTGATGGACCTGCAGCGGGCGTCGGTCGACGCGCTGCTCGCCGAGCAGGCCACCGGCCCGGTCCGCGACCGCGACACCTACACGGCCCTGCGCACCGAGCTGCGCGACGCCCTGGAGGACCGCACCTTCCGCACCGCCGGCGAGACGGTCGCCGTGCTGGCCGCGGCGCGTGACGTCGACGTCGCCGTCCGGGCCACGACCAGCCTCGCCCTGCTGGGCACGGTCAGCGAGGTCCGCGCCCAGCTCGACGGCCTGGTCCGCGACGGGTTCGTCGCACAGGCCGGGGCCCTCCGGTTGCCGCACCTGGTCCGCTACCTTCGCGGCGCCGAGCACCGGCTCGCCAAGGCCGCCCAGAACACCCGGCGCGACGAGGGCCTGGCCTGGCAGGTGCGGGACCTGGAGTCCGCGTACGACGACGCCCGGGCGGCGGCACGCCAGGCCGCCCCCGACGCCGAGCGGGACGAGCGGCTCGACCGGGCGAGGTGGCTGCTCGAGGAACTGCGGGTCAGCCTGTTCGCCCAGCAGCTGGGCACCGCCGTCCCGGTCTCGGCCCAGCGGGTGCTCGCCCTGCTCCGGCCCTGACCAGGGTGCGGGCGAGCCGAGCCCGCCCACGGCGACGGGTCGGCCTCAGCCGGCCGAGCGGCGACGGACCGCCAGCACCGCGAGCACCCGGCCCACCAGCAGCACCCCGACGCACCACGCGAGGGCGACCCCGAGGTCGGCGCCGGGTCCCCCCACCAGCCAGGCCCGCACGGTGTCGGCGACCGGGGTGACCGGCTGGCGGGTCGCGATCACCTCGAGCACCCGGGGCATCGTCGAGGGCACGACGAACGCGCTGGAGACGTACGGCAGGAGCATGATGACGAAGGAGAACCCGGCCGCAGCCTCGGGCCCGGAGGCCACCAGCCCGATGCAGACCGCCACCCAGGTGAGCGCCAGCACGTACAGGCCGAGGAGGGCCGCCGTGGCGAACCAGCCACCGGCGCCGGCAGTCGGGCGGACGCCGTACCCCGCGCACAGCAGGATGATCCCCGGCACGACGTAGTCGACGTACGGGCGGTCGCCACCGATCGCGCCGCCGAAGACGTAGACGAACATGAGCATGAGCATGACCGGCAGCGCGATCCCCATGATGTGGGTGTCCGGCGTGCGCCACGAGCGACGTAGCGCCCGGCCGACGAGGGCCGCGCTGAGGAGCGGTTCACAGGCACTGCCGAGGAACGCCACGCGGCCGGCGGGGCCGCCGCGGGGACGGGAGGTCCGGCCGGGCCGGTCGGTGCGCAGGACCTCAGCCACCCCGCCCTGCTCGACTACGCGACGCTTCTGGGGCTGCTCGCCGACGCCCGGCGTCACCCCGCGATCACGGCCGCCCTGGCAGCCGGGGCGTTCGACGACGACGTCCCCGACCGGGGGGGCGTCACCTTCGGCCTTGACCTCCTGCTCGACGGGGTCGAGGCGCTGGTGGCCAGAGCCTCGGTGCGCGCCGGTCTGTCCGCGCCCGAAGGTACGGTCCACGGGTGACCCCTGGTCAGCCAACGGACCCGGCCGGCGTGCCAACCGGTGTCGCCCCGCCCGCCGCCCGGGCACCCGACGCGGGCCGACGCTGCTTCGGCGACGGCGACCCGTTGTACGAGCGGTACCACGACACCGAGTGGGGCGTACCCGTCCGCGGGGACCGCGAGCTCTACGAGCGGTTCAGCCTCGAGGCGTTCCAGTCCGGGCTAGCCTGGATCACGATCCTGCGTAAACGCCCGGCCTTCCGGGCGGCCTTCGCCCACTTCGAGCCCGAGGTGGTCGCCCGGTTCGACGACGACGACGTCGCTCGGCTCCTCGCGGACGCAGGGATCGTGCGCAACCGGGCCAAGGTCGATGCGACCATCGCCAACGCGCGCGCCGTCCTGGCTCTGTGGGCCGCCGGGGGCAACCTGACCGAGCTCGTCTGGTCGCACGTCCCTGCCGACCCACGCCCCACCCCCCGGGTCGCGACCTTCGCCGAGGTGCCCGCGACGACCCCGCAGTCCGTCGCCCTGGCCCGTGCGCTCAAGGCGGCGGGCTTCCGCTTCGTGGGCCCGACGACCGCCTATGCCGCGATGCAGGCCTGCGGCCTGGTCGACGACCACCTCGCCGGCTGCCCGGTGGTCGAGGCCCGGCGTTGACCGCGCCGAACCCTGCCGCCGACGGGCGATCCACCAACTACTCAGTATGCTGAGGATCTGCCGCCCGTACGGCAGGGCACACCTCGAGGAGACCACGTGACCGCCGCTGCACCCGCCTCCAGCCCGTCCGAGCCCACCACCGACGACGCGCACGACGACCGTTCCGCGCGGTACGCCTCGCTGCGCAGGTACAACCTCGTCGCCGCCCTGTTCCATGCCGCCCAGGCGGCAGCGGTGCTGGCACTGGCGAACGACTTCATCCTCCCGATCACGGGCACCTACCTCGTCGGCCCGCCCGGGTCCCCCGGCGAGACCGTCCCCGTCCTGGACGTACAGGTCGGGATCGCCGTGGCCGGGTTCCTCGCCCTCTCGGCGATCTTCCACGGCATCGTCGCGTCGCCGGGGTTCTTCAACCGGTACGTCGCCGGCCTGGAGAAGAAGATCAACGTCTTCCGGTGGGTCGAGTACTCGCTGTCCAGCTCGCTCATGATCGTGCTCATCGCGCTCATCACCGGCATCAGCGACGTCGCGGCGCTGCTGGCGATCTTCGGCGTCAACGCCTCGATGATCCTGTTCGGCTGGCTGCAGGAGAAGTACCACCAGCCCGGCGACGGCGGGTGGCTCCCGTTCCTCTTCGGCTGCCTCGCGGGCGTGGTGCCGTGGTTGGCGATCCTCGTCTACGTCCTCGCCCCGGGGTCCACGAGCGGTGCGGAGCCGCCGGCGTTCGTCTACGCGATCATCGTCTCGCTCTTCGCGTTCTTCAACGTCTTCGCGCTCGTCCAGTGGCTCCAGTACCGGCAGGTCGGCAGGTTCCGCGACTACCTCGTCGGCGAGCGTGCGTACGTCACGCTCAGCCTCATCGCGAAGTCGGCGCTGGCCTGGCAGGTCTTCGGGGGCACGCTCGCCGGCTGACGCCACCGGCGCCCCGCGGTCCCGGTCGTCGAGCCGCTCAGCGGCCCCGGCGACGCTCAGTCGGAAGCGCCGACCTCCGCCTTGAGCCGCGCCAGCCGCGCGGTCCAGGAGGCATTCAGCTCGGCGAGGCTGCTGCCGTCGGTCACATGGTGGTGCTGCACGGCCACCCGCACGCGATCGGGGGCCACGGGGTACAGGTGCACGGTCACGCGGCTGCCATCGGCCCAGGTCCAGTGCACGCGCCGCGTCGTCGCGGAGCCATCGACGGGCTCGACGTCGAGCCAGCTGGTGCGCAGGGGTGCCGTGAGCAGCGCGAGAACCCGCTCGGGATCGGCCCGCAGGGTGACGGTCGTGGTGGTCTCGAAGGAGCCGTCGGCCTTCTGGCCGGGCAATCGGCGCCCGCGCGCCTGCTCGTAGCCCACGGCGAGGGACTGCGCCCACCAGCCGTCCACCCCCTGGTCGACCAGCCACCGCGCGACGACGCCGTGGGTCCAGTCCGCCGCACCGGCGATGTCCATGAGCGCGAACCACTCGTCGCGTCCGCGGCCGGTCCGGCTGCGGACCACCGTCTCGCCGACGACGTCCTCATGGGAGCGGATCGGGTCCTTGACCATGCCTCACCGTAACCCGGCCGGGCCCCGCGCCTGCTGGGCGAGCGCGATGACGATCGGCAGATCGGCGTCCAGCCACGGGACGGCCGACCACTCGTGGACTCCGAGCCAGCGCAGCGCGTCGTGCTCCGCGAGTGGCGCGGGGACACCGTCGAGCACCACCGCGGCCCACAGCCGCAGCGCGTACCGCTCGGAGATCGGCCAGTCCCCGCCGCCTGGCGCCGGGACGAGCGCGCCGAGCGCGATGCCGACCCCCAGCTCCTCGGCGATCTCGCGGTGCAGGGCCCGCTCGGGGGACTCGCCGTCGGCGACCTTGCCGCCGGGGAACTCCCAGCGCCCCGCGAGCGCCGTCGGCCGACGACGCCGAGCGGCGAGCAGGAGACACGGCCGATCGAGGTCGTCCAGGATCGCCGCGGCCACGACGAGGACGGGTGGGCTCATCGGATCAGTCTGGGGCACGGCAGGCGGGCGGCAGGACGGCAGGGCGGCGCGGCGGCCCGACGGCGATCAGCGGAGCTGCCAGCTGCCCCGGGTTGCGGCGCGGATCTGCTGGGCGAGCTCGGCCGGACGACGCGCCGCGGGCGAGGCGTCGGTGGTCGCGGCGGCGTCGCTGGCGGGCCCGGCGTCGCTGGCGGGCCCGGCGTCGCCGGCCGCTCCGGCATCGCTTTCCGCTCCGGCATCGCTGTCCGCTCCGGCGTCCGCGCGCCGTTCGGACTCCCCGGCACCCGGCTCCCCGGCCGACCGCCCGCGGAGCAGGCCGCGCAGGGTCCAGGCGATGCCGTGCGGCGCGGGCGGGCCGCTGACCAGCACGTACAGGTCGATGGTGCGTCCCTCGAAGGCCGCGGCGACCAGCAGGCGGTGCAGCCGATGGTGCTCCGCCTCCACCGGGTCGGTCGCACCACGGCGCGAGACGTCGCCGAGGCCGTGCCGGGAGAAGGTGCGCCCCAGGTCGTGGCTGTGCCCGACGTAGCGGACGGAGCCGCCCTCGACGAGGGCGAAGACGCCGGGCGCTGCGGGTACCGGAGCGACGGACCAGATCCGGCCGAACGGGCCGGCCGCTCGGTCCCCACCGGCCGGACCGCCCTGGCGGTCGGGGCCGGTTGGGGCCGGGACGTGCTGATGGACCACGGCGCCCGCGGCGTCGCGCGCGACGCTGAGAGGGCCGACCAGGGTGAGCCGGCGTCGCGCCAGGACGAGCTGGGCAGGGGCCCAGTGCTCGACCGGCACCGCGGGTGTGCCGGGACCGTTCATCGTCTCCTCGTCCCGCACATCCCCGGGTGACCGGCGAGCGGCTCGGCGCAGCGACGCACGGCCGAGCTCGATAGTCCCTGCGACGGGCCGGCAGGCCCGGTGCACAGGAGCCGACGGCTCAGCGCAGGCCGAACTGACGGGCGAACTCCACGGCGTCGGCGCGGGTCGAGACGCCGAGCTTCTTGTAGACGCTGCGCACCTGCGACTTGACGGTGTTGCGGGTGACGAACAGCCGGCTCGCGATCTCCTCGAGCGTGGTCTCCTCGTCGAGGTTCGACAGGATGACGCGCTCACGGCGGGTCAGGGACGTGCGCTGCGACGGAACCATGCGCAGGTCGAGGGTCTCGATGGCCATGACAACCTCCAGGGGGTCACGGTGCCCGGGGGAGCACCGTCGATCGGATACACCTGGAGAGAGCGGCCACGGAGGCTGCCATGACGCGGGTTTCACCCGCAGATCTCGCCGCATGGCCCTTGCCGACGCCACCGCGCCCGGGTACAAGGCGCCCCGGGCGGCATCGGTGCAGGTCAGAGCGATGGCCGTGGCGAGTCCCTGCCAATCCCGTTCACTCGAACGGGTGAACGCCGGGGGCGGCGGCCGACCGGTCAGCCGTCGACGAGGGCGGCGTACTGCGCGGCGGACAGGACGGGACCGCTGGCCGTCACCTCGACGCGCAGCAGCCAGCCGCTGCCGTAGGGGTCGGCGTTGACCAGGGCCGGCTCGGCGACGGCCGCAGCGTTGACCTCGAGGACCGTGCCGCTCACCGGCGCGTAGAGCTCGGAGACCGACTTGGTCGACTCGATCTCACCGCAGACCGTCCCGGCGATGAGCTCGGCGCCCACCTCGGGCAGCTCGAGGAACACGACGTCGCCCAGGGCGTCGGCCGCGTGGTCGGTGATGCCGATCGTCACGGGCGACCCCTGGGTCACCCACTCGTGCTCGGCGGTGTACAGCAGCTCGGTCGGGACGGTGCTCACGGCTTCTCCTCGGTGCGGGGCGGGCGGTTCAGGGTCGGATCGGTCCCGCCGGGGGCCCGATCGGTTCCAGAACCGGTGGGGCGACGGTAGAACGGCAGGGGCACCACGCGCACCGGCTCGGGCCGGCCGCGGACGTCGACGACGAGCTCGGTGCCCTCGGCGCTGACCTCCGGTGTCACGTAGGCCATCGCCACGGGGACGCCCAGGGTGGGCGACGGCGCACCGGAGGTGACCTCGCCGACCCGAGCCCCCAGGCCGTCGGCGTCGGCCGAGGGAAGGTGCACCGGGTGGCCGCCGCGCGCCGCCCTGCGGCCGAGGCCGACCAGCCCGACGAGCAGCCGGGACGGCTCCGAGCCGGCCCGGGCGGCGAGCGCCGTGCGCCCGACGAAGTCCAGCGGCGCGCCGTCGGCGTCGGTCTTGTCGAGCCGGACGACGCGCCCGAGCCCGGCGTCGTGCGGCGTCGTCGTGCGGTCCAGCTCGTGGCCGTAGAGCGGCATGCCCGCCTCGAGCCGCAGGCTGTCGCGGCAGGCGAGGCCGGCGGGGACCAGCCCGGCCGGACGGCCCGCCTCGAGCAGCGCGGCCCACAGCGCGGGGGCGTCGGCAGCAGGCACGAAGAGCTCGAACCCGTCCTCGCCGGTGTACCCCGTCCGCGCCACCCACGCCGCCGTCGTGCCGCCGGGCAGGGTGAGCCCCGCCGTCGTACCGGCGTAGTACCGCAGCCCGACGACGGCGTCGCGGTCAGCCGCCGCGACGAGCGGCGCGAGGACTCCCGCGGCCACGGGTCCCTGGACCGCGACGAGCGCTGTCGCCTCGGACTCGTCGAGCACCTCCACGCCCGGCCCGGCGCAGCGCGCGCGCAGCGCGTCGAGCACCACGGCGACGTTGGCCGCGTTGGCGATCACGAGGTAGCCCGTCTCGCCGGTCCGGTAGACGACGAGGTCGTCGAGGACCCCGCCGTCCGCCTGGCAGAGCATCGTGTACCGCGCCCGGCCGACCGCCAGCGCCGAGAGGTCGCCCACCAGGGCCCGGTCGAGGCCCGCGCCGGCGCCTGGGCCGTGCACCCGGATCTCGCCCATGTGGGACAGGTCGAACAGGCCCGCGGCCGTGCGCACCGCGCGGTGCTCGGCGAGGTCGGAGGTGTAGCGCAGCGGCATCGACCACCCTGCGAACGGGGTCATCGCGGCGCCGAGGGCCACATGTTCGGCGTGCAGCGGGCCGGGCCGGGCGTCCGGGGCGGCGGGCATCGGTGCGGTCGGCTCGCTCATACGTACTCCTCGATCGGCGGGCAGGTGCAGACGAGCGTGCGGTCCCCGGCAGCCTGGTCGATGCGGCGCACCGGTGGCCAGTACTTCGCGGCCCGTAGGGACGGCACCGGGAAGGCGGCCATCTCGCGGCTGTACGGGTGGTCCCAGTCCTCGACGAGCAGGCTCGCCGCGGTGTGCGGGGCCCGGCGCAGGGGCGAGTCGGCCAGCGACCAGCGGCCCGCGGCGATGGCGTCGATCTCGCCCCGGATGGCGACCATCGCCGCGACGAACCGGTCGAGCTCGCCGAGGTCCTCGCTCTCGGTCGGCTCCACCATGAGCGTGCCGGCCACCGGGAAGGACAACGTCGGCGCGTGGAAGCCGTAGTCCATGAGCCGCTTGGCGACGTCCTCGGCGGTCACCCCGGTCTGGGCCGTGAACGGGCGCACGTCGAGGATGCACTCGTGGGCGACGTACCCGCCCGGGCCGGTGTAGAGCACGGGGAAGTGCTCGGTCAGGCGCGCGGCGAGATAGTTCGCCCCGAGCACGGCCACCTGGGTGGAGCGGCGCAGCCCGTCCGGCCCGAGCAGCGCGACGTAGGCCCAGGAGATCGGCAGCACACCGGCCGAGCCGTGCGGGGCGGCGCTGACCGCCGTGCTGCCGGCGCCCGGCAGGTAGGGGACCAGGTGCGCCGCGACGGCGACCGGGCCGACGCCGGGGCCGCCGCCGCCGTGCGGGATGGCGAACGTCTTGTGCAGGTTGAGGTGCGAGACGTCGCCGCCGAGGTCGCCCGGCCGGGCCAGCCCGACCAGCGCGTTGAGGTTGGCGCCGTCGATGTAGACCTGTCCGCCGGCCGCGTGCACGAGGTCGCAGACCTCGCGGACGTCGGCCTCGTACACGCCGTGCGTCGAGGGGTAGGTGAGCATCATCGCGGCGACGTCGTCCGCGTGCTCGGCGAGCAGGGCCCGCAGGTGGTCTCCGTCGATGACACCGTCCGGCGCTGTGCGCACGACGACGACCCGCATCCCGGCGAGCACCGCCGAGGCGGCGTTGGTCCCGTGGGCGGAGGCCGGGATGAGGCAGACCGCACGGTGGCCCTGGCCGCCCGCACGGTGGTAGGCGCGGATCGCGAGGAGCCCCGCCAGCTCCCCCTGGGAGCCGGCGTTGGGCTGGACGCTGGCGGCGGCGTAGCCGGTGATCTCGGCCAGCCAGCCCTCGAGCTGGGCGATGAGCTCGGCGTAGCCACGGGTCTGGTCCGCCGGCGCGTAGGGGTGGATGTCGGCGAAGCCGGGCCAGGAGATCGGCTCCATCTCCACCGCGGCGTTGAGCTTCATCGTGCACGAGCCCAGCGGGATCATCGTGCGGTCCAGGGCGAGGTCCTTGTCGGCGAGCCGGCGCAGGTAGCGCATCATCGCGGTCTCGGAGCGATAGGCATGGAAGGTCGGGTGGGTGAGGAACGGGCTCGTCCGGCGCAGGGACGTCGGGATGGTGGTCGGCGCCGGCAGGTCGGCCTCGCCGGGGACCGGCAGGTCGGCGGCAGCTCGGCCCGGAGCGACGGTTGCCGCGACGACGACCCGCAGGTGGGCGTGGGTCGTGGTCTCGTCCGTGCTGGCTGCGACGTGGTCGGCGTCGACCAGGCGAAGGTTGACCCCGGCGGCACGCGCGGCGGCGAGGACCTCGGCGCCGCGGCCGGGCACCCTGGCCAGCACCGTGTCGAAGAACGCGTCGTGCACCACCTCGACCCCAGCGGCACGCAGTCCGCCGGCCAGGTCGACGGCCTGGCCGTGCACCCGCTCGGCGATCGCGCGAAGGCCGCCCGGGCCGTGGTGGACGGCGTACATCGCCGCGACGACGGCGAGCAGGGCCTGGGCGGTGCAGATGTTGCTCGTCGCCTTCTCCCGGCGAATGTGCTGCTCACGGGTCTGCAGCGCCAGCCGGTAGGCCGGGGCACCGTCCGCGTCCGTGCTCACCCCGACGAGACGACCGGGCAGCGTCCGCTCCAGGCCGTGCCGCACGGCCATGAACGCCGCGTGCGGCCCGCCGAAGAACATCGGGACGCCGAACCGCTGCGCCGAGCCGACCGCGACATCGGCCCCGAGCTCGCCCGGCGGGGTGAGCAGGGTGAGCGCGAGCAGGTCGGCGGCGACGGTGACCAGCGCGCCGCGCTCGTGCGCCTGCGCGACCAGCGCGGCGACGTCGTGCAGCCGGCCGCTGGAGCCCGGCTGCTGGACGACCACCCCGACGACGTCGAGCCCCGCCGGCAGCCCGTCGGCCAGGTCGGCGACGACCAGCGGCAGGCCGATCGCCTCGGCCCGGCCGCGCACCACGGCTAGGGTCTGCGGGTGGCAGTCCGCGTCGACGACGACGGCGCCGTCCGATCGCCCCTTGACCGCCCGTCGCATGAGGAGCACGGCCTCGGTGACGGCGGTCGCCTCGTCCAGCAGGCTCGCACCGGCGACCGGGAGGGCGGTGAGGTCCTCGATCATCGTCTGGAAGACGAGCAGCGCCTCGAGCCGGCCCTGGCTGATCTCGGGCTGGTAGGGCGTGTACGCGGTGTACCAGGCCGGGTTCTCCAGCACGGTGCGCCGGATCACCGGCGGGGTGACGGTGCCGTGGTAGCCCAGGCCGATCATCGAGGTGAGCACCTCGTTGCGGCCGGCGAGCTCGCGCAGGGCGGCCAGGACCTCGGACTCGGAGCGAGCCGGCGGCAGGGCGAGGGGTGCGGCGGTGCGGATCGCCGGCGGCACGGCTGCATCGATCAGGGCGTCCATCGACCCGACGCCGACGGCGGCGAGCATCCGGTCGAGATCCCCCGGGCGAGGACCGATGTGGCGGTCGACGAAGCCGGCCGCGGCGGGTACGCCCGCCGTGCGCGATAGCGGTGTGGGGCTTGCGGTGCTGGTCACGGGCGGCTCCGACGTCAGGCCCGGCGCAGCCGGACAGGCAGGGCCTCCCCGCTCTGTCATCCGGGGCAGGGCCCCGACCTGAGAGTTTGGCCGCCGGCCCGGGGGCGGCGGTGTGCACCGTCGGTGGGCCACACGGGTGGCCACTTTCCAGAGTTGCCTCGCGATGGCGGTACGGGGGCCTGAGAGTTTCCCGGGGAGGGCTTGCTCCTTCGGCGCCGCGGTCATCAGGACCGACGGCTCTCCCGCCACAGCTCGAGCGGCGTATGCGGTTGTCAGCCCGAGCATAGGGGCGCGGTCCCGCTCCGTCTGCCCCACGATCAGCACGTGGAACGCGCCGTCCTTCGCCGAGGCCCTGGTGCTGCGGTCCTGGCCGCTCGCCAGGATGCTGCCGTGGGTGGCGACGAGTCGGAACGCCGCTCAGGCGGCGACGGTGATGCCCGTCTCCAGCAAGACGTCGATGGCCTCGGCGCTCATCGGCCGGGCGAGCAGGTAGCCCTGCACCTCGTCGCAGTCCGCGTCGATGACGGCCTGGTGGGCGTCCTGGGTCTCGACGCCCTCGGCGACCACCGTGAACCCGAGCCCGTGGGCCAGCGTCACGGTCGACTCGACGATCCGAGTGGCTCGCTCATCGCCGACCATCGCCTCGATGAAGCTCCGGTCCAGCTTGATCTCGTCCAGCGGCAGGTCGCGCAGGTAGGACAACGAGCTGTAGCCCGTGCCGTAGTCGTCGACGGACACGCGCACCCCCAGGGCCCTGATCTCCTCGAGCACGGCGCGCCCCTCGGCATGGTCGCGCAGCAGCACCTGCTCGGTGACCTCGACGGTGAGCGACGAACCCGGAAGGCGGTGCCGGTCCAGGGTGGCACTGACCACCGCGACGAGCTCGCCGTCGGCGAACCCGTCGGCCGACACGTTGACCGCGACCGAGAGCGGGCTGCCGGCGTCGGCCCACAGCCGAGCCTGGGCACAGGCCTTGTCGAGCACCTGGGCGGTCAGTGCGGCGAGCTGCCCGGCCTGGGCGAGCGGGGCGAGGAACTCCCCGGGCAGCAGCAGCCCGCGCTCGGGGTCCATGAACCGCGCCAGCGCCTCGACCCCGGTCATCTGGCCCGTGCGCAGGTCGACCTTGGGCTGGTAGTGCAGCACCAGCCGGCCCTCGGCCAGGGCGGCGCGCATCCGCTCCACCCGGCGCAGGCCCTCGCGGCTGCGGGTGTCCAGCTCGGCGCGGTACTCCATCGACCGGACCCGAGCGGCCTTCGCCGCGTACATCGCGACGTCGGCCCGGCGCAGCAGCTCGTCGACGGCCTCGCCGTGCTCGGGGGCATGCACGATCCCGGCCGCGGCCGAGACCCGGACCCGGATGCCCTCGACGTCGTAGGTCGAGGCCAGCGCGTCGACCACGCGGGCGGCGGCGATCCGGCCCCGCGCCGGGTCGATCCCGGGTAGCAGGACGGCGAACTCGTCGCCGCCCAGCCGGGCAACGACGTCCCTGGTCCGGGCGCCGGGACGGGCGCGGGACTCCGCGGCCAGCCGTCGGGCAACGAGCGTGAGCAGGACGTCGCCCGCCCCGTGCCCGAGCGTGTCGTTGACCTCCTTGAACCCGTCGAGGTCCAGGAGCACGAGGGTGACCGGGTCGCCGGTGCCGAGCCGCTCACGGGCCAGGGAGTAGAAGGCCCGGCGGTTCGACAGACCGGTGAGCTCGTCGGTCAGGGCGAGCTCCCGGCTTCCGGCGAGGGCGTCGACCTCCAGCGAGGCGAGCCCCATCCGGGCCACGGCGAGCAGGATCGCCCCGGCGGCGATCCACCGGGCCGCCGGGTCGTCCGGCGGGATCAGCAGCAGCACCCCGAGGGCGACGACAGTCCCGGCGAGGGGGACGACGAGCACGGACCGGCGCGAGAGGACTGCCTGCTCCGCCCGCGGGCTCCGGGCGCCGACCGCGGATGCCAGGACGAGCGCCACGGCCATCCACCCGACGTTGAGCAGGCTGTGCACCGGGATCACGCCGGTGACGGCGACCTCCACGAGGAAGCGGGCGTCGACCACGCCGAGGAGCAGCACTCCACCGACGATCACCCACAGGTGCCGGTCGGAGCGGAACCGCCGCACGGACAGCACGCTGAGCGCGAAGAGCAGCAGCGCTGTGTCACCGGCCAGGTACATCGCATTGACCCCGACGACCTCCCACGCGAGCGTCGGCCCGGCCAGCAGCGGCACGAGGAGCCCCAGCACCGCCGAGACCACACCGGTGGTGCCGATGAGGATGTCCAGCAGCAGACCGCGCCGCACCCGTCGCCGGCGCAGAGCCTGGAGGGTCAGCGAGAGCAGGGCACCGATGTAGAGCAGGGACCACAGCAGGTCGGCCGGGCTGGGGTAGGGCGGTGCGGGGAGCGGGAGCAGCACGACTACCCAGTACACCCATCCCAGCGCGTAGGCGACGATCCCGCCGGCCAGGGCGAGATCCTCGGCCCGCCACCCGGCCCGGGCGGCCCGCGCGACCGCCGCGACCGCCGCGAGCAGGAAGACCGCGGACAGAATCAGCCCGTCGCTCCACGGCTCGTGCCGGTCCGTTGCGACGAGGTGCGAGACGTAGACGAGCCAGAGCCCGCCGCCAAGGACGAGCGAGGCGATGCCGAGCGCACGCCACCGGGGGCGTTCGGCCTGGGTCACGTCGTTCTCCTGCTCTCGTCCGGCCCGGACGGTCGCACGACCGCCGAGGTTCCCATCGGCAGGATCTCGCGCGCTTCGAGCAGTCCGGGCCGGTGGTTCCATGCTCAGCGCAACGCCGCCCTGACGTGCTCGACGATGCCGTCGGCGCCGGCCTCGACCTGCTGGAGCGTCGTCACGAACCCGGCGCGGTCGCCGTACCAGGGATCCTCGACGTCCAGCAGGTGCTCGGGCCCGCCGACGGCCGCCGCCGGGTCGAAGGACCGGTACATCCGCACGTCACCGGGCCCCAGGGCCCGCAGGGCCCGCGCGTGCCGGGCCGTCATCGCCAGGACGAGGTCGCGCGCCGACACGTCGCCGGCGCGCACCTGCCGGGCCCGGTGGGCGGGCAGCGGGTAGCCGTGGTCGGCGAGCACCCCGCTGGCCCGCGGGTCCATCGGCCTGCCGTGCTCCTCGTCGCTGACCCCCGTCGAGTCAACGACGACATCGAGGCCGGCAGCCTCGAACCGGGCGCGGAGCACGACCTCGGCCATCGGGGAGCGGCAGATGTTGCCGGTGCAGACGGTCATCACGCGGTAGGTGCTGGTCACCGGTCCATCATCACCCAGGCACGGGACAGCCCGTGGGGTGCCGGTCGTGACCGGCATGCCGTGCTGGACAGGCACGGCCCCCACGGGCTGCGGTGACTGCCTGGGTCTCGCTGCCGCCATCGCGGTGCGGGACCGGAGGCACTCCGTCCGACTCACTCGGGCGACTAGCGGGCAGTCACCTCATGCGTCCGGAAAGACATCATCTTCTGAACCACCTCCTCTCCCATGTGCCTCGACCGTACGACGCGACCCGCCCCGCTGCCAAGGGCTTTCCCGACCTTCGAGGACCACGTCCTGGTAGCGATCGAGGTGCGCGAGAGCCACCTGCGCACCTAGGGTCGAGGCGCGGTCGCCGGGCCGCCGGACAGGGAGAGCGATGCGGCGCTGGAGTGGTGCGCGTGGCACGGCGGCCGCAGCGACGTCGCTCCTCGTCCTGGCCGCCTGCTCGGTGCCCTCGCCCGGTCCCCTGCCCACGCGCAGCCCGTCGCCGAGCACGACCCCGTCCCTGAGCGCCGAGCTGCGGCTGCCCGACGCACCGGTCACGGTCCTTGCCGACGCCGACCCGGTGACCAGGGCGGTGGCGGCGAGCGCTGCGCTGTTCATCGGTGCGCCGGTGGCAGTCGTCGCGCCCGTCGGCGACCTGACCGCGCAGCTGCGCGGCGCCGGCCTCGCGGTCGCCGTGGGCGGGCCGCTGCTGCTGGTCGCCGTCGACCCGGCGCCGGTCGTCGCCGAGCTCGACCGGCTGGGCGTGGCCGCCGTGCTCACCGTCGGTCCGGTGGGCCGGCTGGACCTCGGTGACGTGCCGGTGCTGGCCGTCCCGGCGGACGACGTCGACGCGGCTCGGCTGCTGGCGGCGGCCGGGACCGGCACCGCGCCGACGCCGGGCCCGGCAGTCCCCGCCGGCGGGGAGGTGGCCGCGGTCGCTGTCCTGGACCCCCGGGCCCCGGTGCTGCCCTCCGCCGCGCCCACCCCGGAGCCCGCTCCGGTCGACCCGGGTGCCGACCCGGGTGCCGACCCCGCCCCGACCACGGCCACGCCGTCCACCGCTCCGAACCCGGGGTCCGCGCCGCCGTCCGTTGACCGGCCGGGCGGGACGTCAGCGCCCACCTCGTCGGCGCAGGCGGCGGTCCTGCCCCGCACCGATCCGGCGGCGGCCGTCGGCGGCGGGCTCGTGCTGGCCACCGGTGACCCGGCGGAGCTGGCGCCGGTGGCCACCGCCCGCGCGGCCGGTCAGCCCGTCGTCGTCGTGCCGGGGGGGGACCCGCGCGCGAGCGCGGCGACCGTCGCCGCCGTGGCGGCGGCGCAGCGGGACGGCCCGACGAGCCACCTGCTCGCCGTCGGCCCTGGTCTGGGCACGCCCGACCGGGTGGCCTGGACGGTGGCGACGGCCGCGACCGGTGTCCAGCTGCCCGGCGGCGGCCAGCTCGCCCTGACCGGCAAGCGAATGGTCGCGCTGTACGGCACGCCGGTCTTCGCCGGGCTGGGCCTGCTCGGCGAGCAGGACCTGCCCGCGGCGATCGTCCGTGCCCAGGCCCAGGCGGCGGAGTACCAGGCGCTGACCACCGACGTCGTCGTGCCGGCCTTCGAGATCATCGCCACGGTGGCCTCGGCCGGCCCGGGCGACGACGGCAACTACTCCAACGAGCTCGCGGCGGACACCCTGCTGCCCTGGGTGCAGGCCGCGGGGGACGCCGGGATGTCCGTCATCCTCGACCTGCAGCCCGGCCGGACGGACTTCCTCACCCAGGCCAAGGCCTACGAGCAGCTGCTCCGCTACCCGCACGTCGGGCTGGCGCTGGACCCCGAGTGGCGGCTCGCGCCCGACCAGGTGCACCTGCGCCAGATCGGCTCGGTGGGGATCGACGAGGTCAACGCCGTCGTCACCTGGCTGGCCGACCTCACCCGGGACAACGCGCTGCCGCAGAAGGTGCTCGTGCTGCACCAGTTCATGCTCCGGATGATCCAGGAGCGCGAGCGGCTGGACACCAGCCGCGAGGAGCTGACCATCGTGGTGCACGTCGACGGCCAGGGCAGCCAGCCGGCCAAGGCCGGGACGTGGGCCGCGCTGCAGGTCGGTGCCCCGGCGGGGGTGCGGTGGGGGTGGAAGAACTTCGTCGACGAGGACGTCCCGATGCTCACCCCGACGCAGACCTACCAGGTGGTCCCGCTACCGGACCTGGTCACCTACCAATGACGAACGCCGGCACCCCTGGGGGCCCGGCGTCCGTCAGGCGGCGTCCGTCAGGCGGCTTGGGTCAGGCCGCGTCGATCTGACGCGGCACGGAGGGACGGGTGCGCTCGCCGGCGATCGAGGCCCAACGCGCCAGGGTGGGGGCGGGGATCGAGCTGAGACCCGCGGCTCCGCGGGACTCCGCGCCGGCGGAGGAGAAGACCGTGTTCAAGATGGTGGCGTCGCCCATGATCTGCTGCTTTCGTTCGGCAGCCCGGCTGACCGTCGAGGTCCCGTGGCTTTGCGTCCTCGCCTCTCGACGAGTTTGCCCTTGTCGCTGACAACGTCACAGTAGGTTGCGGTATCGCCGCAGGTCAGCCCCCCGCGGCACGGCCACCCGTTCGGACCAGACTTTTCACCCGCTCTCGCGGCGCGTCGGACGGGCGCGATCTGGTGCGGTCCCGTCGCCTCCGTTGCGCCGCTGTGCACCGCCGCGAGCGCACGGCCCGACCCGGCCGACCGCTCAGACCCACCCGACACCTGCCGATGGGACCAGGTACCGACACCTGAGGAGACCCGCGCGTGGACGCTGTCGCCGGCATCGCCGACCGGATCTGGCAGATCCAGAGCCGGATCGCCCAGATCGCCCCGCCCGTCCGTGTGCCGGTGGTCGCCGCCACAACCTCGAGCGAGGACTTCGCGTCCGTGCTCGCCGCGTCCGGGGTCGGTACGCCGGCCACCGCCGCCGTGGGCTCCGGGGCGGACCGGCTCAACGCCAAGGGCGTCCCGGTCGACCTCGTCGGGTACGGCAACGGCCGCATCCCGGCCGAGGCCCTCGGCACGATCTCCGGCACCTCCCACCAGCTGTGGACGCCGGCGGCGCGGTCGTTCGAGGCGTTGCGCTCGGCGGCCGCCGCCGACGGCGTCACCATCGGGATCACCGACTCCTACCGGACCTACGAGAGCCAGGTCGACGTGGCGGCCCGCAAGGGGCTCTACAGCCAGGGCGGCCTCGCCGCGGCCCCCGGCACCTCGAGGCACGGCTGGGGCATGGCGCTGGACCTGCGGCTCGACTCCTCGGCGCAGGCGTGGATGGGTGAGCACGGCGAGGACTACGGCTTCGTCGAGGACGTCGCGCGCGAGCCATGGCACTGGGGCTACCACCCCACCAGCTGAGGCCCGCCGCACGCGGAACCCGCGAACGCGAAGCAGCCGGAACGGATGGCGTTCCGGCTGCTTCGCGCCGTGGACAGCTAGAGGGCCAGGACCGAGATCCGTCCGCTGCCGTACCCGGCGATCGTCAGCTCGAGGTCCACCCGGCGCACAAAGGCGAGCACCCAGCCGGCCACGTCGGCCGGCAGCCGCTCGCGCGGGGCGTACGCGGCGTACAGCCGCACGTGCGGTGCGTCGTCGTGGTTGAAGAGCGACGCGGCGACGTTGAGGATCTCGGCCATGTTGTCGTACAGGGCCGGGGTGATCACCCCGGCCTCGATGCAGGCCCTGGCCGCGGCCGCGGGGATGAGGGCGATCGAGGCACCGGCGTGGGACGACAGGTCGAGGTCGACGACGACGAGCGAGCGCATCGCGAGCGTGTCGTCGACGTAGACCCCGACGATCGCCCCCGCGCCGAACGCCGGGTCGACCGGTGCGGCGCCGGTCCTGGCGTCGACGTCGCGTCCGAGCAACCCCTCGAAGAGCTCGCGGACCTCCAGCGCTGCGGGCAGCGGGGAGTGCTGGCCGACGGCGCTCATGCGAGGAAGGGGTCGATCGTGTCGCGGAAGATCTCCGCGGTGAACGGCTTGGCGATGAGGAAGAGCGCGCCGGCGGCGTCCGCCTGCTCACGCATCTCCGCCGAGCCCTCGGAGGTGACGAACCCCAGCGGGATGTCGATCCCGTGCTGGCGCATCGCCCTGAGCAGCTCGATCCCGTTCATCTCCGGCATGTTCCAGTCCGAGAGCACGAGGTCCGGGTCCTCTGCCTGGGCGATGTCCAGTGCCGCGGCGCCGTTGGCCGCCTCGGTGATCTCCCAGTCGTACCCGGCCTGCCGCAGCGTCCGGATGACGATCTGACGCATGACGCGGCTGTCGTCTGCCACGAGGACTCTCATTGGAACCACCTTGCTCGGTCGAACGGGGGGGTCGGGACGGTCACGGCAGCGACCACAGGCTGATGACGAGCAGCCGGCCGCGCCAGGCCAGCGCCAGCTCGTGCAGGAGGTTCTCGGGGCTCGTCGGCGGGCGCTCGTGGGTCACCTGGGGCAGCGTGAGCGCCCCCGGGTCCGGGACCAGCGCCTTGACGTTGCCACCGACCACGTTCGCCACCTCGCCCAGGGCGTCGACGAAGTCGGCGTCACCGACGACCTCGTCCGGCCCCATCTCGAGCAACGCGCGAGTGATCTGCAGCGCGGTCTCGCGCTCGGTGGACAGCAGGACCCTGCCGGGGGCGACCCCGTCGACGTCCACCCAGGCGTACATCGGGTCGGCGATGGCCGGGGCCTCGCCGAACCACTCGGACAGCAGCCCCGGCTCACCGTCGATCATCGCCGAGAAGACCTCGTCGGCGATGGTGAAGATCGGGTCAGCGCCTCCGAACAGGCTCATGTCGATGGCGGTGCTCATGCGGACTCCTCCAGCTCGACCAGCCCGAGGAGCTGGAGCTTGTCCCGGATCGCATCCGGCGTGAACGGCTTGATGACGTACTCGTGCGCCCCTGCTGCCAGGGCACGGACGATCTGGTTGTGCTCGCTCTCGGTCGTCACCATCATGAGCGTCAGCCCGCGCCAGGCGCGGTTCTCGCGAACGGCCAGGACGAACTCGAGCCCGTTCATCACCGGCATGTTCCAGTCGATGCAGGCGAGATCCACCGGGATGCCCGACTCGAGCACGTCGAGGGCCTCCCGTCCGTCGCCGGCCTCGAGCGTGTCGAAGCCGAGCGACCTCAGTACCCCGACGATGATCCGTCGCATCGTCCGGGAGTCGTCGATCACCAGTGCCCTCATGCTGCCCTCCGTACGTTGAGGCGGTAGACGGATCCCCGTCCGACGGTGACCCTCTCCCAGTCGTCGTCGATGCCGATGGTCGTCTCGGCCGCGCCGAGCAGCAGGTAGCCGCCCGGTCGCACCACCCGCTGCACGCGGCGCAGGACGTCACGCTTGGTCGCGAGGTCGAAGTAGATGAGCACGTTGCGCAGGAAGACCACGTCGAACGGCCCGCCCATCGGCGGGACGTCGAGCAGGTTGTGCTGGGCGAAGGTGACCGCAGCGCGCAACGGCGCCGCCACCTCCCAGTCGACCCCGATGCGGGCGAAGTGCTTGACGAGCATCGTCACCGGCAGCCCGCGGTTGACCTCGAGCTGGCTGTAGCGACCCGCACGCGCCCTGGCCAGCACCTGCTGGTTGAGGTCGGTGGCGTGGATCTTCAGCCGTCCGCCGGGCACGAGGTCCGCCAGGGTCATCGCGATCGAGTACGGCTCCTGGCCGGTCGAGCACGCCGCCGACCAGATCCGCAGCGGCCCCCCACCGAGCCGGCCGGCGAGCAGCTCCGGCACGACGTGCTCGGTCAACGTGGCGAACGGCTGGGCGTCACGGAACCAGGACGTCTCGTTGGTGGTCAGCGCCTCGACGACGGCCTCGAGCACGGCCGGCGCGGCCGAGGCCCGCATGGTCCGGATGTAGGCGTCGATGTCGACAGTTCCGGCCGCACGGGCGAGCGGCAGCAGCCGGCTCTCCACCAGGTACTCCTTGCCGGCCTCGAGCTGGATCGCGCTGCGCCGGCGGACCAGGTCCGCGACGAAGCTGAAGCTGTCAGGGGCAAGGGTCATCGCACACCTCCGACGGGCGAGGGCTCGATGCCCAGGGCGACCGATCGGGTGATCGCGCCGGCCACCTCTTCGATCGGCAGCACGGCGTGGGCCAGTCCGGCGGTCGCGACCGCCCCTGGCATCCCCCACACCACGCTGGTGGCCTCGTTCTGGACCAGGACGGTGCCCCCTGCGCTGGTCACCGCCTCACACCCGGCGCGACCGTCGGCCCCCATGCCGGTGAGCACGACGGCGAGCAGGTCCCCGCCGAACGCCTCGACGGCGGAGCGGAACATGACGTCGACGGCTGGTCGGCAGAAGTTCACCGGCGGCCCGTGCTGCAGCCGGGTGCGCGCCCCGCCCGCGGACCGGGTGAGCTCGAGGTGCATGTCACCCGGGGCGATGTACACCGTCCCGCGCACCAGCTCCTCGCCACCGGCGGCCTCGATCACGGTGCTCGGGCCGATCCGGTCCAGGCGGGCCGCCAGCTGGCGGGTGAACACCGGTGGCATGTGCTGCACGATGACGACGGGCACCGGCAGCGGCTGGTGCAGCGCCGTCAGGACGCGGGACAGCGCCTCCGGCCCACCGGTCGAGGATCCGATGATGACGGCGCGCGGCCGGGCGTTGGCCGGCCGGGTCCGCAGGACGAACGGTCGCGCGGCCGAGCGATCGGGCACCGGCCGCTGCGCGGCGCGCGTGGCGCCGGCGACCAGGTGGCCCGGCGTGCCGGCCGGGCGGGGGACGAAGGCCTTGATCCGGGGGATGAGCTCCCCGGCGACCTGGGCGAGGGATTGCTGCACGCTGCCGACGTTGGCCGGCTTGGTGACGTAGTCGGTCGCACCGGCGGCCAGGGCGTCCAGGGTGGCGGCGGCGCCGCGCTCGGTCAGCGTGGAGAACATGATGATCGGCATCGTGTGGCCGGCGCGGCGCAGTGCCCGCACGGTCTCGATCCCGTCCATGACCGGCATCTCGATGTCCATCGTGACGAGGTCCGGCGCGAACTGCTCGACCTTGGTCAGTGCGATCTGCCCGTTGGCCGCGACACCGACGACGTCGATCGCCGGGTCGGAGGACAGCGCGTCGGTGACCAGGCGGCGGACGACGACAGAGTCGTCCACCACCAGCACCCTGATCCGTGCCACTGCGCCTCCTGGGTCTTGTGCGGGGGACTGCCCCGCGACAGATGTCAGATCGGCCGCCTGCGGCGCGATGTGAGCCGTCCGGACGGGTGTCCCGGCCCGCGCCCAGCGGGCGCGGGCAGCTCAGAAGCGGAAGCCGCCGACCTGCTCGCGCAGCTCCTCGGACATCCGTGCCACGTCCAGGACGCGATCGCGCATCTGGTCGACGACCGCTCGGGTGACCTCGCTGCCCTGCGCGATGGCGTTGATCGACGCGGCGATGTCGCCGGAGCCGCTGTCGGCCTCGCCGACCGACTCCGACATCAGCCTCGTCGTGTCGGTCTGCTGCTGGACGGCGGCGGCGATCGTCGCCTGGTGGTCGCTGATCCGGCGGATCACGCCGGTGATCCGCCCGATGGCCCGGACGGCCGAGGCGGTCTGCTCCTGGTTGGTCGCGATCCGACGTCCGATGTCGTCTGCGGCCCGCGCCGACTCGCGGGCCAGCTCCTTGACCTCACCGGCGACGACGGCGAAGCCCTTGCCGGCCTCCCCGGCACGTGCGGCCTCGATCGTCGCGTTGAGCGCCAGCAGGTTGGTCTGCTCGGCGATCTGCGTGATCGCCTGGACGACCGCGCCGATCTCCGCGGCGCTCGCGCCGAGCCCCGTGACCGTCGTGGCGGCCACCTCGGAGGCGAGCACCGCCTCGTGGGCGACCTGGGAGGCCTCGCGGACCGATCCGGCGATCTCCCGGATCGAGGTGATCATCTGGTCCGACCCGGTCGCCACGTGGTGGACCGAGGAGGAGACCTCGCCGGCGGCCGTGGAGACGAGGTCGGCCGAGACGCTGGCCTCGGTGGACTGCGCGCCGAGTGCCTCTGCGGCGCCGTAGAGCTCGGCAGCGGTGGTGGCGAGCAGCTGTGCCCGGTCGGCCACCCCGGCCAGGGCGGCGCGCAGTGCGGCCTGGGCCGTGGTCAGCGCGGCGGCCATCCGGCCGATCTCGTCGCCACCGTCCACCCCGGGGTCCACCGTCATGTCACCGCGGGCCAGCGCCTCGAGGCTGACCTCGACGCGTGAGGTCGATCGGCGGATCGACCGTGCGGTGAGCACCCCGAACACCCCGAGCCCCAGCACGGCGGTGACGATCACGACGGCGATGACGAGCACGGCCCGATCGGCCGCGGCGCTCGCGTCGGCCGTGGTCGCGTCCGCCAGCGCGGAGGTCTCCTCGACCACCTGGTCGAGGTAGTAGTCGACGTCCCGCAGGACCGGCTCGGCCACCGAGCCGAGGACCGCGGTGTAGGCGTCGGTCTGCTCGGCCCGGGCCGCGGGCATCAGCGTGCCGTCCCGGATGTCGATCCACCGGGCGTAGGCCGAGGTGAAGTCCGCCCACCCGGGCAGGTCACCACCGGTCGCCTCGTCGATGAGCACGATGTCGGCGGCGACGGCCGCGTCGTTGGTCTCCTGCCGCATGAGCCACGGCCCGGCGAGGGCCTCGCTGCGCACGGCGGCGACCTGGGCGACGATTCCGACCCCGGCGGCCTGGCCCGCACGGATCCGGCCGACCGGGTCGACGACCTGCGTCTGGAGGTCCGCGAGGCTGACCGTGGCGACGGCCAGCTGGCGCATGGCTGAGACCGCGGCCACCCCGGTGCCCAGCCCGGCCACCACGACGACCGCGACCAGGGTCAGGATCCTGGCCCGGATGGTCGCCTGGAACCGGCGACCCCGCCGGGTGCGTGTTGGTCCGGCCGGGGCGGGTGCTGCCTCGACGCCCGTGGCGTCTCGGCGACGACCGACAGGACCCCGTGGGCGGCCGGCGGTGCGGAGCCTGCGACGGGCGGCGGTGAGCAGCCCTCCACGGGCGGCGGTGACCTCGGTCGCCACGGTGGTCCTGTCGGTTGGAGGGCTGGTCAGATCGTGAAGGCCGCGACGCGGACCTTGAGGTCCGCAGCCATCTGCGACAGGTCGCCGGTGGCGCTCTGCAGCCGCGTCATGACGTCCGAGGCCGAGGCGGCCGCGCCGGCGACCCCGGTGATGTTCGCCGCGATCTCGCCCGAGCCGGTGGCGGCCTCGGTGACTCCGCGGGACATCTCGTTGGTCGTGGCGGTCTGCTCCTCGACGGCCGAGGCGATGGTCAGCTGGTAGTCGTTGATCGAGGCGATGATCGTGGCGATCTCGCCGATCGCCGTGACGGCACCGATGGTGTCGGCCTGGATGGCCTGGACGCGGCGGGCGATGTCCTCGGTGGCGCGGGCGGTCTCCTGGGCCAGCTCCTTGACCTCACCGGCCACGACGGCGAAGCCCTTGCCGGCCTCCCCGGCACGTGCGGCCTCGATCGTCGCGTTGAGCGCCAGCAGGTTGGTCTGCTCGGCGATCTGCGTGATGACCTTGACGACGTTGCCGATCTCGGCCGACGAGGTGCCCAGCTTGGCGACCGACTCGTTCGTCACGGCGGCGGCCACCGTTGCCTGGGCCGCGACCTTGGCGGCCTCGTTGGCGTTCTGCGCGATCTCGCGGATCGAGGCACCCATCTCCTCGGCCCCCGCGGAGACGGTCTGGACGTTGCGGCTGACCTGCTCCGCGGCGGCCGCCACGACGCTGGCCTGGACGCTGGTCTCCTCGGACCCCGCGGCCACCTCCTGCTGCGCAGCGGCCATCTCCTGGGCGCCGGTGGCGATCGAGCCGGCCACGGCTCCGACTCCCGCGATGAGTGCGCGAAGGGAGTGCTGGGCGCGGACCAGGCCCTGGGCCATCCGGCCGACCTCGTCGGAGCTGCGGATCGCCGGCTCGGTGGTCAGATCGCCGGTCGCCATCGCGTCGATGCTCCGGGCGACGTCGGCGATCGACCGCAGCAGCGGACCGGAGATCCGCAGGCCGAGGACGACGCCCCCGACCAGGCCGGCGGCGGCCACGGCGATGATGATGAGCACGGCCGCGCGCGAGGTCTCGGCGGCGTGGTCGGCGACGGCCGCCATCGCGGTGGCGACCTCCGCCTCGACCTGGGTGAGGTGTCCCACCATGGCCTTGCCGAGGTCCGCGGCACCACCGTCGCGCACCGCGGCCCACTCCTCACGGTCGTCGGCCAGAGCCGCGTCCATGAGGTCACCGTCGACGATCGCCCGGTAGGAGACCAGCGCTGCGGTGAACGTCTCCCAGGTTGCCGGCGGGGCGCCCTGGGCGGCGACGAACGTCGCCTCGAACGTCGCGGTGGCCTCGTCCAGCCCCGCGTAGGCGGCGTCGAGCTTCTCGACCTGGGTCTGCTTGCCCTCGAGGGGGTAGGCACCGATGGCCGTGATGGTGTTGCGCACCGTCCACAGCGAGTCCTTGAGCGCCGTGAGCGAGGACCCGACCGTGCTCTGCGTCTGGGCGAGCTGCTGGGCCGACGCCCCGACCCGGTTGATCATCACGCTCGAGACCACCCCGAGACTGAGCGCGACGAGGGAGAACATCGCGACCAGGCTGAAGATCTTGGCGCGCAGCGACAGCGAGCGGGTGCGCCGGGCCGTGGGCGTCGTCGCGGCGGTCAGGGCGGTGGTCACGGAGGGTCCTCTCCTCGAGGGCGGCAGCGGGGGATGCTGGTCAGCGAGCGAGGGACGCGTCGGACTCCGTCGATCCCTACCCCTGATGTCGGCCGCCCGACGCACGATGTGAGGCGTCCCGCGCAGCGGGCTTGCCGCAGAACCTGCGCGCGCCCCGTCCCGAGGCTCCCGCCGACGTCTCCCTGAGGCCCCCGGCGACCTGTCACAGTTGGGGCAGCCCCGACCACCTCGCGTCAAGGATCTCCCGGTGACCTCTGCGCCTCCTCGCCCCACCCCCACTGACCCGGACGACCCGGTCGACCCGTGCGGGACGGCCGACCCGGGCGCCGTCGTCCAGGGCGGCGGTTACCGGATCACGGTGCTGACCAGCCGGATGATCAGGGTGGAGCGCGACGAGGAGGACCGGTTCACCGACGCCCCGACCCAGGTGGTCCTGCGCCGGCGACTGGACGTGCCGCGGTACCGCGTCACCGTGGGCGCCGGCGGGCTCGACCTGTGGACGGACCACCTTCACCTGCACTATGACGAGGGGCCGCTGCACGCTGCCGGCCTGTCCGTGACCCTGCTGGGGCAGGCCAGGACGGCGCACGAGACGACGTGGCGGTACTCCGACGCCGTCGAGGTAGGGCCGACGGGCAACCTCGGTGGCACCACGCGCACCCTCGATGCGGTCGACGGCGCTGCGCCCCTGGACCCCGGACTGGTCTCCCGCACCGGGATCGCCGTCATCGACGACTCCGACTCGCTCCTGCTCACCCCGGACGGGTGGGTGGCCCCCCGTCAGACCCAGGGTCAGGACCTCTACGTCCTGGCCTACGGCACCGACCACCGTGCCGCCGTTCGCGAGTGGTTCACGGTGACCGGGGCGAGCCCCCTGCTGCCGCGCTGGGTGCTGGGCAACTGGTGGAGCCGGTTCCACCGCTACACCGACGCCGAGTACCTCACGCTCATGGACCGGTTCGCCGAGCAGGGCATGCCGTTCTCGGTCGCCGTCGTGGACATGGACTGGCACCTGACCGACATCGACCCGACGCTGGGCACCGGCTGGACCGGGTCCACCTGGAACCGCGACCTGTTCCCCGACCCGCCGGCCTTCCTCGCCGAGCTGCGGCGGCGCGGTCTGCGGACCACCCTCAACGTCCATCCGGCAGACGGCGTGCGGCGCCACGAGGAGGCCTACCCCGACGTCGCTCGTGACCTGGGGCTGGACCCCGCCGACGGCCTGGCCGTCGCCTTCGACATCGGCTCGCCGACCTTCGTCGAGGCCTATCTGCGACGGTTGCACCACCCCCAGGAGGCGGCGGGCGTCGACTTCTGGTGGCTGGACTGGCAGTCCGGGACGGCCAGCCGACGCGCTGGGCTCGACCCGCTGTGGATGCTCAACCACGTCCACTACCGCGACGCGGGGCGCGACGGACGGCGCCCGCTGACGTTCTCCCGCTACGCCGGCCTCGGCTCGCACCGCTACCCCGTCGGGTTCTCCGGGGACACGATCATCTCCTGGGACTCCCTCGCCTTCCAGCCGTCGTTCACCGCCACGGCGGCCAACGTCGGGTACTTCTGGTGGAGCCACGACATCGGCGGTCACTTCTTCGGGACCAAGGACGTCGAGCTCGCCACCCGGTGGGTGCAGCTCGGCGCCCTGTCGCCGGTCAACCGGCTGCACTCGAGCAACAACCCGTTCACGTCCAAGGAGCCCTGGCGGTTCGGCCCGCGGGCCGAGGCGATCATGCGGCGCTTCCTCCGGCTGCGCCACCAGCTGGTCCCCTACCTCTACTCGGCGATGTGGGCCGCCCACACCGACGGGGTCGGCCCCGTGCGCCCGATGTACCACGACCACCCCACGCAGGTCCCCGCCTACGAGGTGCCGCACCAGTACCTGCTCGGCGCCGACCTCATCGTCGTGCCCGTGACGTCACCGATGGACCGGAGCACCCACCTGGCCCAGACCGACGCGTGGCTGCCCGAGGGCCGGTGGTTCGACCTGCTCACCGGACGGGTCTACCGGGGTGGACGGAGCCTGCGGCTCTACCGGACGCTCGACCAGGTGCCCGTGCTGGCGCGTGCCGGCGCGGTGCTGCCGCTCGCCGTCGACCCGATGGCGGACCCCGGTCTCGACCCGGCGGCGCTGGCCCTGCGCCTGGTCCCCGGCGCCGACGGCGGCTGCGTCGTCCTCGAGGACGACGGGCGCGGCGCGGTGAGCGTCGCGGACCGCTACGAGACGGCCGTCGAGGTGCGCTGGCTCGACGGCGGGCGGACCGCAGTGCTGCGCGTCCACCCGCCCACCGGCGACGGGGTGCTGCGGCGGCGCGACCTCACGGTCGAGGTGCTCGGGGCGCGGCTCGGGCGGGCACTTCTCGACGGTCGCGAGGTGCCGGTGCAGCACGGCGTAGCGGTGGAGATCGGGCCGCCGCTGGACCGGGTCGCCCTGGGCGAGGTGGACCTGACGCAGGGGCTCGAGCTCCGACTGGAGGAGGTCGTCCCGCACCGGTCCGATCAGCGCGCCGAGGTGTTCGCCCTGCTCGACGAGGCCGAGATCGCCTTTGCCACCAAGGACGCAGCGTGGTCGGCGGCCCAGCGGCTCGACGGGCTGGACCTGGTGGCGGCCCTGCACGCCCTCGACCTGCCGGGCAACCTGCTCGGCGGTCTGCTCGAGGTCCTCGGCGCCGACGCGGGGCCCTGACGGCCGGCGAGATGTGACGGGAGTCACCACCTGCGTGATCAACGGCGCTCAACGACGCCGACCTGCGGCCGATGGGCCCGGTGGAAGTGGCTGCCCGGGGGGTCCGGCGCCCGGAGGGGGTACGCCGTGCGGCCGTCAGTCATCCGTCCGACCGGGGTGGAACGCACCTTCGGGGCCGAGGAGATCATCGTCTCCAAGACCGACGGGAAGGGGCGGATCACCTACGCCAACGAGGTGTTCCTGCGGGTCGCGGGCTACGCCGAGGCCGAGGCCATCGGCCAGCCGCACAGCATCATCAGGCACCCCGAGATGCCCCGGGTGGTCTTCAAGCTGCTCTGGGAGACCATCGAGGCCGGCCAGGAGATCTTCGCCTACGTCAACAACCTCGCCGCCGACGGCGCCCACTACTGGGTGCTGGCGCACGTTACCCCGTCGGCTCGGCGCGGCGGAGCGGCCGCCGGCTACCACTCCAACCGCCGCAGCCCCGATCGCGACGCCGTGCGGAAGGCCGAGGCCCTGTACCGCGAGCTGACGGCCGAGGAGCGCCGCCACCAGCGGCCGGCCGACGCCATGGCGGCGTCGGGCGCGCTGCTGGACGCCCACCTCGCCACGCTCGGGCAGACCTACGAGGAGTTCGTCTGGTCGCTCGAGGCGACCCCGGCGGGGGTGCGCTGATGCGCGCGCGGCGTCACGCCGTCCCCCCGGTCGACATCGCAGAGCTGGATGCCTACCGCGCGGCCGTCCGGGCCCTCGTCGCAGTGCTCGGGCACGTCCAGGACGGTGACCTCGAGGTGCGCCTCGCCCCGCTGGCCGGCCCACCCGTGCTCGCCGAGCTGCGCGACACCGTCAACCGCTCGCTCGACCTCATGGACGCCTACGTCCGCGAGTCCTCGGCCATGCTGGCCGCCGCCGCCGAGGGCCGCTTCCACCGGCAGTTCCTCGTCCGGGGGATGCCAGGTGCCTTTCGGGAGGGTGCTGAGCGGTCGAACACGGCCCGTCGCGCGATGCAGGACGCCGCGCTCGAGCTGGCGGCCCAGGCCGGCACCCGGGCCCAGATGGTCGACAAGGCGGTGGAGATCTCCACCCACGTCGCGGCGGCCTCCACGGAGCTGGGCGCCTCGGCCGCGGCGCTCGCGCACGCTGCGCGGGCCGGGGTGTCCGAGGCGGACCACGCGCTGACCACCGTGCACGCCCTGGAGCGTTCCGCGTCCGAGATCCAGGCTGCTGTGCGGCTGATCAAGGAGGTCGCGGCGCAGACGCGGCTGCTGGCGCTCAACGCCACCATCGAGGCCGCACGGGCCGGCGACGCGGGGCGAGGCTTCGCCGTCGTCGCGGCCGAGGTCAAGTCCCTGTCGGACGAGGCCGCGAGGTCATCGGACGACATCACCACACAGGTCGAGGCGTCCAGGGCGGCGACCGACGCCGCGATCGAGGCGATCGGCCGGGTGTCCGGCGTGATCCACGAGATGAACGACCAGGTGGACGGCATCGCCGATGCCGCGGGCGGACGTCAGGGCCTGTCCCACCTTGCCGAGATGCTGCACACGGACATCGGACGGTTCGCAGCACAGCACTGAGACGTCATCCATCCACGATGCCCCGCCGGTCAGCCGGCGGGGCATCGTGGTGCAGCGGCGCCGTCGCACCCGGGATGCCGAGAGCCCGCACACCGGAGGGGACGACGAGAGCCGGTCACCCCAGGGTGGGGTGACCGGCTCTCGGCCTGCGGACTCAGACCGTGAACTGCCCGACGAGAACGCGCAGCTCGGCCGACATCCGGGCGAGGTCGGTGACCGCGCTCTGCGACTCCCCGACCCCTCGGGTGGTCATGTCGGCCGCGTCGGCGACCCCGGAGATGTTCGCCGCGATCTCGCCCGAGCCGGTGGCGGCCTCGGTGACGTTGCGGTTCATCTCGTTGGTCGTGGCGGTCTGCTCCTCGACCGCCGAGGCGATCGTGGTCTGGAAGCCGTTGATCGAGTCGATGATGTCCGAGATCCCGCCGATGGCCCGGACGGCCTCGGTGGTGTCGGCCTGGATGGCCTCGACCTTGCGGGCGATGTCCTCGGTGGCGCGGGCGGTCTCCTGGGCCAGCTCCTTGACCTCCCCGGCCACGACGGCGAAGCCCTTGCCTGCCTCCCCGGCTCTGGCCGCCTCGATCGTCGCGTTGAGCGCCAGCAGGTTCGTCTGCTCGGCGATCTGCGTGATCGTCTTGACGACGGCACCGATCTCCCTGGACGACTCGCCGAGCCGGTTGACGGTGTCGGAGGTCGCCTTGGCAGCGCCGACTGCGCTGTTGGCGATCCGGGCGGCCTCGGAGGCGTTGTGCGCGATCTCGCGGATCGAGGCACCCATCTGCTCGGCGCCGGAGGCGACCGTCTGGACGTTGCGGCTGACCTGCTCTGCCGCCGCGGCCACGACGCCGGCCTGGGTGCTGGTCTCCTCGGCGCCGGCGGCGATCTGCTGGGTGGTGCCGGACATCTGCTCGGCCGCCCCGGCCAGCGAGCCGGCGTTGGCGTCGATGGTGGTGATGAGGGCGTGCAGCGTCTGCACAGCGCTGTCGAGCGCTTGGCCCATCCGGCCCACCTCGTCGGTGGTCGTCAGGCCGGAGCTGACGGTGAGGTCGCCCCGGGCCAGCGCCTCGCTGACCCTCTGCACCTTGGTCAGGCCACCGACGATCGTCCGGGCCACGATGAGGCCGGTCCCCACGGCCAGGACCAGCCCGACGACGAGCAGCACGATCGACGTCGTCCGGCTGGACTCGAAGGCGCTCCTCGCAACCTCGACCGAGCTCTGGGCCGCGGCGCGCTCGACGGCGACGAGCTCCTCCAGGGAGGACATCATCGTGGTGATGCTCTCCTCAGCGGCGTCGCGCCCCTCCCGCCAGGCCGGGTAGTCACCGACGCGGCCGGCGGGCAGCAACTGGCTGTCCCGCAGGGTGACGTAGGCGTCCAGGTCGGCCGTGTACACGTCGAGGTGGCTCTGCTGCTCCTCGGTGAGACCCGACGCCTCGAGGGCGGCGATCGCGTCGCGGGCCTCAGTCTCGGCGGCCGTGCTCTTCTCCTCGAAGGTGTCCATCTCGGTGTCGTCGACGGCCAGTGCCTGGTTCGTGACGGCCAGGCGCATCTCGACGGTGGCACGCCGAGCCTTGGCCGCCAGGTCGAGACCGACGAAGTTCTCGGAGTAGAGCGACTCTGTGTGGGCATTGGTGGTGCCGAGCGCCCCGATCCCCAGCACGCCGACGGCCAACGCGACGATCGCGGCGACGGCCACCGCTGCGACGATCTTGACGTTCACCCCGAGGTTGGCGAACCAACGCAGGATCGACGGCCGGTGACCCGAGGTACTCATGGATGCTCCCCTGCTGGTGGGCGGCGCGGGCCGCTCCTGGTGACGTGGCCTGTCTGCCACGGCCCTTCCATCGACCGAACGGGTGAGGGTTGAGAGGACCTACGTCCCCCAGTGACACAGGTCACTGAGACGCAGCACGCAGCGGCGGAGTCGGTCTACATTCGGGGGATGGCAGCTCCCTCAGTCCTTCTCATCGGCGGCAGCGGCACCATCAGCTCGGCGGTCTCGCGACTCGCCGTCGCGCGTGGGCTCGATCTCACCCTGCTGACCCGCGGCACGTCGGACAGGGCCGCGCCCGAGGGCGCGCGCGAGCTGCGGGCCGACATCCGCGACCCCGGGTCGGTGCGCGAGGCGCTCGGGAACCGGACCTTCGACGCCGTCGTCGACTGGGTGGCGTTCACGCCCGAGCACGTCCGCACCGACATCGACCTCTTCGCCGGCAGGGCCGGGCAGTACGTCTTCATCAGCTCGGCCTCGGCCTACCAGACCCCGCCGGCACGCTGGCCGATCGTCGAGTCGATGCCGCTGCGCAACCCCTACTGGCAGTACTCGCGCAACAAGATCGCCTGCGAGGACGTCCTCGTGCAGGCCTACCGCGAGACCGGCTTCCCGGCGACGGTGGTACGGCCCTCGCACACCTACGACCGCACCCTCGTACCGCTCGACGGCGGCTGGACCGCGGTCGAGCGGATGCGCCAGGGCCGCGAGGTCGTCGTGCACGGCGACGGCACCTCGCTGTGGACCCTGACGCACCACGAGGACTTCGCTCGCGGGTTCCTCCCGCTGCTCGGCCATCCCCGCACGGTCGGTGACACCTTCCACATCACCTCCCACGAGGCCCTGACCTGGGACCAGATCACCCGGGCACTGGCCGCGGCCGCCGGGGTCGAGGCCAGGATCGTGCACGTGCCGTCCGACGCCATCGCCGCGGTCGACCCGCAGTGGGGCGCCGGGCTGCTGGGCGACAAGGCGCACTCGATGGTCTTCGACAACGCGAAGCTGCGCAGCGTGGTCCCCGACTTCGTCGCGACCATCCCGTTCGAGACCGGCGCGCGGCAGATCGTCGAGTGGTTCGACGCGGACCCGGCCCGTCGTCAGGTCGACTCGCGCCTCGACGCCGTCATGGACGGGCTGGTGGAGCGCTTCCGGGTGGGTTGAGGGGACCGGGAGTCCTGATCGGGAGGTCGGCACCCCGTGCCCGCGGGCCGTCCGTCTGGTCGATATGCTCGCGGTCGACCCCCCCTCGACGACCAAGGACGGCGCCGTGAGCACCACCGACCAGCCCGGGCCGGCCCAGACCAGTACCCCGGCCCCCCTCCCGACGGACGCCCTCGGGTTCGCCGTCCCCTCGACGGTCCCGACGCACTGGTACAACCTCAACGCCGACCTGCCCACGCCGGTGCCGCCGCACCTGCACCCCGGCACCCACGAGCCGCTGGTCCCGGACGACCTCGCCCCGCTGTTCCCGATGGCGCTCATCGCGCAGGAGGTCAGCACCGAGAGGTACATCGAGATCCCGGCGGCCGTCCGCGAGATCTACTCCCTGTGGCGCCCGTCCCCCCTCATCCGGGCCCACCGCCTCGAGCGGGCGCTCGGGACCGGTGCGCGGATCTACTACAAGTACGAGGGCGTCAGCCCCGTCGGCTCCCACAAGCCCAACACCGCCGTCGCACAGGTCTACTACAACGCCATGGAGGGCATCACCAAGCTCACCACCGAGACGGGCGCCGGGCAGTGGGGCGCCTCGCTGTCGATGGCCTGCTCCATGCTCGGCCTGACGTGCGAGGTGTGGCAGGTGCGCGCCTCGTACGACTCCAAGCCGTACCGCCGATTCCAGATGGAGACCTACGGCAGCGTGTGCCACCCTTCGCCTTCGGACCTCACGGCCGCCGGCCGCGCGATGCTTGCCGCTGACCCCGACACGACAGGCTCCCTTGGCATGGCGATCAGCGAGGCCGTCGAGGTCGCCGCCGGGGATCCCAAGGCCCACTACTCGCTGGGCTCGGTGCTCAACCACGTCATGCTGCACCAGAGCGTCATCGGGCAGGAGGTGCTGGTCCAGCTCGCCGAGGCGGGTGAGCGTCAGGCCGACATCGCGTTCGGCTGCGCCGGCGGAGGGTCGAACCTGGCCGGGCTGACCTTCCCGCTCCTGGGGCAGAACCTGCGCGAGGGCACGACGACGCGCGTCGTCGCGTGCGAGCCCGCTGCCTGCCCGTCGATCACGCAGGGGGAGTACCGGTACGACTTCGGCGACGTCGCCGGGCTGACCCCCCTGCTCAAGATGCACACGCTCGGCAAGGACTTCGTGCCGCCAGCCATCCATGCCGGAGGCCTGCGCTACCACGGGATGTCGCCGATGGTCTCGCACACGGTCAACCTCGGGCTGATGAGCGCCGTCGCGATCGAGCAGGACGATGCCTTCGCCGCGGGGGTCGTCTTCGCCCGCGCTGAGGGCATCGTCCCGGCTCCCGAGTCCACCCACGCGGTCGCCGCGGCGCTGGACCATGCACGCACCGCACCCGACGGTGAGGTCATCGTCATCGGGTTGTCCGGAAACGGCGTGCTCGACCTGCCCTCGTACGCCGCCTACGTCTGAGGCGGCCGGCGGCCGGCGGCTCGTCGTAGCGGCACCTGGTGCTCAGGGTGCCCCTGCTCGACGTCCGTTGACGCACCTGCACCACAGGCAACAGGTGCCGCCAGGACGGCCCGCCGACGCGTCGGAGAGGGGCCCTGTGCCCGACGTCCGGCGGCGGCTGGAGCCCGGCGTGCGGCGGCGGCTGGAGCCCGGCGTGCGGCGGCGGCTGGAGCCCGGCGTGCGGCGGCGGCTCGTCGTAGCGGCACTCGGTGCTGGCGATGCCCCTGCTCGACGTTCGATGACACACCTGCACCACAGGCAACAGGTGCCGCCAGGACGGCCCGCCGAAGCGTCGGAGAGGGGCCGGGTGCCCGTGACGCCGAGCGCCCGTCACGGAGCGTGCGGGACTCAGATGCAGGCAGAACGGTGGGCCAGATCCGCGGGTAGAGGTTGGCGGCGTTCCCGCCGGGCCGCGGCGACGGCGGCGCCGATCTCGTGGACGGTGCGCTCGGTGTCGTGCACGGCGTCGCGGTAGGTGAACCGCAGGGCGTGCAGGCCGAGCGACCGCACGACGCGGTCCCGGCGGCGGTCTTCGCCGAACTGCGTTCGGTCGCTGTGGTGGGCGAACCCGTCGAGCTCCACCACGACGACGCCCTCCACCAGCAGGTCGACCCGCCCCACCCCGTCCAGCAGCACCTGGGGCTCACCGGTGAGCCCCTGTGCTCGCAGCCCGACCCTGACGAACGACTCGGCGATGGACTGGCTGCGGCCGTCGCTGGCGCGGAGCAGTCGGCCGAAGGCGAACCGTCCGCGGCTCGGCAGCTGTGCCGCCAGCTCGGCGCGGGTCACCAGGCCGGTGCGCAGTGCCGCATCCAGGGCGGCGACCGTCTCGACCGCCGGCACGCAACGCGCGAGGTGGACGAGGGCCACGGGCGGGGGCACCGTCAGGGCGAGGCCCGACGGGCGGACCCGGACCTCCCGATGCACGACGGTGCCGGGCGGGAGATCCCCCGGGCGGCGTGCGCCGCGGTCGCGCGGGACGGCGACATGCACCACCGTCGACTGGCGGACCAGGGGCAGCCCCCACCGGGCGGCGGCGGACCGGCAGGTCAGCAGCCCGCTCGCCAGCCTGGCCGTGCGGACGTCAGCAGGCGCATCGGGAAGGGCGTAGACCCCGCGGCTGACACGGATGACCCGACCGTCGGCCGTGAGCGATGCCAGGGCGCGCTGAGCCGCACGCCCCGCCACCAGCTCGTGCCGTCGGGCGCAGCCGCCGGCCGAACGTAGCGCGGCGAGCACAGCATCGTCGTCCATCCAAGCGACGGTGGCACCGCCGATGGGCATCGGGCGGCCGGTGCCCGCAGCCCGGTGGAGGAACGCCCCATGGTCGGGCCTTGGGGAGGGCGACGGGCCGAGGGCGGCGCGATGCCGTCGCGATGGTGGTGGGCCGAGGTCCTCCTGGCGGCATGTGGTGCTGGTGGCGCTGGCGGGGCTCGATCGGTGAGTCCACGCCTCACCCGCCACAGATGCCGCTACGACGCCCGGTGGGACGGGACGGACGGGGCGGGGCCCGGAGCCTGGTGGGGCGACGGACCGGAGCCGGGTGGGGCGGGGACCTCAGACCGGCGCCGGCCGGGCCCGGCGCCGGAGGGGCCGGGAACAGAGCGGCGCGGGTTGAGGTTGAGGCGGGCGAATGATTGAATGTTTTACGAGTCGAGAGTCGGGAGCCCATCATGATGCAGTTCGGCGTCTTCACCGTCGGTGACGTCACCGCCGACCCCACGACGGGGCGGACACCCAGCGAGGGCGAGCGGATCGCGGCGATGCTAGCGATCGCGCTCAAGGCCGAGGAGGTGGGCCTCGACGTCTTCGCCACCGGCGAGCACCACAACCCGCCGTTCGTGCCCTCGTCCCCGACGACGATGCTCGGCTGGATCGCCGCGCGCACCGAGCGGATCGTCCTGTCCACCGCGACGACCCTCATCACCACGAACGACCCGGTGAAGATCGCCGAGGACTACGCGATGCTCCAGCACCTCGCCGGCGGCCGGGTCGACCTCATGATGGGGCGTGGCAACACCGGCCCGGTCTACCCGTGGTTCGGGCAGGACATCCGTAACGGGATCCCGCTCGCGGTGGAGAACTACGCCCTGCTGCATCGGCTGTGGCGCGAGGACGTGGTCGACTGGCAGGGCAGGTTCCGCAGTCCCCTCCAGTCGTTCACCTCGACCCCGCGACCGCTGGACGGCGTCGCGCCGTTCGTCTGGCACGGGTCGATCCGCAGCCCCGAGATTGCCGAGCAGGCCGCCTACTACGGCGACGGCTTCTTCCACAACAACATCTTCTGGCCGTCGGAGCACACCGCCCAGATGGTCAACCTGTACCGCGAGCGGTTCGAGCACTACGGGCACGGCTCGGCCGACCAGGCGATCGTCGGTCTCGGCGGGCAGGTCTTCATGCGTCCGCGCTCGCAGGACGCCGTGCAGGAGTTCCGGCCCTACTTCGACGTCGCTCCGGTGTACGGCCACGGGCCCAGCCTCGAGGAGTTCACCGAGATGACGCCCCTGACGGTCGGCAGCCCGCAGCAGGTCATCGACCGCTACGCCGGGATGCGCGACGTCGTCGGGGACTACCAGCGTCAGATGTTCCTCATCGACCACGCCGGCCTGCCGCTGTCGACGGTGCTCGAGCAGATCGAGATCCTCGGCACCGAGGTCGTCCCCGTGCTGCGCCGTGAGCTCGCGGTCGGGCGCCCAGCTCACGTGCCGGACGCGCCGACCCACGCCCGACTGGTCGCCGCGGCGGGCGACCGGCGCGACGCGCCCGTGCACGCACTGGCCGACGACGTCACCGGACGCTCGCCGGTGGTGGTCCCGTGATGAGCACCGTGCACGGGCCGGACGCCCGGACGGCCCCGTCCGCCGTCCGTCACCTCGTGGTGGTCTCAGGCGGTGTGGGCCAGCCCTCCTCGACCCGGCTGCTGGCCGACCGGATGACCGGCTCGGCCGTCGCCTCGCTCGCCGTGGTTGGCCTGACCGCACAGGTCGAGGTCGTCGATGTCCGCGACCTGGCCAGGGACCAGACCTCGATGGTGCTCACGGGGGTGCCGACGCCGAGGCTGGGTGAGGCGTTCGGGGTCGTGGCGGCCGCTGATGCCGTGCTGCTCGTCACGCCGATCTACTCCGGCTCCTACCCCGGGATGGTCAAGGACTTCCTCGACCTGCTGCCGCCGGACGCGCTGCGCGGGCTGCCGGTGCTCATGGGAGCGACGGCGGGCACGGCGCGGCACGCGCTGGCGCTGGAGCACGCGGTGCGGCCGCTGCTCAGCCACCTGGGAGCCCTCGTGGTGCCTACCGGCGTCTTCGCGGCGACCGAGGACTTCGGCGAGGTCACCGGGTCCACCACGGCCGACGAGGTCCCGCTGTCCGTCCGGATCTCCCGGGCGGGCACCGAGCTGGCCGAGCTGGTCGCGCAGCGAGCGCCGCGCAGTCCCGCCGCCGACCCGTTCGCGCTGACCGCGTCGTTCGAGGAGCTGCTGCGCGGACAGTGAGCCGCAGTTCAGGCTCCTCGCCGATCCTCGCCGCGCAGCTCCCCGCCTGTTCCCGCCCGCCGCTCAGCCCGGCGTGGCGCGGAACGGAACGGATGTCAGACCGGCTCGACGTCGCGCCCGAGCACGTCTGCCATCGACCCGGCGAAGAGGTCGGCGCCCTTGATCGCACTCGTCTGCTCCGGGCCGAGGATGACGCGGTTGCCGTCCGGGCCGGCGATCTGCGACATCCCGCCGCGCGGGCCGAGCGGCAGCACGATGAGCTGGGGCGCCGGGGCGTAGGTCGCCGAGGGCGCGCGCCCGGCCAGCGCGTCTCGGATGTTCTGCGCGACGACGCCGGCGTGCTCGCGAGCCGCGGTGGCTCGCTTCGACTCGGCCATGTCCGTGATGTCACCCACCGCCCACACGCGGTCCTGACCGACGAGGTTGAGCTGGGGGGTGACCGGCAGCGTCCCGTCGTGGTGCATCCCGGCCCGCAGGGTGGCGTGCAGGTAGTCCGTCACGGGTCGCGAGCCGTAGGCCCGGAACCACATCTGGGCGTCGATCGAGACGCCGACCGCGGTACGCACGGTGAATGGTCCGTAGGTGCCGACGTCCTGCGGGGGCAGCGAACCCAGCCCGGCACCGACGAGCAGCGTCACAGCCCGGTGGCGCAGCTGCTCGCGGATGCCGTCGCGCAGCTCGGGCAGGTAGTCGCCGGCGAGGATGTCCTGCGCCTGCTCCACCACGGTCACCGCCAGGTGCGGGAAGGACGTGGTCAGCTCACCGGCGAGCTCGAGGCCAACAGCCCCTGCGCCGACGACGAGCACCCGGTCGCACCGGGCCAGGTCGGCGCGCAGCCGGTCGAGGCGGGCCTGGGCGACCGACGTCTCGTCCTCGAGGAACTTGGCCGGGAACGGGTAGCCGGTCCCGGTGGCCAGGACGATGTGGTCGGCCTCGATCGACTCGAAGGCGGAGAGGTGGACCACGCCGGGGGCGACCAGCCGGGCCCGGTCGTGCACCACCCGGCCGTGCGCCAGGAGTCGGTCGTAGGGCAGGAAGACCCGGTCCTGCCAGTCGCGGTCCACCGCGGCCCGAAGCGCTGCGGTGGCGTGCACGAAGGCGTCCTTGGGTTCGACCAGGACCACCTCGGCCACGTCGTCGAGCTCCTTGGCCACGGCGACACCGCCGTACCCACCCCCGACGACGACCACGCGCTGCTGCATCTGCTCTCCCTGCCGTTTGGCCCGCACCGGCCCCGGACGGCCCGGCCTGCTGGCCGCTGCGAGCGTATCGCCATGGTCCGGCAGCGGTCGACGCGGCGGCGGGACGAAGTGCCCGGCGCCGCACGCCGGCTAGACCCGTGCGGCCCGGACCACTACCTCGACTGCGCCCCGGATCTGGGCGAACACGCGGGCGTAGAGCTGATCGGAGCCGCCCCAGGGGTCCTCGATGTCGTCGGCCTCCTGGCCGACGGGGTGCGGCCTGCGCGCGAGGGCTGCCCGGGCCGTGACGGCGGCGAGCCGTACGGACGTCGTGCCACCGTCCGCCGGCGGCCGGTCCGCGCCGAGGATGCGGGCGAGCTCGAGCAGGGTGAAGGTCCGGCGGACCGCCGCTGGCTCGAGGGTGACGACGGCACTGCGGTGGGCCCTGGTCATCGCCAGGACGAGGTCCGCTCCCCGGACGGCCGGCGCCGTCAGCTGGCGGGCGACGAACCCGTCGGCCACCCCGCCCGCGCCGACGAGCAACGGGACCATCGGTGGGGCGACGGGGTGCCCGACGACGGCCCGGGTGCCGGCGCTGCTCACGCTGACCCCCGAGCCCTGGCCGAGCCACGCGCCGAGCAGGCGCTCGGTGGCGGGGGACCGGCAGATGTTGCCGGTGCAGACGACCAGGACGGCGAACCCGGCCGCCGGCGCTGCGGCGGGTCCTGGGCTCGGCATGGGCCCAGTCTGCCGCGCCGGGGGCCCGCACGTCGCCCGACCCCGCGCGCCCGGTTCATCCCCAGGCTTCCCCGGGTCTCAAGGTGGGACCCTCGGTGCCGATCAGTACACAGGACGATGCGGAGGCGAACGTGCACGGACGGCTCGGGGGGCCCGACCGTTCGCCGGTGCGCCCGCGCGCGCTCGGTCGCAGGTCGGCCCGGGCCTGGGCCTGGTACCTCGGCGCCGGGGCCGCTGTCATCGTGGGGTACGCCTTCGCACCGATCGGCCTGGCCAGGGACCTCGTCTTCGCGGGCATGTCTCTGCTGGTCGTCGTCGTCGTCGTCCTCGGCATCCTCCTGCACCGGCCCGCTCGTGTGCTGCCCTGGGCGCTCCTCGCCGGAGGCGCGCTGACCTGGGCGATCGGCGACGCGCTGTGGGTCTGGTACACCAACGTGGCGCAGGTCGACCCGTTCCCCTCGCTGGCCGACGCGTTCTACCTCGCCTCCTACCCCATCCTCGCCGGCAGCCTCTACCAGCTGGCCAGGGGCCGCAGCCCGAAGGGCGACATCGCTGCCCTGCTGGACGCGCTGATCGTCGCGGTCGTCTGCGGCCTCGCCCTGTGGGTGCTCCTCGTCGAGCCGACCTGGTCGACCAGCGAGCTGCCCATCGTCGGTCGACTCATCGCGGTCGCCTACCCGGTGGGTGACATCGTCCTCATCGTCCAGCTGGGCCGCCTGCGCGCCTCCCCGGTCGTACGCACGCCGGCCCTGCGGCTGCTCACGGCCGCCTTCGCCCTCACCCTCGTCGCCGACCTGCTCTTCCAGGCGATGGCCGTGGTCCCGCTCCTCGCGACGCGCGAGCCGTGGCTCGACCTGCTGTGGATCGCGATGGGCCTGATGTGGGGCGCCGCGGCCCTGCACCCCTCGATGCCGCAGATCACCGACGGGCGCCCGGAGCCGAACGACGCCTTCACCGTGCGGCGGATGGTCCAGCTCGGGGCGGCCCTGGTGCTGGTCCCGGTCCTGAGCATGGTTGCCGTGCTGGTCCCGGTCACGGCACAGGCCGTGCCCCAGGCCGCGGTGCAGATCGTCCTGATCATCCTGGTCGTGGTGCGGATGGTCGATATGGTCGACCGGCTCGGCGGCCAGTCCCGACGGCTCGCGCACCTGGCCGAGACCGACTTCCTCACCGGGGCGGACAACCATCGCCGGTTCGCCGAGCGGGTGGCCCAGGCCGCAGCGGCCGATGGGACCGCTGCCGGGCGGTACGCGGTCCTGCTCGCCGGCCTCGGCCGGTTCACGGAGGTCAACGACACCCTGGGCCACCGGGTGGGCGACGACCTGCTGCGCACGGTGACGGCCGCGCTGCGCCGTGTTGCCGGACCCGACGTCCCGATCGCCCGGATCGGCGGCGACGTCTACGGCCTGCTGGTGGGCCCGTTGCACGACGACGCCGAGGCGGAGCGGCTCGCGGCCCGGGTCCGCGCTCGACTGGGCGAGCCGATGGCCGTGGCGGGGCTGGGCATCACGGTCGGCGGGGCGGTGGGCGTGGCGGTGCTGCCGGACGACGGCGTCGACCCGGAGGGGCTGCTCGCCCGGGCCGACCTGGCGCTGTCGTCCGCGCGCGCCCGCACCACCGGGATCGCGCGGTACGACCCGCAGCTGGAGGACGGCGGAGGGCTGGCCGCCCTGCTGATGACCGAGCTCCAGGCCGCCCTGGAGGTCGGCGACATCGTCGTGCACTTCCAGCCGCAGGTCGAGGTCGCGACCGGCCGGGTGCTCGGGGCCGAGGCCCTGGTGCGCTGGCAGCACCCCGAGCGGGGTCTCATCCCGCCCGGCGTCTTCGTCCCTGCGGCCGAGCGCACCGGCCTCATCCGGCTGCTCACCCTCGTGGTGCTCGACCGTGCTGTCGCCCAGTGCGCGGTGTGGTTGGCCGAGGGCCTGCACCTGACGGTCGCGGTCAACCTGTCGGTGCGGAACCTGCTCGACCCCCGACTGGTCGACGACGTCTGCGAGATCCTCGACCTCTACCAGGTGCCCGCCGCCCTGCTCGAGCTGGAGATCACCGAGACCGCGGCGATGGTGGACCCGGTGCGGGCGGCGGCGGTGCTCGGCGAGCTGGCCGGCCTCGGGGTCACCCTGTCGATCGACGACTACGGAACGGGCTACGGGTCGCTCGCCTACCTGCAGAGCCTGCCGGTGCGGCGCCTGAAGATCGATCGCTCGTTCGTCTCCAGGGTGGGGGACGACCCGGCGTCGGCCGCGATCGTGCGCTCGACGATCGAGCTGGCCCGCCAGCTCGGGCTGTCGGTCGTGGCCGAGGGCGTCGAGGACGACGCGACGCTGCTGGCACTGCGCGAGATGCGGTGCTATGCCGCCCAGGGCTTCGGGCTAGGTCGACCGGTGCCGGCGGGCGAGCTCAGCCTGCTGTTCGCCGCGATCGAGACCCGGCTCCCCGGGCTCGTCACGGCGCCGCGCGCCCAGGTCCCCGCCCCCCGCATCCGCTGACGCCACCCGGCACCGGACGACGGGTTCGGCGAGCCTGTCCTTCCTGGCGCCCAGAGGCGGGGATCCCTACCGTCGAGGGATGGACACGACCGCGCCGCCGGCGGGGCAGGCCACCGAGCCCCACTCGAACGGCACCCAGGCTCGGCTCAACTGGCTGCGTGCGGGAGTGCTCGGCGCGAACGACGGCATCATCTCGACGGCCGGCCTGGTGGTCGGGGTGGCGGCCGCGACCCCGGACCGGACCGCCGTCCTCGTCGCCGGGGTGGCCGCGCTGGTCGCCGGCGCCGTGTCGATGGCCCTGGGGGAGTACGTCTCGGTGAGCAGTGCTCGGGACACCGAGCACGCCATGATCGAACGGGAGCGGCGCGAGCTCGCCGACGACCCGGACGGTGAGCTGTGCGAGCTCGCCGAGATCTACCGGCGCAAGGGCCTGAGTGCCTCGACCGCCCACCAGGTGGCCCTCGAGCTGAGCGCCGGGGACGCCCTGTCCGCCCACGTCGAGGCCGAGCTGGGGCTCGACCCGCACGAGCGCACCAACCCCTGGCACGCGGCGATCGCGTCGGCGATCGCGTTCACCGTCGGCTCGTTGCTGCCGCTCTGCGCCGTCGTCCTCGCGCCGCTCGGGGTCCGCATCCCGGTGACGATCGCCGCGGTGGTGCTCGCCCTGGCGGTGACCGGCTCGGTCAGCGCGCACATCGGCGGGGCGGGTCGCTGGCGCGCGATGCTCCGGCTGCTCCTCGGCGGCGCCGCGGCGATGGCCGTCACCTACGGGATCGGCGCACTGCTCGGCGCGACGGTGGTCTGACTCAGGCCGAGGCGCGGCGCACCAGGCGGGCCTCGAAGACCGTGGGCTCTGGCGCGATCGGTACCCCGGCGAGCAGGTCAGCGAGCATCTGCCCGGCCCTGGCCGCCATCTCGCCGACCGGCTGGGCCACGGTGGTCAGCGGCGGCTGGGTGGTCTCGGCGATCTCGAGGTCGTCGAAGCCGACCACGGCGAGGTCCTGCGGCACCCGCACCCCGCGCTGGGCCAGGACGGTCAGCGCTCCGGAGGCCATGAGGTCCGAGGCGATGAACACCCCGTCGAGGTCCGGGTGGGCGTCGTGCAGCCGCGCCATCGCCGCCGCGCCGCCGCGGACGGTGAAGTCACCGGCCTCGATCGCGTCGTGCGCCAGCCCCGCCGCCTCGAGCGTCTCGCGCCACCCGAGGAGCCGGTCCAGCCCTGCCGTCATGTCGACGGGCCCCGTGACGGTGCCGATCCGGTGGCGACCCTGGGCCAGCAGGTGCCCGGTGGCCAGCCGCGCCCCGGACCGGTTGTCCAGGTCGACGTAGTGCGAGCCGTCGACATCCATCGGCCGGCCGATGAAGACGGTCGGCAGCCCCGACGCCACGAGCATCCGGTTGAGCGCGTCGTCGCGGTGGTGCGAGGCGACGACGGCGCCGTCGACGTGCCCGGTCGTCACGTACCGGGCCACCCGCTCGGCACTGGGTCGGTCGCGGGCGATGAGCAGGACCATCTGCAGGTCGTTGTCCTCCAGGACCAGCGACAGGCCGTTGATGGTGCCGCTGAAGAACGGGTCGGTGAGCAGCCGGGAGTTGGGCTCCGGCACGACCAGGGCGACCGAGCCGGTCCGCCGGGTGGCCAGCGTCCTCGCAGCGGGGTTGGGCGTGAACCCCAGCTCGGCGATCGCGGTCTCCACGGCCTCGCGCGCCTGGGCGCTGACGAGGTGCCCGCCGTTGATCACGCGGGACGCCGTCGCCCGGGACACCCCTGCCACGGCCGCCACCTCGCGGATGGTCGGGGCGGCGCGACGGGTCACGGGCTCGGTCGTCGGGCTGCGCGGTTCACGCAGGCACGATATCGCGCTGGGTGAGGGTGAGGGCCGCCGTCGCCGAGCCCCACCGGAAGCACTGGGGGAAGACGAGGTCGCCCGTGGCGGGGCTCATCCCTTCACCGCACCGGCCATGATCCCCGAGACGAGCTGGCGACCGGCCACGGCGAACAGCACGATGAGCGGGACGGTGGCCGCGATGACGCCGGCCATGATCAGCGAGTAGTCCTTGAAGTAGGACGCCTGGAGCAGCTGGAGCGCCACCGGCAGGGTCGGGTTGGACGAGCCCAGGACGATGAAGGGCCAGAAGAAGCTGGTCCACGAGCCGACGAAGGTGAACAGCGCGAGCATGGCCGCGGCCGGTCGCGCGGCGGGCAGGGCGATGTGCCAGAACGTGCGGATCATCGAGCAGCCGTCGACCCGGGCAGCCTCGATGAGCTCGTACGGCAGGGCCGACTCCAGGTACTGCGTCATCCAGAACACCCCGAACGCGGTGACCATGCCCGGCACGATGACCGCGACGAGCTTGCCGGTCCAGTCGAGCTTGGACATGACGATGAAGAGCGGGATGACCCCGAGCTGGGTCGGCACGGCCATCGTGGCGATGATGAAGACGAGCAGCGGTCGGCGGCCGCGGAAGCGCAGCTTGGCGAAGGAGAACCCGGCGAGGGTGGCGAACAGGACGACCGACAGGCTGGTCACGCCCGAGACGATGAGGCTGTTGAGGACCGCCTGCCAGAACTTGATGTCCGACGTCACCACGCGGGTGAGGTTCTCGATGAGGTTGGGCCCCGGGATGAGGGAGGGGACCGGGTTCTGGGAGATCGTCGGGGCGTCGGATGACGCGAGCAGGAAGGCGTAGTAGATCGGGTAGGCCGAGAGCAGGATGACGGCTCCGAGCAGGACGTTGGTGACCCAGCCGGGGCGACGGTTCATCCCACCGACGTGCCCGCGCTTGCGGGCAGCCGCCCTGGCGGCCCCGGGGCCGGCGGTCTGGGCGATCATGGGGACCGAGACGCTCATCGCGTGCCTCCGGAGGTGGTGGACGACGACGCCGACGAGGTGGTCGCGCTGCGGGCTGCGACGGACTTGGCCATCGCCCTGGCGGCGGCCTTGTTCACCGTCGGGTGACCGCCGGAGGATGCGATCCGCTGGGTGATGAGGAAGTTGATCATGCCGATGAGCACGATGATGAGGAAGAGGATCCAGGCCACGGCGGCCGCCCGGCCGAAGCTCTTCTGCGACCCCCACCCCAGCTCGTAGAGGAACATCGTCACGGTCATCCACTGCCGGTCGGCGCCACCCTGGCCGAGCTGGTCGAACATCCGTGGCTCGTCGAAGATCTGCAGGCCGCCGATGGTCGAGGTGATGACGATGAAGATGATCGTCGGGCGCAGCATCGGGACGGTCACCGAGACGAACTGCCGCAGCCGGCCGGCGCCGTCCAGGACGGCGGCCTCGAAGACGTCGCGCGGGATGGCCTGCATCGCGGCGAGGAAGATCAGGGTGTTGTACCCGGTCCAGCGAAAGTTGACCATGGTCGCGATGGCCACGTGGCTGGACAACGGGTCGGCGTGCCAGCGGATCGGGGAGATCCCGACCTCGCCGAGCAGGGAGTTGATGAGTCCGGCCTGGTCGGCGAAGAGCCGGGAGAAGATGAGGGCGACGGCCACCGGCGCCACGACGTAGGGCAGCAGGACGCCCATCCGCCAGAAGGTCTTGGCGCGCAGGTTCGCGTCGAGGATGGCCAAGATGACGATCGCCGCGAGCACCTGGGGCACCGAGGACAGCAGGAAGATGCTGAACGTGTTGCGCAGCGCGGTGAGGAAGCGCGGCTGCTGCACGACGTCGATGTAGTTCGCGAACCCGACGAAGTCCCCCTGGCCGCCGATGAGGTGCCAGTCATGCATCGAGACGAAGGCCGTGTAGACCAGCGGGAACAGCCCGACGATCGCGAAGAGCAGGAAGAACGGCGAGATGTAGAGGTAGGGCGAGAACCTGACGTCCGCACGGGCCAGCGTGTCGCGCAGGTTCTGGCGGCGCTGACTGCGCTCACCGCGCGGAGCAGGGCTGGTCGGGAGCGGTCCGGCCGGGGCCGGTGCGTCCGCCGCGTCCGTTGCGGTGGTCGACATGGTGCATTCTCCTGCGTCGTCGGGGGAGCTCGTGGAGCGGGTGCCGGGAAGGGCCGGGCGGTGGGCGACCGAGGTGGGACGCCCACCGTGCGGCTCAGGCTGGGCCGCCGGTGCGGCGGCCCACCCTGAGGGTGATCAGCCGAGGCCGAGCTCACCGAAGGCCGTGACGGCCTTCGCCCACGACGACGCGGCGTCGTCGGTCTGGTCGACGTCGACCCGGGTGAGGGCATCGGTGACGGTCAGGTGGATCGCGAAGTAGTTCGGGCCCTTGAACGGCGTGGCCGAGACGGCCTCGGCGCGGTCGGCCAGGATCTGGCCGGTGGGTGCGTCGTTGAAGAACGCGTTGGTCTGACCCAGCAGGTCCTCGCTCGACAGGGCCTCGACCTGGCTCGGGAAAGTGCCCTTGGCGACGAATGCCTTGATCTGCTGCTCCGGCGCGGTCAGCCATGCGGCGAGGGCCTTGGCCTCCTCCGGGTGCTCACCACCGGCGGGGACGGTGAGGAACGAGCCGCCCCAGTTGCCGCCGCCGCCGGGGAAGACGTTGGCGATGTCCCAGCCCTCGACGCCCGCGGCGTTGCCCTCGATGACGCCGAGCATCCAGCCCGGGCAGGCCATCGTGGCGAAGGCGCCACCCTGGAACGCGGCGAACCAGTCGTCGCTCCACTGGGAGAGGTGAGCGGACAGCTCACGGTCGACGGAGGCCTCGAGCACCTTGTTGTACAGGTCCTCTGCCTCGCCACCCTCGATCCCGATGACGGTGCCGTCGTCGGCCTCGTAGGCGTTCTCGACCTGGTTGATCATGGCCTGGAACGTGGCGCCGGCCGAGTCGAACCAGGCGGACTCGCTGGTGGCGACGAAGCCGTCACCGACGGAGAAGTAGTTCTCCCAGTCACCCTCGAGCAGCGCCGCGACCTCCTCGCGGTCCGTCGGCAGGCCGGCGGCGGCGAACAGGTCGGACCGGTAGCAGATGGCCTCGGGGCCGATGTCGGTGCCGTAGCCGATGAGCTGACCGTCCGCGGTGGTGGCCGACGCGGTCTTCCAGTCCAGCCAGCGGCCCTCGACGGCCGCGTCGGACAGGTCCTCGAACTTGTCGGGGTACTGCATGAGCTCGGGCAGCCAGTCGACCTCGATGCCCTCGACGTCCGCGGCACCGGAGCCGGCGGCCAGCGAGGTGTTGAGCTTGTCGCGGGCCTCGTTGGAGGTGGCGGCCTTGACCTGCTCGACGATGATGCCGGGGTTGAGGTCCATGTACTCGGTGACGAGGTCCTCGTAGCCGAACTCGTTGAACGTGGCGACGGTGAGGGTGATCTCCTCGTCCGTGCCGGTTCCCACGTCGGTGCCCTCGACCTCGTCCTCTGCACTGCTGGCGCAGCCCGTGGCGACCAGCGCGATGCCGGCCATGCCTGCGGTCAGGGCGACTCAGGACTTCCTGGTGTGACGCACGTGCGACTCCTTCGTCTCGGGGCGGCAGCCCTGCCGCCCTCGTCGAGGCCCATCGCCGGGGGTCCGGAACGGGTCTGCTCGCTCCGCAGATGGGACCGGTCTCACCTCTGCGTTCAGAAGTGAGGCCCTTGGTGGGACCGGTCTCATCGGATAGGTGGCTACCGTGCGCTCTTCGAGGGTCGTCTGTCAATCTGCGTGACCGAACCGTGACCTCGCAGGGGTGGCGCAATGCATCGCTCAGGGGTGATGGAAGCGCTTTCGGCAAGCGTTGTCGGGCCGTCGATCCTCAGTCCTGCGCGCCCGCGGTGAGGGCGCGCAGGACGGCCTGGAGCATGCCAGGGACCAGGCCATGCTTGCCGAGGCGATGCGGGTGCTCGTCCCCGGCGGAAGGCTGGGGATCAGCGACGTCGTCGCGCAGGACGACGTCAGCACGCAGGAGCGGCGCCTGCTGGGCAGCCACGTCGGCTGCGTCGCGCGGGCGCTGTCCCGGGCGGAGTACCTCACCGAGCTCGGGCGCGCGGGGTTCGTCGACGCGACGGTGGAGTTCACCCACGAGGTGCTGCCGGGGATCCACGGTGCGATCGTCCGGGCGGTCCGACCTGCCTGGACCCGCTGCGCGAAAGGTCCGCAACATTCCTTGCGCAATAGGTCTTGCGCAAGCGATGTTGCGGACATACGCTCGGGACATGAGCACACCTCAGGCGAACCACGACCCCGGGTCCCGCGGCGAGCGCCTGCGGGTCAGCGACCCGGCGCGGATCCGCGCCCTGGCGCACCCCGTGCGGCTCGACCTGCTAGCGCTGCTTGACGAGCGCGGCGAGGCGACGGCGACCCAGTGTGCCGAGCAGCTCGGCGAGACCGTGGCCAACTGCTCCTTCCACCTGCGCACCCTGGCCAAGGCCGGCTTCATCGAGCCGGCGCCGTCGCGAGGGCGGGAGAAGCCCTGGCGGCCCACCTCGCGCGGCCGGATGCTCGAGCCCGACCACACCGACCCGGCGTCCATGCGGGCGGCGTTCGAGCTCGCCGGACTAGCGATGCTGCGCGAGGTCGACCGGGTCGGCGCGTTCCTTGCGCGCAGCCCGGTCATTCCCGAGGAGTGGGTCGACACGGTCGCCATCACGAGCTCGTCGTTCTACGCCACGGGCCAGGAGATGCGCGAGCTGGTGGCCGCCGTCGCGGCACTCACCGACCGGTTCGCCGGCCGCTGGCAGGACCCGGCGCTGAGGCCCGAGGGTGCGCGGGTCGGACGCCTGTTCGCGACCGTCAACCCCGACGACTTCCCCCACGAGGAGGAGAGCTGAGATGACTTCCCTGCCGATCGACCTGACCAGCCGGGTGCGGCTGCCCGTGCTCGCGCTCGGGCGCTACCGTGGCGCCGTCGTGCTCGAGCTGACGCGTCGGACTGCACGCCGACCCCGACCCGGCCAACCTGCGGTGGACCGCGCCGCGCGCGACCGGGACGCGCTGCTCGCCCTGCGGCGGGGCGCGGGGGTCTGACCTCACCGCCTCGCTCGCCGGGGCCTCTCAGAGGTAGCGCGTCGGGTCGAACTCGGCCAGCGGGATGATCCGCAGGCGAGGCAGCCGGACGGTGAATGCCTGGACGTCGGACTCGAGGTCGAAGGTCCGCAGGCCACCGTCGACGAGCTGGCGCAGCGAGCCGGAGGTGAACTCCGTGAAGCCGAGCAGGCCGACGTTGCGGTCGGTGCCGAGCAGCGCGGCGAGCTGGGGGGCGAAGTCGCCGTCGTGACTGGCGAGGAGCACGTCGCCCGGGCGGTCGGCGAGCGCGTCGAGCGTGCGCTGGATGCCGATGTCCACGACCTTCTCGTGGGCCTCGCCTGACAGTGGGATGGGCTGGAAGCCGATCGCCAGCAGGGCCTGGACGAACGACATCGGCATGGTGCCGTTGGAGGCGTTGAGGAAGAACAGGCCGGTGACCTCCTGTCCGCCCCAGGCCGTCCGGGCGAACTCGAGCACCCGCTCCCAGCGAGGTCGCTCCTCGGGGGCGGGGCGCCCGTTGAGGATCGACCCGCCGAGGGTCGCGTCGATGTTCTCGCCGTCGACGAGCAGATAGGTGCGCCGCAGGTCCATCGAGGTGCTCACCTCTCGCACCCTACGGCTGGAACGGGCTCGCCGTGGACCGCTCCGCCGGGCTCACGGGTACAGGCCTCGAGTCTGGTGGGCCACCGCCACCCGCTGGACGCTGAGCAGCAGGGCGGCGTCACGCAGCGAGACGTCCTCACGGCGTGCCACCTCGGCGACGGCGCCGTAGGCGTGCAGCATGCGCTCGGCGAGCCGCTGCTCGATCTCGGCCTCGGTCCACCAGTACGCCTGCTGCGCCTGGACCCACTCGAAGTAGGAGACGACGACGCCGCCGGCGTTGGCGAGGATGTCCGGCACGACGACGACGCCGCGCTCGGCCAGGATCGTGTCGGCCTCGGCCGTGGTGGGCCCGTTGGCGCCCTCGACCACCCAGCGCGCGGCGACGAGCGGGGCGTTGTCCGCCGTGAGCACGCCCTCGACGGCCGCCGGGACCAGCACGTCGACGTCGAGGGTGAGCAGGTCGGTGTTCTCGACCGGGTCGCCGCCGGCGAAGCCGACCACCGATCCGGTGGCCCGCACGTGGTCGAGCAGGCGCGCCATGTCCAGCCCTCCGTCGCGCCGGATGCCGCCGTACTGGTCGCTGACGGCCTCGACCCTCGAGCCTGCCTCGGCGTACATCTCGGCCGCGTGCGAGCCGACCTTGCCGAAACCTTGGACTGCGACGGTGACGTCCGGCAGGTCCAGGCCCGCCTCGTGCAGCGCCGCCCTGGTGGAGTGCACCACCCCGCGCGAGGTGGCCGTCGCCCGGCCGAGCGAGCCGCCGACCTCCAGCGGCTTGCCAGTGACGACGCCGGGGATCGTGTAGCCCTGGTTGACCGAGTAGGTGTCCATCACCCAGGCCATCGTCTGGGCATCGGTGCCGATGTCCGGCGCCATGATGTCGCGCTCCGGGCCGATCATCGGCATGATCTCGCTGGTGTAGCGGCGGGTGACCCGCTCGAGCTCGGCCTTGGAGTACTGGCGCGGGTCGATGGCCACGCCGCCCTTGGCCCCGCCGTACGGCAGCTCGACGACGGCGCACTTCCAGGTCATCCACATCGCCAGGGCGCGCACCTCGTCGACGTCGACCGCCGGGTGGTACCGCAGCCCGCCCTTGCCCGGTCCGCGCGAGACGTTGTGCTGGACGCGGAAGCCGTGGAACAGCGCCGTCGATCCGTCGTCACGGCGCAGCGGGATCGCCACGTTGATCTCGCGTCGCGGGGTGGCGAGCATCGCGTGCAGGCCCTCGTCGTAGCCGAGCCGTCGGATCGCCCCGGCGAGCTGGGACTGGGCGGTGGCGAGCGGTCCGTCGTGGGTAGGTCGCGCCGAGTCGGGGGCGATGTCGGGCACGTCGGCCGTGAGGATGTTTCGGGCGACGCTGGGTGCCGTGGTGGTCGGCCCGATCGGGTCGGACCTGCCCGGTGCGGGCGCGGGGAGGGTCATCGTTCTCCTTCGGCGGGGCGCAGAAGAGCCCGTCGGGAACGGCATCGGGCCCGCGGTCCACTCTGTCACCTCAGCCGACGTGCCGTCGCCGGAACGACATAGACTGCTGTCGGCGCGCCAGTGTCGGACCTAGGTCCTAGCCTCGGCGCATGGACTACGCGATCACGGCCACAGGCCTGGTGAAGAGGTACGGGAAGATCACGGCGCTCGGCGGGGTGGACCTAGCGGTCCCGACCGGCTCCGTGCTCGGTCTGCTCGGCCCCAACGGGGCAGGCAAGACGACCATCGTGCGGATCCTGGCGACCCTGCTGCAGCCGGACGAGGGCAGCGCGCAGGTGGCCGGGGTCGACGTCCTCGCCGACCCGCGCGGGGTGCGCCGGCGGATCGGGCTGTCAGGGCAGTACGCGGCCGTCGACGAGTACCTCACGGGGTTCGAGAACCTTACGATGATCGGCCGGCTCTACCACCTCGGCCGGCGCGAGTCGCGCGAGCGGGCACGTCGCCTGCTGGCCGACTTCCGTCTCGAGGACGCGGCCGACCGGCCGTCCCGGACCTACTCCGGCGGGATGCGCCGTCGCCTCGACCTTGCCGGCGCGCTCGTGGCCGACCCACCGGTGCTCTTCCTCGACGAGCCGACGACGGGTCTGGACCCACGCGGCCGGACGGACATGTGGGACGTCATCTCCTCGCTCGTCGCCGGCGGCACCACGCTGCTCCTCACCACGCAGTACCTCGAGGAGGCCGACATGCTCGCCGACTCGATCGTCGTCATCGACCATGGCCGGATCATCGCGCAGGGCACGTCCGACGAGCTCAAGGCCCAGGTGGGCGGCGAGCGGCTGGAGATCACCGTGAGCGACCCGGCGCGGGTGGCGCAGGCCGCCGCGCTGCTCACGCCGATCGGCGTCGGCGAGCCGGTGGTCGACCTGCACCGGCGCGCGCTGCTCGTCCCGGTCAGCGGCGGGTCCAGCGTGCTGGTCGACGCATTGCGCAGGCTGGACGCCGAGGGCATCGCGATCGACGACGTCGGGCTGCGGCGCCCCACGCTGGACGACGTCTTCCTCACCCTCACCGGTCGCCCGGCGGAGGAGGTTGAGGCCGAGGCCGAGGCCGAGCTCGCCGCCGCCGGCTCCGGGCGAACCGGACGCTCACGGAAGGAGGCCCGTCGATGAAGGTCCCCTCGGTCATCGCCGACGCCCATGTCGTCGCCACGCGCAACATCATCAAGATCAAGAGGGTCCCCGACCTCATCGTCTTCACCTTGCTCTCGCCGATCATGTTCGTGCTGCTGTTCGCCTTCGTGTTCGGCGGGGCGATCGACACGGGTGGCGGGGGAGCGGGCTACCGGGAGTTCCTCATCGCGGGGATCTTCGCCCAGACGGTCATCTTCGGCGCGACGATCACCGGGGCCGGGCTGGCCGAGGACGTCAAGAAGGGGATCATCGACCGCTTCCGCTCGCTGCCGATGGCGCCGTCGGCCGTGCTCACCGGGCGCACCCTGTCCGACGTCGTCAACAACATCCTCGTGCTCATCGTCATGTCCCTCACCGGCCTGGCGGTGGGCTGGCGGATCCGGGGCTCGCTCTTCGACGCGGCCCTCGGCTACGGGCTGCTGCTGGTCTTCGCCTACGCGGTCTCCTGGATCATGGCCTGGGTGGGGATGCTGGTCCCGAGCCCCGAGGTGGTCAACAACGCCTCGTTCGTGATCATCTTCCCGCTGACCTTCGTGGCGAACACCTTTGTCCCTCTCGAGACCCTGCCCGCCGCGCTGCGGACGTTCGCCGAGTGGAACCCCGTCTCGGCGGTCACCCAGTCGGCCCGCGAGCTCTTCGGCAACATCCCGCCCGGTCAGGTGGCGCCCACGGCCTGGCCCCTGGCCAACGCCGAGCTGTACACGCTGCTCTGGTCGCTGGCGATCCTCGTCATCTTCGTGCCGCTGGCCAACGCGCAGTACCGGGTCTCCACCTCGCGCTGAGCGGTCAGCCGGTGAACTCGAAGTGCCAGTACTCCGGGTTGGCGCCGTCCTGCCGTGCCCAGGACGGGGCCACCCAGCCGTAGGCCGGACCCTGGGCGACGAGCCAGTCGTACCGTGCGCTGCCGAACGCGTACTCGGCCCACTCCCAGGTGTCGATGGCCGTGCCCAGGCCGTGGTTCGACGTCCCGGGCACGGCGGCCCGGCCGCCGTAGTAGGCCCGCATGGCGACCTGGTCGGCGTAGGAGCGGTAGCTCAGGTCGACGGCGAGGTTCTCGCCGAACTCGGCGCGGAACGCCTCGTTGAGGCTGGTGAGGGCCGCCGTCGCGTCGCTGCGCAGCCACTGGCTGTTGCCCTGGGAGTCCTGGCACCAGCCGAGCGGCGTCATCGCCGAGGCCGGCAGGTTCCCGTTGGTCCCGTCGCCGTTCGCGGTGGGGGTCGAGGTGTGGAAGGTCGTGCCGCCGTCGTTCCGGGGGGCCTCGTAGGACCCCCCACCGCCGCAGTCGGGCCCCGCTCCGCCCGACGCCGGACGGCTGGCGGCTGCGGCCGCTGCTGCTGCTGCTGCCGCAGCCTGCGCGACGGCGGCCTGCTCGGCCTGCCACGCGGCCTGGGCACCCGCGACGGCGTCGAGCGCCGCGGCGAGGCTCGCCACCGCACGGCTCAGGTCCGCAGGCAGACCGTTGCCCGCCAGTGCGGTCCGGACGGCGTCCATCGCCTCGGCCAGGGCGGTCCGGACGGCGTCGTCGGTCACCTGGCCGGCCGAGCCGTCCAGAACCGGCTGGGCGGCCTCGAGGCCGGCTTGCGCCGGTGCGGCGGCCTCCGCCCAGGCCAAGGCCAACCGGGCCGCGGCCGCGGTACGGGCGGCGTCCTCAGCCGCCTCGGCGGTGGCGAGCGCTGCCGCCTCGTCCGCAGCCTGCGCTGCGGCGACCTGCCGGCGGTCAGCGGCCTGTCCAGCGCGCCACTGCACGCCGGTGAGCACCCCGGCAGCCAGCGCGACGACCACCGCGCCAGCGGCGGCGGCCTGGCGTCGCGAGGGTCGCCGCCCCCGCGCGGCGCGGCGGCGCGGGGTCAGCGTCGGCTGAGTGGTCACCGCAGCAGTCTGGACACCGTCGGACCGGATGTCGACGGCTGGCGTCCTCGGCAACGCCGGACGGGGTTCCGAACGACCTGCGGCGGTGGTCGCATCCAGGGCCGTCGGGACCTGCGGCCCAGGCGGACGGACGTCTCGCGGGTGAGGCTGGAGCATCGTCCCGGGTCGTTCCCGGTGTCCAGGAGGTGGTCGGCCGTGCGGGTGCTCGTCGCCGTGGCCTCGCGCCACGGATCCACCAGGGAGATCGGCCAGGCGATCGCCGACGTGCTGCGCGGCTCGGGGTTCCTCGTCGACGTCCACGATCCCGACGACGTCGAGGCGATCGCCGACTACGAGGCGGTGGTGCTCGGGTCGTCGGTCTACGTCGGGCGGTGGGCGGCGTCGGCCCGGGCCCTGGTCGACAGGTACGCCGGTTCGCTCGCCAGTCGGCCGGTCTGGCTGTTCTCCTCCGGCCCTGTCGGTGACCCGCCGGCACCTGCGGGCGATCCCGAGGAGGTGCCCGTGCTGCTGGCGCGACTGCACGCCCGTGGGCACCGGACCTTCTCCGGCCGGCTGGACAAGGGCGATCTCGCCCTGGCCGAGCGGGCCGTGGTGGCACTGGTCCAGGCCGAGCACGGCGACTTCCGCGTGTGGCCGGACATCCAGGACTGGGCGGCCTCGATCGCCGCGGAGCTCCACGAGGAGGAGGTCCGCCGGCTGCGGTTCGTTCGTTGAGCCGTGGGTCGGGACGTCGCGGTGTCGCAGTGTCGAGGTCTCGCGGTGTCGAGCCTCAGGGCAGCGTGCCCGCCAGCCACTTCCGGCCCGTCTGCTCCTCGGCTGCCAGAGCGGAGCGCAGCGCCTGCGCGGTGGCCTCCTCCACGACGGACCCGAACAGCGGCACCGACGACTTGAGGTCCCCGTCGAGGTGCACCCGGGTCGAGCCCGGGCCGCCCTCCAGCCGCATCGTCCCGGTCAGACGGACCGGGGCACCGGTGACCTCCACGACGACGGTGCCGGCCCGGCCGTGCGGTCCGGCGGCCTCCCACGCCTCGACCTGGCGGACCTCGAGGCTCGAGCCGACGAGCGAGCGGAACTGCGCAGGCACGCCCGTGGTGGGCATCTGGCGCCGGGTGGTGACGGTGAACGCCTCATCGGCCCCGCCCACGACCGCGACGGTCTGGGACAGCGCGCCCGAGGCGCGGACCTTCGCCGCGACGAAGGCCTCGTCCGCGAGCATCGCCGCCACCCGGTCAGGATCGGCGTCGTAGCTGGTCTGGGCGGTGATGTGCACGCAGTGCCTCCGGAGGTGGTCGTCACCCGAGGCTAACAAGGCCGCGGGGCGATGCACCTAGGCTTTCGACGTGTCCACCCTCACCGACCTCGTCTCGCGGCACTCCCCACTCGCGCCGACCGACGTCGAGTGGCTGCACCTGCTCGTCGGGGACTGGCAGCTCATCTCCGACCTCGCCTTCGCCGACCTCGTGCTGTGGCTGCCCACCCACTCGGGCGACTACGTCGCCATCGCCCAGGCCCGCCCGTCGACCGGGGCGACGGTTCACTATGACGACATCGTCGGCAGCACGGCGCCCGAGGGGCAGCGCTCCCAGCTCGACCGTGCGCTGCGCGAGCTGACCATCCAGCGCTCCCGCGAGCCACGGTGGTTCGGCACCTACGCCGTGCGCGAGGAGGCCGTACCCGTGGTGCACGAGGGTCGACCGATCGCGGTCGTCGCCCGGCAGACCAACCTCGGCGGGGCACGCACTCCTAGCCGGCTCGAGCTCAACTATGTGGAGTCGGCCGACGACCTCATCGGCATGGTCGCCCGCGGCGAGTTCCCCGCGCCGAACGCCCCGACCGGCCCGCGCCGTGGAGCCCCCCGGGTGGGCGACGGGCTCATCCGGATGAACTCCGAGGGGGAGGTCCTCTACGCGAGCCCGAACGCGTTGAGCTGCTTCCACCGGTTCGGCGTGCTGGGATCGCTGGTCGGCCGCTCGCTGGCGGAGGTGACGACCGAGCTGCTCGAGGAGTTCGCGCCGATGGACGAGTCGCTGCCCCTGGTCGTCATGGGCCGCGCGCCGTGGCGCACCGACATCGAGGCGCGGGGCGTGTGCCTGTCCCTGCGCGCCGTCCCGCTGACCGAGCACCGCGAGCGGGTCGGCGCGGTGCTGCTGTGCCGCGACGTGTCCGAGCTGCGCCGGCGGGAGCGCGAGCTCATCACCAAGGACGCGACGATCCGGGAGATCCACCACCGGGTGAAGAACAACCTGCAGACCGTGGCCGCCCTGCTGCGGCTGCAGGCGCGGCGGATGACGAGCCCGGAGGCGAAGGCGGCGCTCGGCGAGGCGATCCGGCGGGTGACGACGATCGCGCAGGTGCACGAGACGCTGTCGCAGACCCTGGACGAGTCGGTGGACTTCGACTCGCTCGTCGATCGCAGCCTACGGCTGGCGGCCGACGTCGCCTCGGCCGGCGGCTCGGTCAACACGGTCCGGACCGGCACCTTCGGGATGGTTCCAGCCGAGGCCGCGACGGCCCTGGCCCTGGTGCTCACCGAGCTCGTCACCAACGCCGTCGAGCACGGGCTGGCGGGGGTACGCGGCGGGACTGTGGAGATCGTCGCCGAGCGGACCGGGGCGCACCTGAGGGCAGTTGTCGCCGACGACGGCGCCGGTCTGCCCGACCATGGCGGGCCGATGACCGGGCTCGGCACGCAGATCGTCGGGACTCTGGTCCGTAATGAGCTGCGCGGCACGATCGACTGGGAGCCGCGCGAGGGCGGCGGCACCCAGGTGGTCCTCGACGTCGACCTGCACGAGCGCAAGCCCGTCTGACCCCGGTCAGCGCACTGGCCGGGACCCTCGGGGGTCCCGGCCAGTGACGCGTCCCCGGTGCTGGGGTTCGTGCGGAGTGATGCGGTTCGGTCAGCTCGCGCGACGGGCGCGGGCGGTCCGACGCTTGAGCGCGCGGCGCTCGTCCTCCGACAGACCGCCCCAGACGCCGGCGTCCTGGCCGGACTCGAGCGCCCACTTCAGGCAGGTGTCCACGACGGGGCAGCGGCGGCACACGGCCTTCGCCTCGTCGATCTGTTGGAGCGCGGGACCGGTGTTCCCGATGGGGAAGAACAGCTCGGGGTCCTCGTCCAGGCAGGAAGCGCGGTGGCGCCAGTCCATCGGTTTGTCTCCTCGGGCACGCGTCGATCCGTCCCCGGGGGGCGGATCCGACAGGTGGGGGTCGTGCGAACGTCCTACGACTGTGGATAAGCCTCACACGCTGACCGTCTGAGCACAAGGGGTAACGAGGAGGTTTCGCCCTGATAACGAATGAGGTCTTGATCACAAAGTTTCGACCTCGGGCCGGGCCAGCCCGACGAGGGTCCGGCACGAACCGCGCGGCGCACCGCTCATGGTCCTAGGGTCGTGCCCGTGAGCGCACCCGTCGACCGCCCCTCGCCCCGGCAGCTGACGGCGTGGTCCGCGCTCCTCGTCGAGGCGTCGGCGCTCGCGCTGGCGGGTGGCGCCGCGCTCGTGCTCGTGCTCACCGGGCGCGGCGGCTACCCGGTGGTGGGGCTCGCGCTCGGTGGCACGGCCCTCGCCGTTGCGGCGGGGCTGGTCGGAGCGGTCAGGGCCCTGCGGGCCGGGCGGGCCCGGGCGGTCGCCCCGGTCGTCACCTGGCAGCTGCTCCAAGGGGCGACGGCGGGCGCGGTGCTCGGCGCCGTGACGCCCCAGACCCCCGGCGTCGTGGTGGTCCTCGCCTGGGCCGGGTTGGGGCTGGCCGGCCTGATCGTGGCCCTGCTGCTCACGGAGCAGCGGCGCCGGAACCCGGTGGGTTAGCCGCCGGGGCGACCTGGACGGGGACCGCCCGCCCCCGGTCCACCAGTGCACCGCGCCCGGGGTGGTCCGGCCAGGCGGGGTCGACGACCGGCCACAGCTCGCAGCCGGCGACATCGACCGATCCCGGAGCCAGGGGCGAGAGCACGAGCACGGGGGCTGACGAGCGCAGGTCGGCCAGCGGGCCGCGATAGGCGGCCGCGGCGCGATCGGTGCGGGCCGCGGCAACCAGGCGGGGGACCCCCGGGTCGAGCGGCGCCCCGGCGGGGCCGGTGAGGACGTCCTCGAGGCCGGGCCGGGCGCGCAGCAGCAGGTCGAGGTCGTCGAGGACCAGCACCCTGCCGTGCCGACCCGGGGCCAGCAGGTCGACGAGCCGGGCGGGGTCGACGTCGGGCGGGACCGTCACGGTGCGATCGACGGGCAACCGGGCTGCCACGGCGGCCAGCGCCGTCGAGCGGCCGGAGCCCGCCGGTCCGACGACGAGCAGCCCGGGCCCGAGCCCGACCACCACCGGCGCGCCGTCGTCGCCACCCGGTCCGAGGACCACCTCCTCGACCGTGGCCGTCGGGCCCTGCGGGGTCGCTACCGCCGGGTGCTGGCCGGCAGCGGACGGTGCATCGGGGGGTGCGCCGGGCAGTCGTGGGGCGAGGGCCGCGACGAGCGGGAGCTCGGCGAGACGGACCGGGCGGTGCCCGGTGGCATGACCCGCCCGTGCCCAGGCCGGAAGGCCGGCGACCGCGACCTGGCAGCGTGCGGGGTCCGCGCCGACGACGATGCCGCGGCCCGGCGCGCCGCGGCCACCGGCCATCGTGCGCGGGACGCCGAGCAGGGCGTCGTCGTGCGGGTCGGGGACCGCGAGCACCACGCGGGTGCCCGCGAGCGTGAGCAGCCGGACCAGGTCGCTCGGCGCACCGCTGAGGGCGACGGCCAGCCCTGGTCGGGTCCCGGCACGGACCGCCAGGTCCAGCAGGTCGGGAGGGGCGCCGCGGGGCAGCCGGGCCAGAGCCGCCCGGACGGCGTCGACGTCGTCGACGACCAGCAGGCGAGGAACAGTCGCTGGTCCGGCGTTCGCGAGCACGGTGAGCAGCCGGGCGAGGCGCCGGGGGTCCTCGACCGTGACGACGGTGCCCAGCCCGGGGTGGGTCGTGGGGTCCGGGTCCAGGGCGGGCCAGAGCTGCTGGCCGGCCCGCCCGAGGACGGCGTGCACGTGCCAGCCGCGGTCGAGCGCCGCGACCGCCAGGGTGGTCAGCGCCGTCGTGCGCCCCGAGGCCGGTCCGCCGGCAACCAGGAGCGGTCCCGTGCGCGGGTCCCAGCCCAGCGGGTGCTGCCCCTGGTCTGCGGGCCGGTCCACCAGGCCGAACGGCAGGACGCCCGGCGCCACCGGTCCGAGCGCGGCCAGGTCGAGCGTCGCGGGCAGCGGGGGCAGCCACAGCCGGTCGGGGGAGGGGCGGCCCCGCGCGGCGTCGCGAATCGCGCAGACGAGGTGCTCGGCATGGTCCGTCCGGACCGGGGGGTCGTGCGGCCACGCGCCCCACGGCAGCGCCCGCCGGACGACCGGCTCGCGCTCTGCGGGCGCCTGGGACGGCCCCGCCCTCCCGTCGTCGACCGACGCCAGTCCCCGGTCGCCCGGTCCGTCGACCGACGCCAGTCCCCGGTCGCCCGGTCCGTCGGCGGGCGCCAGCGCGGGCCAGGCCGTCTGGACGAGCCGGACCGGGCCGGGACCGCACCGCAGCACCGCCCGCCCCGGCAGGTCCACCGGGATCGCGGCGGCATCCGGCCGGTCGACCACGTCGGTCGAGTCGGCAGTGTCGGCCACCCGCAGGCAGATCCGCACCGCGACGTTGGCCCGGAGCTGGGCGTCGACGACGCCGCTGGGCCGCTGGGTTGCCAGGACCAGATGGATGCCGAGCGACCGGCCCTGCGCCGCGACCCTGACCAGCCGCGGGACGAAGTCGGGCAGGTCCTCGACCAGGGCCTTCAGCTCGTCGACGACGACCACGAGCCGCGGCGGGGCGGTCGTCAGGGCCCGCAGGTCCTCGAGGTCGCCGACGCCGTGCGCGGCCAGCAGCTGCTCGCGCCGCCGCAGCTCGGCACGTAGCCCGTCCAGCGCCCGGCCGGCCTCGACCGGGTCGAGATCGGTGACCTTGCCGACCACGTGCGGCAGCTCTCCGCAGCGGCCCAGACCCGCACCCCCCTTGAAGTCCACCAGCACCAGGGCCAGCCTCGAGGGTGGGTAGCGCAGGGCCAGGGACAGCACCAGCGCCTGGAGCAGCTCGGATTTGCCGGAACCGGTGGTCCCGGCGATCAGTGCGTGCGGTCCGTCGGCCAGCAGGTCCAGGTCCACCGGGGCGACCGGGCCGGCGGGAGCCGCGACGCCGATCCGGGCCACCAGCCCGGTCGACGTGGTGGCCTCGGTGGCCTGCCAGGCACGCCGGACGGCCGCGGCGTCACCGGGCAGGCCCAGCATCGCCAGCCCCACCCGGGCCGGCAGTCGTCCGGGGCCACCGGCCGACCGGCGGCCGCGTGCCACGAACTGGCGGGCCTGGGCCTCGATCCACCCGGCGGGCGCGGTGGGCACCTCCACGACCCGCCGACCCCCGGGACCGTCGAGCATCGGCTGCCCGCCGCCCACCCGCAGGACCCATCGGCACCACGCCGGCACCGCGTCCCCGGACTCCTCGAGCAGCAGCAGGCCGTCCCGGTGCCCACGCCCGGTCGACCACCAACGGTGCAGCGACGTGCGCCACGGGTCGCTGCCGTCGCTGACGACCAGGTGCGTCGGTGCACCGGGATCGTGCTCCCCGCCCGGGGTCTCGTGGGTGGCGCCGAGCACGGCCGCCGCGGTCGTGGCGTCCCTGGCGACGCGGGGCCACCCGGGGCGGGGCGAATCCTCGAGCCAGCGGCACCACGCCCACTGCGCGTCCTGCTCCGCGGGCTGCAGGACCGCGAGAGCGAGGTCGTCGTCGGCGGCCAGTGCGGCGCCGAGCAACCCGTGCGCGGTGGCCATCACGGCGCGCCGGGGACCGACGACGGCGAGCCCTGCTGCGGCCAGGTCGAGCCAGGGTGCGGCGGGGCTCGCGGCGGCGCCGGGCGGCCGGGCAGGGTCGGCGAGGCTGATGGCGGTCGCGGCGGGGTCCGGGGCCAGCACCCACGGCCGTGCCCGCCCACCGCGCGGGCGACGGCGGCCCCACAACCAGGTCACGGCTGGGCCGACGGCACCCAGGGCGAGCACGAGCCCGACGGGGGAGCGCGTGATGGCGACCAGGGCGACGGCGCCGGCGAGCGGGACGGCCCAGCCGAGCATCCCCGCCGGGCGGTCGGCCGGGCGCCGGGCCTCGCCGGCCCCGTCCTGCGGCGGGGCGCCACCGGAGGGGTGATCGGGGTCCGCACCGCGCGGTCGGCCGGTCGACGGGCCGACCGCCGTCCGGCGGGGTGGTCCACCCTCCGGGTCGCCGGCCGCGGCGTGGCGGCGCAGCTCGAGCGTCGTGGCGCCGACCACGAGCCGGTCGGCGGGGTGGACGGCCCGGGAGCGGCGACCGATCGCCCTGGACGGGCGTCCGCGCACACTCGCCTTGAGCAGGAGCGTGCCGTTCACCGAGCCGTCGTCCTGCACCCGCCACCGGGGCGGACCGGCCCCGCGGCGCTCGCGCAGCACGAGGTGCCCGCGGGAGACCGCGGGATCGCCGAGCAGCAGCAGGCCCGGGGTACGGTCCGGTCGGTCCTCCTCGGTGGTGACCTGTCCGCCGCCCGGCGCGGTCCGACGCCCCACCTGCAGCACGCCGCGCTGGTCCGGCACCCCGACCGCGCCGGCATCCGGCCCGCCCACCACGGCGAGGTGCCAGGGAGCGGCCGCCGCCCGGGCGACCGGGTCGCGCAGGCCCGGTCCCGGCCCCAGCAGGGTGCCGGCCACCCACGGCTCGGCGCCCGCCACCTGGTCGTCGGCCAGGAGTCGACCGTCCACGCTCAGCGGGGTGTCGGCGGGCCACCCCGCCGCCAGGGCGGCCAGCCCGACGCGGCACCGCCCGAGGGTGATGCCGTCGGGCACCTCGACATCACCGCCGGGGTCCAGGGAGAAGCGCACCGCGCGAGCCTCTCCCTGTCGGGGGCGTGGGCCGATGTGGACACCGACGAGCTGTGGACCGGCGACTTGGGGTCGCCGGTCCACAGCCCGTCCCGCACGGCGTTGCCCTCGCCGCACGCCGCCGCCGAGGGCTAGCCGGCCACGGCGCTGCCCTCGCCGCACGCCGCCGCCGCGGCCTACTCGGCAGCCAGCGCCTCCACCGGTGGGGTCCGCACCGCCCTGGACGCCGGAAGCACCGAGGCCAGCGCTCCGGCCGCCAACGCGACGACGACCACCAGACCGAGGTCTCGCCACGGCACGGCCAGCAGCAGGTCTCCGACCTCGGCGAGCAGGATGGTCGCCCCGGCCCATCCGTACAGGGTGCCCAGCACGGCGCCGACCACCGCGCCGACGCCGGCGACGAGCACCCCCTCGATGGCCAGGGTGCTGCGCAGCTGGCGCCGGGTCAGTCCGATCGCCCGCAGCGTGGCGTTCTCCCGTCGACGTTCGATGACGGACAGCGACAGCGTGTTCGCCACGCCGACCACCGCGATGACCACGGCCACCGCGAGCAGACCGATGACGACGGTGAGCAGGGTGTCGACGACCTGCTGGAAGAAGGCCCGCTCGACGGCGCCGCCCGTCGTCTCCAGCGCGGCGCCCGAGTCCGCAGCGAGGTCGGAGACCTCAGCCAGGACGTACGGCGCCACCGAGAGATCGGTCAGGTGCACCCACAGCGTGCTCACCGGCGCCTCGGGTGCCACCTGCTCGAGGGACGGCGGAGTCAGCATGAGCGCCGCCCCTGGCAGCCCGCGGACCAGGGCAGCCAGCTCGATGGCGTCTCCCGTGCCGTTCCCCTGACCGTCGGTGCCGCGCACCGTGACGACGTCACCGTCGGAGATGCCGAGCGAGGACGCGACATGGGGGGCAAGGAGCACCGTCGAGCCGGACAGCCCCTCGAGCTGGTCGGGGTCGCTGAGCACCGCGGCCGCTGCCTGCGGCTCGACCGCCGTGGCGTCCCAGACCACGCCGGTCCCGTTCCCGTCGACCACCTCGAGCATCGCGCCGGAGAGCTGGGCGACCGCTGTGACCCCCTCCAGGGCGCTGACCTGGCTGGGCAGCGCTGCGGGCAGCGCGGGGACGGCCCGACCGTCCGACATCGTGCCGACCGTGATGTCCACCGGGTAGTGCGCGGCCATCCCGGCGTCGAAGGTGGCGCGGGTGCTGGCCGCGCCGCTGGCCATGAGGGAGACGAGGGTGACGCCGATGAACAGGGCGCCGCTGGTCGCGGCCGTGCGGCGCGGGTTGCGCACGCTGTTGGCCGCCGCGAGCCGGGCCGCGACCCCGCCGCGTCGGCCGAGCAGGGCCCCGGCCCGCCCGACCAGGTCGGGCACCCAGAACACCGCGCCGACGACGAGCCCGACGAACGAGGCAGCGCCGCCGAGCATGCCCAGACCCAGGCCCAGCCCCATCGAGCTCTCGCGGGCGATCACCACACCCCCGGCCAGGCCGGCGCCGCCGCCGATGATGAGCAGGCCGCTGATCCAGGCCCTGGCGCGGCCGGCCGGGTCGCCCGTGCTGGGCGAGTCGGCCGGCCGCAGGGCGGCGAGCGGCGCCGCCCGGGTCGCCGCCCGTGCCGGGGCCATGGCCGCCACCACCGTCACCAGGGTGCCGACGACGAGCGGCACGAGCACCGAGACCAGGGTGATCGAGAGCGTCGTCGGCAGCGGGACGTCGCCTGCGCCGTCGAGCACCAGCAGGGCGGCCTGGACCAGGACCAGGCCCAGCAGGACCCCCGCCGCCGAGGCCGCAAGGCCCAGCAGCAGCGCCTCGGTGGTCACCGAGCGTCGCAGCTGGCGGCGGTCGGCACCGACGCAGCGCAGCAGGGCGAGGGTCCGCGTCCGTTGCGCGACGAGCACCTGGAAGGTGTTGGCGATGACCAGGGCCGCGACCAGCAGCGCGACGGCAGCGAACGCCATGACGATGGCGACCAGAACGGTCGCGCTCCCGGTGAGGGCGGCGGTGGCCGCCGCCGCGTACTCGCCGCGGGTCTGGACCAGGAGCCCGTCGGTCGCCTCGTCGAGCGTTGTCGCGATGGCCGCGACGTCGGCGCCGTCGTCGACGGCCACCAGCGCGCGCCACCTCAGGTCCGCCGGCTCGCCGTCGGCGACCCGCCACCCGTCCATCTGGTCCGCCGTGACGACCCCGACCCCGCCGGTCGACAGGAACGCCGCAGGGGTCTCGACCAGCCCGACCACCTCGAGCTCCTCGATGAGCGGCTCGCCGTCGGGGGGGTCCAGCGGGTAGTGCTTCGCGGTGACGGTGCCGCCGATCCCCACACCCAGCCGCTCGGCGACACCGTCCGGCAGGGCGATCTGCTCGGAGGTCGTGGGCACGGCGCCGTCGATGAGGGCCGAGGTCTCCAGCCGGGTGTCGGTGGCCGTCGCGGTCACCGGGAGCCAGACCTGTCCGCCGGCCCCGCCGAGCTCGACGTAGCTCTCGGCGTAGCCGTGCACGGCCGCCACCCCGGGCACCTCACCGATGACGGCGAGGGCCGGCGGGTCGACCTGGCCACCGTCGGGGCCGGGCTCGACCACCAGCGCGGCCTCGGCCAACCCGGTGGTCACGGCATCTGTCGTCGTGCGGGTCATGACGTCGCCGGCCAGCAGGGTGGCGGTGACGAAGCCCGTGCCCAGGGCGATGGCGATCCCGGCCGCGGCCAGCCGGCCGAGGCTGCGGCGCATCTGGGCCAGGGTCAGGCGAAGCATCAGTGCACCTCGTCGAGGGTGCGCAGGGCGTCCAGCCCGGCAAGCACGGACTCGGGGGAGGGGTCGACGATGTCGCCGGCCACCCGACCGTCGGCCAGCAGCACGACGCGATCTGCGTAGGCGGCGGCCGACGGGTCGTGGGTGACCATGACGACGGTGCGGCCGAGCTCGCGGACGGAGGTGCGCAGGAAGCTGAGCACCTGGGCTCCGCCGCGCGAGTCGAGGTTGCCGGTCGGCTCGTCGGCGAAGACGACCTCCGGCCGGGTCACCAGCGCGCGGGCGATCGCCACGCGCTGCTGCTGGCCACCGGACAGCTCACCCGGCCGGTGCGTCAGCCGGTCACCCAGGCCGAGCGTGGCGACCAGGGTGTCCAGCCACTCGCGGTCCACTGCACGCCCCGCGAGCTCGAGCGGCAGCGTGATGTTCTGCGCGGCGGTGAACATGGGGAGCAGGTTGAAGGCCTGGAAGACGAAGCCGACGCGCTCGCGCCGCAGCAGGGTCATCCCGGCGTCGTCCAGGCCGGTCACCTCGGTGTCCCCGAGCCAGGCGTGCCCCGAGGTCGCCGAGTCCAGGCCGGCGAGCAGGTGCATGAGGGTCGACTTCCCCGAGCCGGACGGGCCCATGATGGCGGTGAAGGCACCGGCCGCGAAGTCGACGTCGACCTCGTCCAGGGCTCGGACGGCGGCCTCGCCGCTGCCATACACCTTGGTCAGGGCGCGGGCGCGCACCGCCGTTGCCGCCGCTCTTGCGGGGCGGGTCAGCTGGTCCACCGGGATCTCCTTGCGTCGTCGTGCGGCCGTCGACCGGCCGTGCTCTCGACGCTAGGTGCCGGGCCGCGCGACCGTCGTCGGCCTGCGGCATGGGACCGGGCGACGGGCCGTCATCCCGTGGGGGGACCGTCGCCGTGCTGCTGTCCGCCCACCGGTGGCGGTCAGGACCCGGGCCGCACCACGCCGCTCTCGTAGGCCGTGACGACGGCCTGGACCCGGTCGCGGGCGCCGAGCTTGGACAGCACCCGCCCGACGTGCGTCTTGACCGTCGCCTCGCTGACGTACAGCGCCCTGGCGATCTCGGTGTTGGACAGCCCCTTGGCCATCTCGCCGAGCACCTCGCGCTCGCGGTCGGTGAGCTCGGCCAACCCCGGGTGGGGCAGCGGGGCGTCGAGCCCGGGCAGCGCGACGACGAGGTGCTCGAGCAGCCGGCGGGTGCTCGACGGGGCGATGACCGCGTCACCGGCGTGCACGGTGCGGATCGCGGCGAGCATCTCCTCCGGCGGCGCGTCCTTGAGCAGGAACCCGCTGGCCCCAGCCCGGATCGCGGCCAGCACGTACTCGTCGAGGTCGAACGTGGTCAGCACGACCACCCGGGGACTTGGCCCCGCCGCGGTGATCCGAGCGGTCGCGGTCAGGCCGTCCATCGTCGGCATCCGCACGTCCATGAGCACGACGTCGACGCTCGCCCCGGCCAGCCGGCGCACGGCCTCGGCGCCGTCCCCGGCCTCCAGCACCACCTCGAGGTCGGGCTGGGAGTCGATGACCATGGCGAAGCCGGCCCGCACGAGCTGCTGGTCGTCGACGAGGGCGACCCGGATCGGGGCGGTGGTCATCGGTCCTCCTGGGCGTACGGGACGGGGATCTGGACACGCACGCGGTAGCCGCCGCCGGGACGCGGGCCGACGGCGATCGTCCCGCCCAGCATCACCGCGCGCTCGCGCATGCCGACCAGGCCCTGCCCGCCCCCGTCCGACGGCGCGGCCGCCCCACGTCCGTCGTCGGCCACCTCCAGGACGACGGCGTCGGGCGCCCACTGGAGCAGGACGGTCGCCGTTGCGGCCGGGCCGGCGTGCTTGAGCACGTTCGTCAGGCTCTCCTGGCAGATCCGGAACAGCGTCAGTCCGGTGCCGGGGGGCAGGGTGCGAGGGGTGCCGAGGCGGACCAGGGAGATCCTGCAGCCCGAGGCCCTGACCTGGTCGACGAGCCGTTCCAGGTCGGCGACGGCCGGCTGGGGGACGAGGTCGCCCGGCGGCGGTGACCCGGTCGCCGCGACGACGACGGCGGGGCTGGGGTGGGGGTGGGTGGTGGTCGGCGGCCCGGGGGGTCGCAGGACACCCAGCAGCCGTCGCATGTCCGCCAGGGCGGCGCGCCCGGTCTCGCCGATCGTCGTCAGGGAGCGCACGGCGGCCTCCGGCGCCGCCTCGGCCGCGTACCGCCCGCCGTCGGCCTGGGCGATGATCACCGACAGCGAGTGGGCGACGATGTCGTGCATCTCGCGGGCGATCCGGGTGCGCTCCGCTGCGGTGGCGATCTGGGCCTGCTGGTCGCGCTCGGTCTCCAGGCGCCGCGCCCGGTCGACCAACGCGTCGATCATTTCCCGACGCGAGCGCCGGACCAGCCCGACGGCGAACGCGGTGACCGAGGCGAGCACCACGGCAGTCGCGGAGTAGATCGCTCCGGCGCTGGACGGGTACCCGTACTCGGCGAGCATGAGCAGCCCGAGCAGCCCCGCGCCGAGGATCGCGCCACCCATCGCCGTCCGGTAGGCCCAGGGCGGCCCGTGCACGGTCACCGAGTAGAGGGCGGCGAGCACCACGAGGTCGACGGGGAGCAGGAGGTACACCCCGGCCAGCAGGTGCACCAGGCCGACGGTGTAGACGGCGGCAGCGGAGGCCGAGGGCGCCACCCGTCGCCAGGCGAGCGGGCCGACCATGGCGAGCGACCAGACCAGGGCCTGCGGGACGGCCTCCGGCGTGATGGCGATCGACAGCGGGACGGTGACCAGCCCGAAGAGCACGGCTCCGCCGATGTCGACGGCGAAGCGGTGGGTCTCGTCCCACGCCTCGACCCGCGCCCACCACCGCATCGCGCCAGCGTAGGGCGCAGGCGCGGCGACGTCGTCGCACCCGGGGCCGACCCCGCGCGGGACCGTGTCCACCCCTGGGTGGAGGCAGGCGGCCGGGTCGGCGGCCGGACCGGCGGCGCGCACCCCCCCGCTCGCTCGCCCTGTGGCAGCATGGCCCCATGACGTACGTTCTCTTGGCCGAAGACGACCCTGCCATTGCCGAACCCTTGGCACGCGCGCTGGGTCGAGAGGGCTACGAGGTCGTCGTGCAAGGCACGGGTCAAGGTGCGATCGACGCCGCACCCGCAGCGGACATGATCATCCTTGACCTCGGGCTGCCGGACATGGACGGTCTGGACGTCGCCCGGTGGATCCGCAACCAGGGGATGACCATCCCGGTGCTGGTGCTCACCGCGCGGGCCGAAGAGGTCGACCTCGTCGTGGGCCTGGACGCCGGGGCGGACGACTACGTCACCAAGCCGTTCCGGCTCGCCGAGCTGCTGGCCAGGGTCCGCGCGCTGCTGCGCCGCTCGCACGCCGACGGCACCGAGGAGGACGAGCTGCGCGCGCAGGACGTGCGGATGGACCTGGCGGCGCACCGCGCGTTCCAGTCCGACCGCGAGCTCCACCTCACGGCCAAGGAGTTCGACCTGCTGCGGGTGCTCGTGCGCGACGCGGGGTCGGTCGTGGCCCGCGAGACCCTGATGCGCGAGGTCTGGGACTTCGACCCGACGGGCTCGACCAAGACGCTGGACATGCACGTCTCCTGGCTGCGCCGCAAGCTCGGCGACGACGCCAACGCGCCGCGGTACATCGCCACGGTGCGCGGGATGGGCTTCCGGTTCGAGTCCGGTCTGAGCTGACGGCACCCGGTGCGCCGACGCGTCCTGCAGGCGACGATCGCGGCGGTCACCGTCGCCGTCGTCCTGCTCGGCATCCCGCTGGCGTTCTACGGCGCCCGCCTGGTGCGCGACGCCGAGCTGCGTGACCTCGCCGACCGCGCCGCAGCACTGGGGCGGCAGGTGGAGACCCGGCTGGGCACCGAGCGCCCGATCACCGAGGACATGCTCGCGGTGTACGTCCGGGGGGACGACGGCGCCCTGCCGGCCGCGGTCTCCGTCGTGGCCCCGGACGGCAACCGGGTGCGCGCCGGGGTCCCGATCGAGGGTCGCGCCTACCCGGCGGTCGTCCGCACCGAGTCCGGCGCGGTCGTCCTGCTGACGATGTCGTGGTGGGACGTGTTCTGGCGCACCGCCCGGGTGGTCGCGCTGGTCGTCGCCGCCTCCACGGTGGCCTTCGGCGCCGGGATCGCGATGTCACTGTGGCAGGCCCGCCGGCTGGCGGCGCCGCTCATCTACCTCGCGGCCAGTGCCGAGCAGCTCGGCTCGGGCCAGGTGCGACCGCGGCTGGAGGCGTCCGGCGTCGAGGAGATCGACCTCGTCGCCGCGGAGCTGGCGCGCAGCGCCGACCGGCTCGCCGGCCGTCTTGCCGCCGAGCGTCAGTTCGCCGCCGACGCCTCCCACCAGCTGCGCACCCCGCTGACGGCGCTGTCGATGCGCCTGGAGGAGATCGGCCTGGAGACGGAGAAGGAAGAGGTCCGCGAGGAGGCCCGGATCTCCCTGGAGCAGGTCGAGCGCCTCGTCATGGTGGTCGACGACCTGCTGGCACGCTCGCGCCGGGCGCAGGGCGGGACGACCGAGGCCATCCGACTGCTCGAGGTCGTCCACCAGCAGCAGGAGGAGTGGGCCCCGTCCTTCGCCTCGGCGGGCCGGCGGCTGGTCGTCGAGGTGCCCGCGTCCACTGCCGTGCTGGCCACCCCCGGAGCTCTGGCCCAGGTGCTGGCCACGCTCGTCGAGAACTCGCTCAAGCACGGCGCGGGCACGACGACCCTGCGCTCGCGGCCCTCCGGCGCGGGCGGCGCAGTGGTCGTCGAGGTCGCCGACGAGGGTCCCGGGGTACCTGACGACCTCGCCCCGCGGATCTTCGAGCGCGAGGTCACCTCGGGTGCCGGCACCGGTCTCGGTCTGTCCCTGGCCCGTGATCTCGTCGCGGCCGACGGCGGCCGGCTCGAGCTCGCCCAGCGTCGCCCACCGGTGTTCGCCGTCTTCCTCGCCGGGGTGCCCAAGGTGCTCGACCCCGACGTCGTGCTGCCGCGCGGTTCGCTCGTCTCACCGCGCAAGGGGCGCGGACGGCGTCGGCGCCCGCTGCGCTGAGCCGACCTCGTCCGGCGTGGTGGTCGCCCTACCGCCGGTGAACACCCACCGCCGGTAGGCGAAGTACCGGAAGACCGTTCCCAGCGCCAGCCCCACGACGTTCGCGGCGATGTTGTCGGCCAGGGGGCTGCGCAGCTCGAGCGCGTAGTGCGAGATCGCCAGGCAGGCGACGGCGACGAGCATCCCCCCGACGTTGACGGCGGCGAAGCCGATGAGCTCGCGCGCCCGGCTCGCGGTGCGTCGACCCGCAAAGGTCCAGTACCGGTTGCCGAGCCAGGCGACGAGGGTGGCGACCGCGACCGAGACGACCTTGGCCGTGAGGGGCTTGGCGCCCAGGAGCTCACCCGGGCCGAACCGCAGCAGGTTGAACAGCCCGACGTCGACGACGAAGGCGAGAGCGCCCACCGCACCGAAGCGGATCAGCTCCAGCAGGCGGGCGCGCATGTCCGCCAGCCTAAGGCGTCCGTCGTCGACAGGAGGCTGGCCGGCGGGGTCCGTAGCGGGGGTTGTTAGGCTCGGCGACCGTGACGGTCGTGGTGGCAGTGGTGGGTGGCGGGCAGCTCGCCCGGATGATGACGCCGGCCGCGACCGCGCTCGGGATCCACCTGCGGGTGCTCGTCGAGGGGCCGCAGACCTCGGCGGCGCGGGTGGTCGTCGACGCCCCGGTCGGCGCCCCGCGCTCGGAGCGGGACGTCCTCGACCTCGTCCTGGGCGATGGCGAACGACCCCGCGCCGATGTGCTGACCTTCGAGCACGAGCACATCCCCGCCACCGTGCTGGCAGCGGTCGAGGCCGCGGGGGTGCCCGTGCGGCCGGGGCCCGAAGCCCTGCGGCACGCCCAGGACAAGATCGTCATGCGCGAGCGGCTCACGGCCCTGGGGGTCCCCTGCCCGGCCTGGGCGCCGGTGCCGGACGCCGCGACGCTCGACGCGTTCTGCGCCGAGCACGGCGGGCCGGACGGCCAGGTGGTCGTCAAGGTCGCCCGCGGGGGGTACGACGGCAAGGGGGTGCGCGTCGTCGGATCGGCAGCCGAGGTCGCGGCGTGGTTCGAGGCGGCCGCCGACGGCGGCCCCGCGCTCCTCGCGGAGGAGAAGGTGCCGTTCGTCCGCGAGCTGGCGGTGCTGCTGGCCCGGCGCCCGTCCGGCGAGGTCGCCGTCTGGCCGGTCGTCGAGACGGTGCAGGCCGACGGCGTCTGCGCGCAGGTCATCGCCCCCGCACCGGGCCTGGACCCCGAGGTCGAGCGGCTCGCGCTGGACGCGGCGCGGCGGGTCGCCGACGGGCTGGACGTCACCGGGGTCCTTGCGGTCGAGATGTTCGAGCTCGCCGCTCACGACGGCGCCCCGGGCTCGGTGGTGGTCAACGAGCTGGCCATGCGGCCGCACAACTCCGGCCACTGGACCATCGACGGGGCCGTGACCAGCCAGTTCGAGCAGCACCTGCGGGCGGTCCTCGATCTGCCGCTGGGCGACCCGTCCCCCCGGGCGCCCTGGAGCGTGATGGTCAACGTTCTCGGCTCTGGCCTGGACCGGCTCACCGACGCCCTGTCCGCAGTCGTCGGGGCCGACCCGGGTGCCCGGGTCCACCTCTACGGCAAGGACATCCGCCCGGGCCGCAAGCTCGGGCACGTCACCGTCTGTGGGGACGACCTCGCCGAGGTCCGAGGTCGGGCGCTCGCCGCTGCCGCCCTGCTGCGCGGCGAGTCCGCCCACGGCTGACATGCTCCGCCGCCGGGCGGATCTCTGAGACGCTGGACCCGGACGAGAGGAGGACGGCGTGAGCGATCCACTGGTCGGTGTGGTGATGGGGTCGGACTCGGACTGGCCGGTCATGGTGGCCGCCGCCGAGGTGCTGGCCGAGTTCGGTGTCCCGGTGGAGGTCGACGTCGTCTCGGCGCACCGGATGCCGCAGGACATGGTCGACTACGGCAGGCGCGCCGCCGACCGCGGGCTGCGGGTGATCATCGCCGGGGCCGGTGGCGCTGCCCACCTGCCCGGCATGCTCGCCTCGCTCACCCCGCTGCCGGTGATCGGGGTCCCGGTGCCGCTGGCGCACCTGGACGGGATGGACTCGCTGCTCTCGATCGTCCAGATGCCGGCCGGGGTGCCGGTCGCGACCGTCTCGGTCGGCGGGGCGCGCAACGCCGGACTGCTCGCCGTCCGGATCCTCGCCGCAGGCGCCGACGCGCACGCCGGTGAGCTGCGCGAGGCGATGGTCGCCTTCCAGGGCCGCCTGCGCGAGCAGGCGATGGCCAAGGGCGAGCGGCTGCGCGTCCGGTTCGGTGCGGGGGTCGCGAAGGGCGGCCCGGCGGGCTTCAGCGCCTGACGGCGGCTGTCGTCAGGGGTTCGTGAGGTACCCCACGACGTCGACGACAAGGTGCGTGCGGCCGCCAGCCGGCTGGTCGGTGTAGAGCACGATGCTGCCGTCGTCGCCGATCCCGGCCACCGCCATGTTCGCGACGTCGGCCCCCGGGGTGTAGTTGAGCGTCGAGGTGGCCGCGACAGCCGAGCTCCCGGCGGTGTAGGGGAAGACCCGCAGGTTGCCCCCCGTCGTCGGGGTGACGCCGACGACGTTGAGGACCACCGCGCTCG
>Ga0105047_10000367_pt1:40000-74637 | contig 74637 bp, 65 predicted proteins | sample MAT04_FD_78384 | JGI IMG/M metagenome (GOLD analysis project Ga0105047, IMG submission 78384) | Freshwater microbial communities from Lake Fryxell liftoff mats and glacier meltwater in Antarctica - MAT-04 (megahit assembly) | ecosystem: Environmental > Aquatic > Freshwater > Ice >... | reverse complement strand
TGGCCCGGCTCGCTGGGGTTGGAATCGTTCCTGCAATTGTTGAAGGTGTATGCCGCGCGGCGGTGGGGAGCGGATGATCCGCGCAGCGCAAGCGAGGGGGGCGCCGAATTCCAAACGCTCGCGTTGGACGCGCCGCATGAGTGGGTCTATCGCGGACAGGTGATTCCCCGCGATCAAACGGTTACAGTCGATATGGTGATCACGGCGGTCGATGACACCCGCCGCCGGGCCACCGCGTCCGGCTTCCTCAGTGTCGACGGCCGCGTGATTTATCAGATGCTCGATTTTTCGATTGACGTGTCATAACCCCCGGCGAGTCGCCGGGGGTGCTTCACGGATGCCGCCCAAACAAGAGCCCCCCCGTCAATGACGGGGGGCTAAGACTATAGCGACGCCACCATGTCCATGACCTATTCCAAAGTTTATGTCGACGCCATCGGCTATGAACTCGCGCCGGTGGTTGTCACGTCGACGGAAATCGAACAGCGGCTCGAACCCCTCTACACGAAACTGCGGATCGCGCCGGGGCAGTTGGAAGCGTGGACCGGGATAGTCGAGCGGCGGTGGTGGGACAGCGGTCACAAGTTGAGCGATGGGGCGACAGAAGCCGCCCGTCGCGCGCTGGAGAATTCGCATGTCGCCGCGAAAGACCTCGACGTGTTGATTTACGCGGGCGTCTGTCGGGAACATTTCGAGCCGGCGACGGCGTGCAGTGTCGCCGCGAACTTGCGGATCAGCCCCGACGCCGCGATCTTTGATGTCAGCAATGCGTGCCTGGGTGTCCTCAATGGCATGGTCGATATCGCCAATCGGATTGAACTTGGTCAGATTCGCGCCGGTATGGTCGTGAGTTGTGAGACGGCCCGCGAGATTGTCGACTTCACGATCCAGCGCTTACTCGAAGACCCGACGATGGAATCGCTGACGTCGTCGCTCGCCACGCTCACCGGCGGTTCCGGCGCGGTCGCCGTGCTCCTCACCGACGGTTCGTTCAGCCGCGAGAAGCAGCATCGGCTGATTGGCGGCGTGACGAAATCGGCCCCGGAACATCATGCGTTGTGCCGCTGGGGCTGGGAATCGGTGCTGCCGGCCGCGGTGGATAAAGTCGAGTCGATTCTGCCGAGCGCGCTGACACATACCAAACTCAGCGATGTGATTCCGAACCTCGTTCGGCAGCGCGTCGGCGGTTTGCTCCCCGCGAAACTCTCGCACGCCTTCACTCAATTCATGCAGACCGATTCCATCTCCGTGATGCGATTTGGCGTCGATCTCGGCGTGAAGACCTGGGACTCGCTGCTCACAAAAATCGGCTGGCGGCCCGATCAGATCGACAAGGTGATCTGTCATCAAGTCGGCAAAGGCCACCGCGACCAGGTGCTGGCCACGCTCGGCATCTCGCCGGAGAAAGACTTCTGCACGTTCCCGTACCTCGGGAACATCGGCACGGTGAGTCTGCCGTTAACCGCGGCGCTCGCCGACGAACGGGGATTTTTAGTCCGCGGCGACCGCGTCGGATTTTTGGGCATCGGCAGCGGACTGAACTGTTTAATGCTGGCGCTGGATTGGTGAAGAGAAGCAAAGACGAGTTGGCCGCAAAAAGGCGCAGAAATCGCAAAAAGGAATTCTCAGTCAATGGCGGAGAGGACGTACTTTTTAATTTGGAGTTTTGGCGAACCGAAGTTGAGGAGCAGACCATGTTCAATGCGGCATGCGCGCAGGTATCCCAGTAACTGTGCGACATGCGAGTCATCCAGAGTTCGGCAGGCTTTCAATTCGACGATCAGAATTCCTGACACGAAAAGATCCGCAAAATATTCACCTAGAACTGTGCCGTCTTCGTCAAGGACGTTCAACGGATGCTGTTCTTGAACGAGCAAGCCCTGTTTGCGTAACCGGTGCTTCATGCCGTTTTCATACACTTTTTCCAGATGCCCATGATGCAGATAAGTATGCAATGAGAATGCCGTCTCTCGAATTAGATCGCAGAGTCTGAAGACGTCTTTCTCTTGCATTGTAACTCGCCTTCCCTTTTTGCGTATTTTGCGCCTTTTTGCGGCCAATACCTCTTTTGTTCGGTTATAGCGTGTCGTTTTCAGATTTTCCCTTCAAGAGTCACTCTCTCAGTCTAGGTGGCCATCGGCTGCATTACCTGGATGAAGGCAATGGGCCACCCGTCGTAATGGTGCATGGGAATCCGAACTGGTCGTATTATTGGCGGAACCTGATCCCCGCGTTGTCGGATCGGTTTCGCTGTCTCGCGATTGATCACATCGGCTGCGGGCTGTCGGATAAGCCGGATGATTCGCAGTACGACTACACACTCGCGCAGCGCATCGCTGATCTGGAGTCGTGGCTCGATCAACTGGGCGTGAACGACAACATCACCCTCATCGCCCACGACTGGGGCGGCATGATCGCTTGCGGGTTCGCCGTGCGGCATCCGGAGCGAATCGCCAAACTGGTGATGCTCAACGCGGGCGCGTTCCGGTTACCGACAACGAAGCCCGTTCCATGGCAACTGAAACTGGCCCGCACGCCGGTGCTCGGCGCGCTGCTGGTGCGGGGCTGCAATGCCTTCAGCCGCGGGGCGGTGACATCGTGTGTGACGCGGAAGCCGATGTCAAAAGAAGTCGGCGACGCGTATTGCGCGCCGTATGATTCGTGGGCTAATCGCATCGCCGTGCATCGGTTCGTACAGGATATCCCGCTTGCACCCGGAGACCGCGCGTGGGACGCGGTGCTGGAAGTCGAACGCGGGTTGGAATTGCTAACCCGCAAGCGAATGCTAATCGGGTGGGGGGATCGGGACTTTGTGTTCGATCACCATTTCCTCGCGGAATGGCAACGGCGATTCCCGGACGCGGAGTTGCTTCGCTTTCCCGACTGCGGCCATTACATTCTGGAAGACGCCGCGGAGGAATTGATCCCGGCGATTCGCAATTTTCTCCTCTCATCCGAGCGGGGGGCGTCAGCCCCTTGAATGGGGACGCCACACCACATGACGCCGCACTCAGGGGGTTTACACCCCCCGCTCGGAATTGCGAGTTTCAATGTCGCCGCGCGATTGCGACAGCATGCGGCAACGCGGCCGCATGCGATCGCGTTGCGTGAGCCGGTGAATCGGCGCGGGCCGCCACGTTACATCGAAACGACATTCAGCGAACTCGCGGCTTCAACCGCGGTTTATGTCATTGGCCTGCAACGCCTCGGCATCAAACCCGGCATGCGAGTCGCGCTGATGGTGCCCCCGTCGCGGGAGTTGATCCGCCTGGTCTATGCCTTGCTGCAACTCGGGGCGGTGATGGTCCTCGTCGATCCCGGCATCGGCATTCGCAATCTCGGCAAATGTCTCGCGGAAGCGCAGCCGGAAGCGTTTCTCGGCATTCGCAAAGCGCAGTTCGCGCGAATCCTGTTCGGCTGGGCCAAGTCGTCGATCCGCATCACTGCGACGATTTCTTCCCGAGCCGATGGGGAAACAGCGGCGTTGCACGGCGTGACGCCGAATCAGGATGTTCTGAGTTTTGATCCCCAACCCGATGACCCGGCGGCGATTCTGTTCACCAGCGGCAGCACGGGTGTACCGAAGGGGGCCGTTTATACGCATGGCATCTTCTCGGCGCAGATCGATCAGTTGCATGCGATTTTTGGGATCGAACCGGGCGAAGTCGATCTCTGCACGTTTCCACTGTTCGCCCTGTTCGCCCCGGCGCTCGGCATGACATCGATCATTCCACGCATGGATTTCACGCGGCCGGCAAAGGTGGACCCGCGAGAGATCATCGGACCGGCGCAACAGTTTGGTGTCACGAATTTGTTCGGCTCGCCGGCGCTCATCAACCGTGTGGGGCAGGCGGAGAATCCCCCCGGCGACTCGTCGGGGGCTAAGACGTTATCAACGTTGAAGCGCGTTCTCTCGGCCGGAGCGCCGGTGTCGCCGCAGATTCTGGAGCGGTTTCAAAAGCTGCTATCTCCTGGCGTGCAGATTTATACGCCGTATGGCGCTACGGAGTCATTGCCCGTCGCCGTCATCGGCAGCGAGGACGTTCTGAACCACACGCGGCACCAGACGGCTGTTGGCGCGGGGACGTGCGTGGGCAAACCGGTGCCGGGAATTGAGGTCCGAATCATCCGGATCAGTGATGGACCCATCTCCGCGTGGTCCGATGATCTGCTGCTGCCGGCGGGGGAGATTGGCGAGATTTGCGTGTCTGGGCCGGTGGTTACACAGGAGTATTTCCGCCGGCCCGACCTGACGGCACTCGCGAAAATCCCTGATGGGAGTCACGGCCGCAAATGGCATCGCATGGGGGATGTCGGTTATTTTGATACGCACGGCCGGCTGTGGTTCTGCGGTCGCAAATCGCAACGGGTCATCACTCCGAAGCGGACGTATTTCACGGATCAGGTGGAAGGGATTTTCAATGCGCATCCGGCCGTGTTTCGCTCGGCACTGGTGGGGGTTTCACGGAATGGGTGCGTGGAACCGGTGGTGTGTGTTGAGTTGGAGGGGGCTGCGAACCCGCAAGCGATGAGGGTGATTACAACGGAGTTGTTGGAGGTGGGGGCGAAGTGGGAGTTGACGAAAGTGATGCGGACGATTTTGTTTCATCGGGCGTTTCCGGTGGATATTCGGCACAATTCCAAGATCTTTCGCGAGCAGCTCGCCGTGTGGGCGCAGCGGCAGGTTCGTTAATCGATTCGCTCAGTGGAGCCGTTCCATGACGCAAGGGCACGATGATGCAGACGATGATGAAGACGAAGACGACAACGACTGGTCGGACGAGGATTCCGACAGCGATGTGATTCGTTGCCCAGCGTGCGGCGAAGACGTGTACGAAGACTCGCCGCGCTGCCCGGCGTGCGGCAAGTATCTGTCGGAAGAAGACCACCCGACGTCCGATCAACCGCGGTGGGTGATGATCACGGCCGTGGTGGTGCTGCTGGTCATGCTGTCATGCATCGCGAGTTATTTTTAGTTGCTTGTCCGTCGACTGTAATATTGGGGCCTTGTTATCGATACATCTCGAAAAGGAATGAAAATCGTTTCCACGCAGAGACGCGGAGATCGCAGAGAGGAGATCATTCGATGCTAATGCCTGTACGCATTCCCGGACGAATGGAATTCATCTGCAAGCCACCGGGGAGGATTGATACAAGTTCGTCTTTGTTTATGTTTCTCCGCGATCACTGCGTCTCTGCGGTGAAATAGGAATTTCAGGTATTCGTTCACTCTCGAAAGATGTGTCGATTAAAATGCCCCCTGTGATTGGGGAGAGGGTTAAGGAGAGGGGGCGAGCGCTGCTGGCGGCTCGCATCGCAGATGTCTCACATTCTGGTCACTGGTGGCAGCGGGTTTGTCGGCGGCGCGTTGTGCCGGCGGTTGATCGAGCGCGGACATACCGTGCGCTCGCTGCAGCGCGGCGAATCACCGGCGTTGTCCACCTTGGGCGTGGAGTGCGTGCGCGGTGATGTCGGTGATCTCGCGGCGGTGCGGGCCGCCGCGCGGGGGTGTGATGCGATCTTTCATGTCGCGGCGAAAGCCGGCGTGTGGGGACCGGCTGCGGAGTATGTGCGTGCCAATGTGACGGGGACGGAAAACGTGTTGGCGGCGTGCCGCGAGTTCGGCGTAACGCGGCTGATTTTCACGAGTTCGCCGAGCGTGGTCTATCATGGCGGGGATGAGAGCGGCATCGACGAATCGACGCCGTATCCCGACAGTTATCTCACCGACTATCCGCGCACGAAGGCCATCGCCGAGCGGCTGGTTCTCGCGGCGAACGGCCCGCGGCTCGCGACGGTCGCCTTGCGGCCGCATCTCATCTGGGGGCCGGGCGACAATCATCTACTGCCGCGATTGATCGACCGGGCGAAGTCTGGCCGGCTGCGGCGCGTGGGCGCGGGGACGAACCTGGTCGATACGACGTACATCGACAATTGCGTCGATGGGCACTTGTGTGCGTTCGACCGCTTGCAACCCGGTGCGGCGTGCGCGGGCCGGGCCTATTTTCTGTCCAATGATGAACCACAACCCTTGTGGGACATGATCAACCGCTTGCTCGCCTGCGCGGATCTGCCGCCGGTGACGAAATCGATCTCCGCGACGGCGGCGTATCGTGTGGGCGGCGTGCTGGAATTCGTGTATCGCACATTGCACCTGAGCGGCGAACCCCCGATGACCCGCTTCGTCGCCCGGCAGCTTTCGACTTCGCACTGGTACGACCTGACCGCCGCGAAACGGGACCTGGGTTATGCACCGCGCGTGACGGTGGATGAAGGCCTGTCGCGGTTGCGGCAATGGCTGATATCATGCGAGCGGGGGGCGTCAGCCCCTTGATTGTGCGTCCCACGGCGTGGCGGGCGCAATCAGGGGACTGACGTCACCCGCTCGGAAATCAAGGATTCAGCGCGGTCAGTTTCTCCGCCAGATAGGTGACGACTTTGCCGGCCATGGCGTTGGCGTAGTTCCAGCCGTAGCCGCCGTGGGTGGTGCGGAAGTCGCTTTCAAAGGGGATGCCGCTGGATGAGAGTTTGCTGGCGAGGATTTCGATGCCGTCGCGGCAATAGAGATCGGCGGCATCGCACAGCAGGAGTTGATGCCGGGGCCAATCGAGCGGATGAATGTGCAGCGTGGCGGTGGCCTGTCGGGCGGCTTCGCGATCAGGAAAAAGATCATCGAGCGAGGTGCCGTGGCCATGCCAGTCTTCAAAATCGATCTTGGGCGAGATGGCGGCGACGACGGGAAAGAGCCGGGCATGGCGGTAAGCCAGTTGCAGCGCGCCCTGTCCGCCCATCTCGATCCCGCAGACCCCGAATTTCGTCCGTTCGCTGAGCGCCGGAATTTCACGGGCCAGAAACTCGATCGGGCTGATGAGTGGGTCGAACGTGGGCGCGATGACAGCGCTCCACCAGCAGCGCGGGCCGAGGGGACAGATGACATCGAGTTGCTGCCGCTCGAATTCCTGGGTGAATGCCGGATTCTGTGTCAGGCCCACGCCATCATACCCGTGCAAAAAGACGATTGTGTGCCGGGATGGGCCGCTGTCGGGCAGGAATCGCTCGGCGGGTTTGCCGGCGAGGTCGATGTTCGTCCAAGGCATTGCAGACTCATGGAGAAAGAAACAAGAGCCAAGAAACAAGAAACAATCATACAACTTGCGTCCCCAGATTTGACTCTCCGCAGGATTTCCTGTCTCTTGTCTCTCGTCTCTCGTCTATTGCCTAATTGCGACGTGCCATGCAAACGCTGTTTACCGCCCGTGAGATCGCCGAGCGCGTACAGCGGCTGGGCGACGAGATCAGCCGCGATTTTCAGGATTCGCCGTTGACCGTCATCGGCGTGTTGCATGGGAGCGTGGTCTTTGTCGCCGATCTGATGCGCGCGATCGCCACGCCGCATCAATTGGGGTTTGTGACGGCATCCAGCTATCGGGGCACGGCGACCGCACCGGAGGAACTTCGGCTCGATCTCGACTCCCTGCCCGATCTCGCGGGCCGCAATGTGCTGCTGGTCGATGACATTCTGGATACCGGTCGCACCCTGTCGGCATTGACGGTTCGTCTGGCCGAGTGCGAACCGCGCGCGGTTCGCACGGCGGTATTGCTGTGGAAGAAGGAGCGGACCGAGACGGTCATCATGCCGGATTATGTCGGCTTTGAAATCCCGAATCGGTTTGTGGTGGGGTATGGTCTCGACTTCAACGGCGATTACCGACATCTGCCGTATATTGGGGTGCTGGATTAAGAGGGGGCGAGTCGTGGATCGTCCCTCAAGATGTGGACTTTGGGTGGCACGTCCCTGAGTCTTCGAAGGGCGTGGCGCTTGCTCGCAGACCACGCCCTTCGAAGACTCAGGGACGTGCCACCCGATCCCACTGTTTTGGCCTCGGCCGCACCCTACGGCTGTCCGTGCATTATTTCAAGGCGATGCGAGGCGGTGTTCGGGGAGTGCGTTCCAGGCGGTGAGTTGGCCGGGTTGAGCGCAGACGACGCCGTAGTCGTCGAGCGACCATGTGGCTTGCGAGGCGGAGCAAGGTTGTTGCACTCGTTGTTGCGGTTGACCGGTCACGGCATCGAATATTAACAGCAGCGCGGTGGGTGAGGGTTCCTGTCGGACTCCGGTGAGAACGACAGAATCTTGCCAAGGTGTGATGTCCCAAGTCTCGACGCCGGCGGGGAGTTTCGCGTCCCAGGCGAGGTCGCCATCCGTGAGTCGCACGGCACGCAGAGTGGTATGCCAGGCGGTGAGGGCGAGACCTTGCACGACGGCGAGTTGCCGCGTGGGATGGATGACGGGGCGATCCGCGAATCCCGTGCTCCATAACTTTCCGCCGGTTTGCGGTTCGATGCCGACCAGGGTGCCGCCATCGATGAGGACCGCCAGACCGGTAGCGTCGCCCAGCAGATAGGGATCGGCATGCGCGTGGGAGAGTGTGCCGCTGTAGTTCCAGCGCACCGTGCCATCCCGTCCCCATCGTTCGATCCGGCGATTGGTGGTCACCACCGCGAACTGATCGTCATCAAACAACAGTGGCGGAAATCGCCAGGCGTGCGTTGTTTCCGCCGAGACGCTGAGCAACTTGCCGGTGCTGGGATCGATGTGCCAGATTTCCGGCGGATCGAGTGTTTGCAGCAGGATGGCATCCTCGCGGCAGAGCCAGATGGGTTGGAATCGGCCGTGCGGGGGACGGAATTCCCAGCTCACTTCGCCGGTGACGGTGGATACGGCCGACACGCCGCGTGTGGGCAAGAACGTGATCACCGATTGATCCATCATCGCGATGGACGCAGCGCCGGAGGAGACAGAAAGTCCCGGACGTTCCCAGAGGAGTTCCCCCGTTTCCAGACTACGGGCCGATAAGGTGTCGCCGGCGAACAGTAGTAAATGTGTTTCCGCATACGCACTCCAGGTCGGGGCAGCGGACTGACTCTGCTGCCAGCGCTGCGTGCCGGATTGGCGCTCGATGGCAGTCAAGCCTTCCGCTCCGAAAGTCAGCACGCAGGCCAGGTAGTCGGCCGGTGGTTGCCCCAGCGGGCAGAGCGTGGTGACATCTGGCGAAAGTTCCTGCTGCCAGCCACGCGCGACGAATCTCCAGGCGGCAACGTTATCAACAGATGCGGCGAGACGCTGTGCGGATCGGTCGTATCCCGCGGCGAGCAGCGCGGCGTGTTTGCGGTCCTGAATCAGCCGGCGAACGTCGGGACGGGTCGTCGAGGATTCCCAGTCGTGCAACAACGTCCAGGCGGCATTCCATTGCTGTCGCGAGGTCGTCTCGGAGATCACGGTCGACCAGATGTCTTCAGCCGCGGGCAAGAGCGGATACCGACGCAAGACATGTCGCGCCGCGGGGAGATCACCAGCGGTGAGCGCGCGATCCAACTCCTGTTGCGCCCGGCGGTCGATCTCAACGAATGCGGTGCGACCGAACTCTTGCAGCATTCGTTCCAATTCCCGTTGCACAGCCTGATCATGCGGCAGGCCGTCGATTTCAAAATGTGCTTTCGCCGGCAGATCGAGCAGGTCATGCAGATGGGTAACCGCCGCGGCGGGTTCGCCGCGCAGCAGATCGAGTCGCGACCAATCCCACAGTCCTTGGCCACGAGCTTCTGGCGGCAGATCGAGGCGGGCGAGTTCCTGAAAGTGCCCTTCTGCGACAGAGAACTGCTTCTGCTTCAACAAGCGTGCGATTTGTTGCCGCAGGATGGAAGCGAAGCGCAGTTCCATCGCCGCGCGATCCGCCGGGGAACATGACTCCCGCAGTTCCCAGGCGTTTCGACCGGCCGCCACCGCCGCCGTTAAGTTCCCTTGTGCGGCTTCGAGGTCCATCAGGTGTTGCCAGGGGGATGCCTGATCTGTGCGCTGTGATAACTCGATTTCGAGGCGTTCTTTCAACCGGCTGTATTCTCCATAGGCCACCAGCCGGTCGGGTTCGGCAACGAAGAGCATGCCGTTCGTCGCGGTGAGATTGCCCCCGGAGCCGGGCACGTCCGGCGTGGCGAGCAAGACTTTTCGCGTGAGTTCGCCATTCGAGATCCGGACTTGATACAGCCATTCGCGGGTGGGCCAGAAGATGGAATCGCCGGCGAGCAGGCCGTGTCCGTAGCCGCGTGATTCCGGGTCGTTTTGAATCATGCGCCACATCAGGCCGCCATCGTTGATGTCGAACGCCCATAAGGAATTTCCCGAGGCGATCAATCGGCCCTGGTCGGACGAGTTCGCCACGCCGATCAGATGTCGCAACCGTTCGGGCATGCGGCGTTGCCAGATCACGCGGCCCGAGGCGGCGTCCAGGCAGAACATCAGCCGGCTGTCGTTCGGGGCGATGAACAGCCGACCGCGATCAAACATCGCGGGCAGCAAGCCGGTTTGCAGTCGGGGCGGCACCCCGTGTAGAAAATCGAACGGCTGCGATTCGTAGGTGACAGCCCACAACAGCGTGCCGTCGTCCGGGGAGATGGCCAGGATCGCCCCCTGATCGGTCGAGAGATACAGCCGGCCGTCACCGTGCGTGAGCAAAAGTTGGCTGACACGATTGACCGAATCATCGAGTGTGGGCCGGGCCGAGCCAATCGAGCGCAGCCATTGAACATCGCCCGTTTCGATTTCGATGGCGACGATGGCGAACTCGGGTTCGGGCTTCCGGCGGTACAAAACGGCGAAGGCGGTTTCGTCTCGAACGAGGGGCGTCCCCTCGAAACTCCAGGCGGGACCGGCGGTGGGCAAGTCGTGGCCGGCGAGTTTCCAGATCAGTCGGCCCTGCCCCGTTTGCACATCCAGACAGACGACTTCCGTCACGAGATCGCGAAGTTCGTTGCCAGCCGCACCGGTGACGGGCGACCCCATCCGCGCCAACAATTTCCCGCGATGCAACGTCAACGTATGCCATGGCACGCCGACGCAGACGCGGTCCGGTGTGGAACCCCGTTCGTCGGGCACGGGGGGATAAATGATCGATGGATCGAGCTGATCGTTGGGCCAGGCGGGTTCACCAGTGACGGCATTCCACGCGCGGATGACATCCCCCTCGCTGACAAAGACGCGCTGCTGATCGACCACGGGAAACGATTGCAGCGCGCCGCGGTCGTTGACCGGCGTGGGAGGGAACGACGGCAGCGAACGGATGGGCCAACTCGCCGACCAGCGCGCCGGGCCGAGATCCCACTCCGTCGGTTGCGGGCGTTGTCGCGCGGAGCTGCCGCCGAAGGTTGCGACCGTGGAACTGAGATCAGGAAATGTCCAGCCGCGCGCGGCCGTCAGAGTTTCCGCCAGCATGTCGGCCAGCGGACCGGTGCGCCCCGCCAACGTTCCCTCGGCATCGCCATAGCGTGTTCGATAGGCGGCGATCAAACGCTCTGCCCCGGCGAACCTTTGCGCGAAGATTTCGCAGAGAATCAACCGGGCATCGATTTCCGCCGGTGTGAACTCCGGATCGGGATAGCGCGGCTCGCTGCCGGGAAAGAGTGAATCCGCAGACGTGAGCTGGCCCCAATACGCTGCGGCGAGGGATGTGTCGCCCTGCTCCCAAGCCACATTCCCGAGTTCCCACAACGCGTTGTCGCCATAACTGCTGACGAACGCCGCGGCGAGGATGCGTTGCAGCTGCCGAGGATCGCGCGTGGTGCGCCAGGTCTCGTACCAGCGCTGGGCGAGCGGATCGAGTTGCTTGCGGGCCACCGCGCGGCCCGCCGTGGGCAACGCGGTCAGCAATCGCTGGCAATACGCCGTCACATTCAGATACCGATTCACCGTCGTCACGCCAGGCGTGCGGTCGGCGACCAGTTCGCTGCCATGGGTTTCGGCGAGTTCGACCAGCAACGTCGTCAGTTCGGCATACCGTTCTTCCGCGAGATATTCCTCGACGGTGAACAAGGTCTTCGCCGTCTCGCTGTTGACCGGCAACGTCAACGACTCGCGAATCGGCCGGTCTGCGGCAAACGCGATTGACCCGCAGCAGAAGAAGACCCCAAACCAGACCGCGCAGACCCACCGAGCGGGGGACGTCAGTCCCCTGATTGTGGCATCCCTCGTTCGCAGGGTATCACAACCCACAGCCTGTCGGCCTTCGCTTCGGCGCTGTGCCGATCCGCTCATTTGCTCTCTCGCAGACGAGTCCCCAGCCAGAACAGGAAAATACCGGCGGTCAGTAAGCCCGGCATCCAGATCAACGGAAAACCATTGTTCAACTGCCAGTAGGAAATCACCGGCAGCAGACCCAGCACGAACAGTTGCAACAAAAAGCCAAGATGATGACGCATGGGCAGACGCAACGTTCCGGGATGTAGGCACACGGCCGTATAAAGTTTTCCTACGCGATGGCCCTGCCCATCACCGTAAACCGTCCTGAGGATTGAATCAATCCCCTCGCGGGAATGCGTGTTCCCGTTGCCGGGGCGGCACGTGGGCAACGTGCTGGAAATTGCCCAGCTTCGCGGACATCAGGTCCGGACTTTCACGTGAAAAACGCGTGTCATCTTCCTTGCGTCCGCTCGGTTCGCGCCCGAATTCTTTCACAAAATGTTTACGAAAGAATGCCTGATTTCCGCTTGGCGGGCAGTGCCTACCAGAGTCAGGGTGCTGTTCGACGCGGCGAACTTCTCAAACAGTTTGTCGCGCAACCTTGTCCGATAGGGTGAGCAGTTCACACTGCCGGATCGGTCGAGGTCACAGCCACTCGCAGGAATCGAAATCATGACGGTGATCAATCGTTGGAGTCAGAAAGTCATTTTGCCGCGCCTCGGAATGGACGACTTCTGGCGCGATGTCCGCCTCCATTACGCGGGGGCCGACGCCCAGAAGTGGAAAGCCCTGGCGATGTTGTCGCTGCGGGTGAACGCCAACTGGTCGCTCGACATGCTCAGCGAAACGTTCGGCCACGAGAAGGGCCACATCAGCCGCACCCTGACAAATCTGTGCCGCGAGTTGAAGTCGCAGTTTGAAGCGGCACCGGATGAGGAAGAGATCGGTGGGTCGTAGGTTGTGGGTCGTGGGTTGGAAAAGCAGCACCCGCGCCTGCTTTCCTCTTGCCTCTTGCCTCTAGCCTAACCCTCTAACCCTCTCAGCCTCTTTCCCTCTATCTCCCGGACACCCCCATGCAACTCACCCGCCTCCCCATCGAACAGCTCATCCCCGCTCCGTACAACCCGCGGGTGGCGCTCCAGCCGGGGATGCCGGGATACAAGCGGCTCGCGCGGTCGCTGCGCGAGTTTGATCTGGTGCAGCCGCTGGTCTGGAATCAGCGCACGGGGCATGTGGTTGGCGGGCATCAGCGGTTGGAGATTCTGAAGGCCCAGGGAGTCGCTGAGGTCGATGTTGTCGTCGTCGACTTGCCTCTGTCGAAGGAAAAGGCCCTGAATATCGCGTTGAACAATCAGCGCGTGGGGGGCGGCTGGGACGCCGGCAAGTTGATCGATGTGATGCAGGAGTTGCAGCAGTCGACCGACATTGACACCACGCTGACCGGGTTCGACGCCAACGAACTCCGCGACTTGTTACTGACGCCGGAGGAATCGCTGCCCGCTGATCCAGCCGAGACGCCGGACACAGACCTGATCCGCGTGCAGTTTGAAGTTTCGCCGGATGACTGGGACGCCGTGCGTGCGGATCTCGATCCTGTGCTGGCGGAGCATGGGATACGGGTGCATGTGCGGGATGTGAAGTGAAGAACGATTGGCGGCGTGATTGATCCGCGACGCGCAAGCGTACTGCGGACTTCTTACTAATTCTGGAGACTCACCATCATGCTCCTCAATGTGGCTTATGACGTTTTGCCGAAACAACTATCGGTTCACTCCGCGCTCGTGATGGATCACTTCGGTGTCGGGTTTGATACCGGCCGGCATGTGATCGCCGAGAATGTGGAGCTGCCGATTCAGCCCGGCGATGTGGTCCTTTTCACCGGCCCGTCGGGGTCCGGCAAGTCGAGCCTGATGCGCGCCGCCGCGGCCGCGCTGGGTGTTTCGGCCGTCCTCAACATCGATACGCTCGAACTCGGCGAACGGATTCTGGTTGATGGTCTGGATCGGCCCGCGGACGAAACGTTCGCGCTGCTGACGTGTTGCGGTCTCGGTGAAGCCCGGCTCATGCTGCGCTGCCCGGCCGAACTCAGTGACGGCCAGCGGTATCGCTATCGGCTGGCGTTGGCATTTTCCAAGTCGCCGGCCTGGATCGTCGCGGATGAATTCACGGCGACTTTGGATCGCACGCTGGCCAAAGTGATCGCCTTCAATCTCGGGAAAACGGCCCGCCGTCGCGAAACGGGGTTGCTATTGGCGACCACGCATGACGACATCGCCGAGGATTTGAATCCCGATGTCCATGTTGATTGCCGATTGGATGGCGAAGTCGAAGTCGAGCGGCGGGTAATAAAAAAAAAGTCATCAGCTTTGCCGGCGAAATCGAACTTACGACCGGCACGAAACGCGATTGGCCGCACTTCGCTCGGTGGCATTATCGCAGCCACAACCTCGGCTTCGTCCGCCGGGTGACGGTCCTCTGGCATGCGGGCGAGCCGATTGGCATTTGCGTCTTTTCGGCTCCCCCCAAAAGTTTGCGGCAGCGTTCACGATATTTCGGTCTCACGGGGAGATGGTCGTCATGTCAGTTGAAAGCGCTCAATGCGCAAATGGCGATGTTGTCGCGGGTGGTGTTGCATCCGACGTATCGCGGGGCGGGATTGGCGGCGGCGTTCATTCGCGCCAGTTGCCGGTCGTGCCCGTGGCCGTGGATCGAAACGCTGACCGAGATGGGGCACGTCCATCCATTTTTCGAGCAGGCGGGATTCACACGGGTCGGCGTGTCGTCGTCGGTTCGGCGGTCGCGAGCTGCCCACTCGGCGTTGTACGCCGGCCGCAAATCGGGCCGATTGGTGTCGTTGGAAACCCATGAAAAAAGTCGTTACGCGGAGCCTGTGTATTATGTCTTCGATAATCGTAAACGGGTTGGGTGAGGGGGTGCGAAACGGCAAGCCGTTAAGGGTGACCGATTTACCTGCGACGTTGCCGTTTGTGAAGCCTGCGCGCGGAACACGATCCGCCAAACGGTTGGGCGTGGTGCAACAGCGGAAGTTCCTCGAACTGTTGTTGCAGGGTGCGAGTCCGCAGGTGGCGTGTCACAAGTTGAAGGTGAAGCTCGCGGCGTTCTGGCACACGCTGGAACACGATGCCGAGTTCGCGGCGGCGTTGCAGCAGGCGTGGGATACGTTGAGCTTCAACGTGATGGCGGCCTTGTATCAAGCGGCGATTAAAGGGAATGGGCCGGCTCAACAGTTCTGGTTGAAGCATCGCCCGCCGCGGCATTGGGTGGGTGCCGCGTCCGATTCCTCCTCCGCCGACTCTTTGGAAAGCTTGAGCGATGACGAACTCCTTGACCGAGCACGCACGGAAGCGCCTGATCTCGCGGCTGAAATTGAAGCGCAAATGGGATCAATTCCAGGCGAATTCCCACCCGCGGAAATTTCGGGAACTGGTGACGGTCTCGGCGAATGAACCGGTTTTACTTTCCAAGGTGATTCAACCGTGGCAGGAAGCGGACTTCGCTGCGCTGGATGCGGCGTGGCTGGCGATCAGTGGGCGATTAATGGTCCGCGAAGCGCAAGCGAGTGTGCGGCGTGCGTATCTGGAACGGCCGCGGGGGCACTCGAAGACGACCGACATGGCCGTGCAGGTCGCATGGATTCTGCAATCCGCGCGGCAGCCTGTCACCGGACTGGCGGCCGCCGCCGATCGGGATCAGGCCGGGCTGTTGCAGCACGCGGTCAGCGGTTTGATTCGGCTCAATCCGCAATTGTGCGGCGACTTGATCTGCCGGGCCACTTCAATTCTGAACACCGCGACCGGCAGCCGGCTCGAAATCATTTCGTCGGATGTGCGCAGTTCCTGGGGCCAGTTGCCCGACTTCGTGATCTGCGATGAATTGTGTCATTGGGAGAAGGCCGATCTGTGGCATTCGCTGCTGTCGTCGGCGGCGAAAAAACCGACGTGTTTATTGGCCGTGCTGACAAATGCCGGCATCGGTTCGGGCTGGCAATGGGACGTGCGGGAAGCCGCACGCACGTCGCCCGACTGGCATTTTCAATCGCTGATCGGCCCGCATGCTCCGTGGATTTCCGCCGGCGCGCTCGCCGAGCAGCGCCGGCTATTGCCGCCGAGCGTGTATGCCCGGCTGTGGGAAAATGTCTGGCAGCAGACCGATGGCGAATTTGTCACGCTGGCCGAAGCGGAGGCGTGCCTGGATGACAACTTGATTTTGCGCGCTGTTGGCGAGCCGGGATGCAGTTACATCGCGGCGATTGATTACGCCGAGAAACATGACCGGACGGTGGGCGTGGTGCTGCACCGCGCGGGAGAGCGGATCATTGTCGACCGGATGGATGTCGTCTCGCCGGAAGCGAACAAGCCGGTCCCTGTCCGCTGGGTGGAAGATTGGATCAAAGCGATGGCGAAAGCGTTTCGGCCGATTCGCTTTGTGCTGGATGAATATCAACTCGTCGGCACGCTGCAAAAACTTTCGAGCCAGCATCAGTTGAAACGCTTCGCCTTCGCCGGCGGGAAGGGAAATCACGCGTTGGCGTTGCAACTGCGGCAGTTGATCATCCAACGGCAACTGGCGTGGTATCCGACGTGCGGCCAACTGGTCGGCTCGTCGCAGCGTGATGATCTGGCAACGGAACTGGCATCGCTCATTTTGCGGACATCCTCGACCGGCCGCGTGCGGATCGACCACCGCAAAGACGCCGGCCACCACGACGACCGGTCCTTCGCCCTGGGAGCCGCCTGCGTGGAGATTCTGAAAGACGACCCGACAAGCGAGGTGTTCGAGGTGCAGGAGGGCGGCTTCGGCTGGTGACCTCTTCGTAGGGTGCGGTCGAGGCTTGGCGAGGCCCACCGCTTGTGGCCGCCAGTATCATGACGGTGGGCCTCGTCAGAGCACTCGACCCACCCTACGGCTACGACGGCTCATCATGTCCCCTCGCCCCCGCTGCGGGGGAGTGGTTGACTTTCTCGCTTGGCGGCAGTGTAACGGGTGCCGTCATTCTGTGGCTCTAGTTTGTTCACGGCATGATGGCAGCTTTGATTTCAGCCCGTGAGGGCGGCAGAACATAGCCCAGGACGTGAGTCCTGGGAAAACAGTCAGAACAGATTTCAGCCCGTAGGGCGGCAGAAATTTCTGTCGCCCTACGGGCTTGGTTCGTGGAACAGCCGCCGTCCCAGGACTCACGTCCTGGGCTAAGTTCGGCCGCCCTCCGGGCTAAAGCGTGAATGTCCGTATTTCAGGAAGCATGTGCACACCACAGTCATCTCCCAATCACCTCTCATCTTGACCATTCTCCCGCGCGAGCATACATCTCAATGGGTTTGAACACTCGCACAGGAGTTCCATGATGTCGCGTGCAATGCTGTTGGTGTTGGCGGGCATCTTCTTCAACCAGGTAACGGCTGCGGCCGACGACAAACCGGTTGCGGAGAAAGAGCCTGCGGCACTTCAGCAACTCGAAGCCAAGCAGGCCGAGGTTGAGCGGTTGTTGCAGGAGATCGACGCGCTGGAACAGCAACTCGGCCGACCGGCGGAAGTTATGATTCGGTTCCAGTTGCTGGAACTCTCCCAGGAAGATTGGGACACATTGCCACTGGTGGCTGACAGGCCGGTGATGGAAGGGCCCGTCACTGGCGAGTGGCTTCAGCGGCTGGACAAATTGAAGCATCAAGCTCAAGTTCAGCAGCACATAAGTTCCGTAATGACCACCCGGAATGGCAAAGCCGTCCGGCTGGTGAACGGCGGCGAATTCCCGATTCCGGTGGAACAGAATAACGGAAAAATCACCTTCCAATGGCGTGAATTCGGCGATGTGGTCGAAGCGTTACCAGTCATGCAGGGCGAAGGAAAAATCGATTTGCAAGTCATGGCCGAACATTCGGTGCGCGATCTGACCCACCAGTTCAAATTCCACGGCACGCCCATTCCCGGTGTGAGACGAACGAGATTTCAGACACAGGTGAAAACACGCTTCGGTGAGACGATGCTCGTTGCTCACGGAGAATTTGATGACCGAGTCGCGTTCCTGCTGGTCACGTCGGAACGGGTGAAGAATCGTCCGTGATTGAGGCTGATCGCGTTTCTAGTAGGGTGCGGTCGAGGCTTGGCGAGGCCCACCAATTGCGGCCGCCAGCACCATGACGGTGGGCCTCGTCAGAGCACTCGACCCACCCTACGGCTGTCCGTACATGATGAAAACGGAGCCGGGGCACGTCCACACGCTGCGCGGGCGTGTGAATTGGCGTGGAAAAACACGCCCGCGCGAAGCGCGTGGGCGTGGCACGTCGGACAGGGACAAGCGATCTCTTCCTAACGCCTCACGCCGAATACCTAACGCCTAATCCCTATCCCCCATTCTTAAACATTTTGTCGCGCAACCAACTCCCTGGGGGTGAAGACTCACACTCATGGGGATTGGAAATGCTCGATTACATTCGCGACAAATGGCACGCCGTTCGATTGCAGGCGAAATATGATCGCAAGCTGCGCGAGCAGGTGTTGCAACTGCTCGAACAGCAAACGCCGCAACCGGTCGCCGACGATCCGGGCGATTGGTCACTCGCCGGCAGCGGCGGGAAATCGACGTTCGATGACTCGGCCCGCGTGGATCTTCGCAGCCAGGCCCGGCAGTTGGTGCAGACCAATCCGTATGCCCGCAACATTTTGCGGCTGCTGGAAGTGTATGTCGCCGGGCCGGGATTGAAAGCTGTTCCGTCCGCGCAGCAAGTGACAACCGAACGTGAGTTACTGACGCGCGCGGACAAACTGTGGATGGAATTTCTCACCACGAACAGCCGGCATTTCAGTTATCGCGAAACGGCCCGGCGAACCTGGCGCGATGGGGAATGTTTTCTACGCTTGTTCCCGCTACCCGCGTGGCCGCCGACGGTGCGGTATGTCGATCCCGAAACCATCGGCGCGGATGCCGTGCAGACGGACAGCCAAGGGGTTGTGACCGATCCCGAGGATGTGGAGACGGTCTGGTCGTATTTGCGGATTGATCCGACGACGGGCGAACTCGCGGAGGAGATTCCGGCCGACGAAATTCTGCACACGAAGATTGGCGTCGACTCGAATGAAAAGCGGGGCGTGACGATTTTCGCCGCCGTGTTGGATTCGTTGTCGTGCTTCGAGAAATGGCTCGATACGGAATTGCAGGCCCGCAAACTGCAAGCGTCGCTCGTGTTGTGGCGGAAGGTCCAGGGTGGACCGAGCCAGGTGAATTCGTTTGTCGATCAGGCGGCGGGGTCTGGTCCCGGTAGTGCTTCTCGCAAGGAACGGTATCGGCCCGGCACGATTGTCACGACATCACCGGGGACCGAACTGCAATTCCTGCAACCGAAAACGAACTTCGGCGACGCGGTCCCGCTCGGCCGGTTGGTGCTGCTCTCCATCGCCGCCGGGGCCGGGGTGCCCGAATACATGCTGAGCAGCGACGCCTCGAATGGGAATTTCGCATCGACGATGGTGGCGGAAGGCCCGGCGGTGAAGTTGTTCGAGAGCGAGCAGCAATTCTTCAGCGGGGAATTCGCTCGGTTGTGGCGTTGGGTGATGTCGGAGGCGATGCGGCACGGCAAGCTGCCCGACGACTTCTTTGAGCAGGTCGGTTTGCAATGGTCGTTCCCGCAACTCGTGAATCGCGACCGCGCGGAGGAACGCCGGGCCGATGTGCAGCTCGCCGAGGCGGAGATCCTCAGCCGGGCGGAAGTCGCCCGACGTGACGGCGTCGACCCCGCGACGATGCGGGCCGAAATCGCCGCCGAAAAAGCAAACTAAATCAGCCCGCATTTTGCATTTTCTTCCACGGCAAACACGCCGGGTGGCACGTCCCTGAGTCTTCGAAGGGCGTGGCGCGTGTTTGAAGACCACGCCCTTCGCCAAACCTCAGGGGCGTGCCACCCAAGTGCGATTTCCCCATGTCTATTGAAGGAAGCACGTCATGCGTCGGGTCGTGCGGTTGCGGGTGCGAAACCCGAACGCGGAACCGGCGCTGGCTTATCCCGCCACGCGGGATGACATCGCGTTACTCGCAGAATTTCTGGAGACGAATCGTGAACAACAGCTCGTGATGGCGACACAACTTCAGCGGCGATTGCAGGCTCTGCGACAGGGATGCCGCGGGCAGGTGACGTGTGAGCGGCCGAACGGTCTGTACGTCCTGCTGCCGATTCCACTGGCGCTGTGGTTGCTCGCGGCCCTCGAAGCGGGCGGAAGCATTCGCAAACAACTTGTCGCGCAACTCACTCCCTAAGGGTGACGGGACTTTACTCAAAAGGAACAACCATGACGGAACCTGAACTCGGCCTGGTGGCCATCACGGAACAGATCGCCGATTGGCGAACCGAGGACCTCGACATCCGGCTCGAAGAACGTTTGCTCGCCAATGTACAGCTCACGGGGAGCGAGTCGAAAAACGGGCATCGCTATGCGATCTCGGCGTTGCAGGAAGCGACGGCTCTGTATGCCCGCAAACCGGTGTTTCTGGATCACGCCGCGAATTTGAATCGGCCGCTGGATCGCAGTACGCGTGACTTGGCCGGCTGGATTGTCGAGGCCCGGTTTGTCGACGGCCGCATTCGGGGCGATCTGCAAGTGCTGGATACGGAAGCCGGCCGCACGCTGCTGGCGCTCATGTCGTCCGCGGTGCCGGCGGTGGGGATGAGCCATGTCATTCTCGCGCGGAAGAATTCCGACGGCACGATTGTCGAACACATTCAAGATGTGATCAGCGTGGATGCCGTGGTGTTCCCGGCGACGACGACGGGCCTGAGGGAACAGGAAGACGACAACGAACTCGCAAGTGACGAACTCGATGAGATCACGGCGGAGCGCGATGCATTACGGCTGCGATGCACGTCGCTGGAAACCGAAATCACGCAGTTGCGGGTGGAACGGGAGTTAGCGACGGCGAATCTGCCGGCGTTCTCGCTGACCGAAGCGTTTCGGGATCGCCTGGTATCGATCAACGATCCGCATGTCCGTTCGCGATTGATCGCCGAGCAGCGCGATTTCGTCCTCCGCTGCCGCCAACGCGCCCCATGCAGCCGCGCCCGCCGGGTGGACGTTGATGAGCACGAATTGACGAACACCCGCCTGTTTGTGCAGGCGGTGAAGCAGAGGCGTTAGGCGTGAGTTATTAGGCGTTAGAAAACGGGTCTTCTAACGCCTAACGCCCAATACCTAACGCCTTCCAGAATCTCACCATTTACTTACAAGGAAAATTCGCATGTCCAACAAACTTCGTTTTCGCAGCGGTCAAGTCGAATTGCACAAGGTGCGTGTCGATAGCGGCACGGTGATCGAAGCGGGCGATCTGGTCTGGCTCGATACGAACGACGCCAAGCCGGCCGCCGACTTCACCTGGACGACCGACCTGGCCACCACGCAGGCGGCGTTTGCCGCTGTGTTCCTCGGCGTCGCCCATCAGTCGTCGGCGGGCGGCGAGACGGCGGATATCTCCGTCGATCTCAGCCCGTTCTCGATCTACGAATTCGATGTCGATTCCGACACCTACGAACTCGGCGACCTGATGGGACCCGACAATCTGTCGACCGATCTGACGAATCAAAAACTGACGAATGTCGGCAGCAGCGGCCTCGCCATCGCCCGAGCCGCCGAATACAAGCCCGCCGCGTCGAGCCTGCTGCGCGTGCAATTCGCATCGGCGTTTCATCCCGGCAGCGCGAACGTGAACGCCGCGATCGGATAACCGGCCCGCCGCGCAAGCGGAAATGAACTAGGCGTTAGGCGTTAGGTTTTAGGCGTTAGAAGACAAGACGCCTGGAACATGCCTCTCTTCTAACGCCTAACGCCGAATACCTAACGCCTTTTACTCAACTCATCATCCACAAGGACACTCACATGCAAGGCACTTCTCTCAAAGGTCTGGTCGAATCGCTCGGAGCCGAGGGCTTCTATCAGAAGGTTTGCACGCTGCTCAATGAGCGGACGCTGACCGTTGACGATTTCAGTTATCACGAACTCGCCGAGGCGTGCGGCGTGCTGCCCCAACTCTCGCGCTTGCGCGGCTTTCGGCCCGACGACGGCCCGGCAGTCCAACTGCTGCGGGAATCGAACCCCGGGTTGGGGACCAATTTGTTTCAAGTCGTCACGGGTGAACTCATCGCCCGGAAAGTGATCGAAGGCTATGAAGATGCCAATGGTTTCATTGGTGACAAACTCGTGTCGGTGATGACGAGCAAATACCGCGACCGCAAGATCGCCGGCTTTCGCGCGCTGTCCGGCCCGTCGGAAGTTTCCGAAGGGCATCCGTATGAGGAATCGTCGTTCGAGGAAAAATGGGTCGCAACTTCGGAAACGAAGCAGGGCCGCATTCTCTCGATCAATGAAGAACTGATCGCGTTTGATCAAACGGGCGAGATCAACCGCCGGGCCATGACGCTGGGCTTCATGCTGCGGCAGGAACGCGAGCGGACGATTGTGCGCGCGGTGACCGATGCCGATGCGGGGGCGGGGAAATATGTCTATCGTCCCAACGGCGTGGGAGAAAGTCTGTATGCGACTGATGGCTCGAATCGCAATTGGGTGGGGAGTGGGAACACGACCTCGGCGGGGTTCAATGCCGCGGTGCCGCTGGTGGATTGGACCGACATCGACGCGGTGCTGAATTACCGGGCGACGCAGGTGGTGGATGACCGGGTCGATGGGACGCCGCGGCCGATTGTCGCGCCGGTGAAGCAGTTGCTGGTGCCGGAGAAACTCCGCGGTGCGGGCCGCAGCATTGTGCATGCGACGGAAGTGAACGTGGCTTCTGACGCCGGGGAGATGCGGCTGGCGAATCCGATGCTGGGCCTGGTCGAAGTCCTCAGCTCGCCGTTCATCGACGAGCAGGGTGGCCAGGCGGTGAACGACTGGTATCTCGGGGATTTCAAGCGACAGTTCGTGTGGACGGAAATCTGGCCCGTGCAGACGTTCCTGCAACAGGCGGACAGCGAAGCGGCGTTTGATCGCGATGTCGTGCTGCGGGTGAAGGTCCGCTACTACGGCGGCGTCTCGGCGGCCGACACGGTGTTCGTGACCAAAGTGGACGGCGCGTGACGCCCGTCAAGTCTTAGCCCCCCGTCAATGACGGGGGGCCGGCGGTGATTGTGGCCTCCACGCGCAAGCGGCCCCCGGTCATTGACCGGGGGCTAAGACGAAAGCATTTTCCCAGGAGCTTCCATGTCCGATCTCAGCGATTTGAACGATGTCGAAGGTGCCCCGCTGAACGCGGCGCAGGTCGGTGCGATTTTGAATCAGATCGACCTGGATGTTCTCAATCTGTTGCGCGATGGCAAGTTGGCGGCATCGAACTATGTGCTGCCCGGACCCAGCGGCGGCTCGATGGATCGGGCCGGCGGATTGATGGCGCTGCTCGCGGCGCGCGTGAAGTACGAGGCGCTCTTGCATTCGTTCCCGGCGTGGGAGGTTTCCCAGGCCGCGGATTGCTGCACGGAGTAAAGCCTGTCGTCAGCTTCCATGCGGATCGATACATCGTACTGAAGCCACGATCAGGCAAAAGGAATCTCTCACGCAGAGACGCAGAGATCGCAGAGGGGTACAGCCGGAGAAATCGGAGGATCGAGAGGGAATGAAGGAAACATGGGCGTTTTCTTACTCACTCGTTCTTTTGTTCATCGCTCTTGTCTTTGCAATCTCTGCGCCTCTGCGTGAGATTCCTGATTTATGGGTTGTGTTGATGCGAATGGTCGGCGACGGCGGGTCCCGGCGATGCCATCGCCGGGCTTTGGATGACTCACCAGGAGCGACCACGATGGATGACAAACTGGACCGGATTATGGAATCGGTGGCGCTGCTGAATGTGCAGTTGGAGAGTCTGCGAGTTTCGGTGCAGGCGCTGGTGCAGGATCAGGCCGATCATGAATCGCGACTGCGGGTGCTGGAGCGCTGGCGGAACAACCTGACGCCAATCTTCGCGCTGCTGACGTTCGTCATCGGCTCATTATTCACGGCCGCGCTGGAACGGTTTTTATGAGATTGTTAGCCACAAAAAGCACAAAAGCCACAAAGGGGAAGACATCACGATCATGCCGTGAATGAAATACTCACGTTCGCGTCTTTTGCGTCCTTTTGCGCCTTTTTGCGGCTGAAAATCTTCGTTTTTGAATTTCCACGAAATCGCCCCCCGTCATTGACGGGGGGCTAAGACGAGAAGGCATGCACGATGGAACTCGCGACAACGCTGATTGATTCCGATCTCGACCGGCAGTTCGCCGATTGGGGGCAAGCCGTCACGCATCAAACCGTGGCGGCGGTTTTCGATCCGGAGACTCTCGTCAATGACGAGACGACCATCGAGACCGAACTGACGGCCATCGTCTCGGTGACGCGGGCGGAACCGACGCCGAATACGGGCGGACACAACCGCGATCCGCAACTCCGCTTCACGTTCCGCACCGCCGACTTGCCGGTCATCAACCCCGCCGAACTCCGGCGGATCGCGTATCAAAACGGGGTGTATGACCTGATCGCGTTCGATGTCCACGCGGCAGGACGGGTGACGATTTTGCATTGCCGGCGGCGATAGGCGTTAGGTATTTGGCGTTAGGTATTAGAAGAGGAATACCGCCACGCCCGCTCCCGTCTTCTAACGCCTAACGCCAAATACCTAACGCCTGAATCGAAACACACCGACCCTGGAATTCAAACCATGCCCACCACCTCGCTCATCTTTGAAGAAATCACTTCCGCGATTTGCCGGCATTGGCGGGATGAGCTGCCGGAGCTGATCGCGACGGCGTATCCCGGCGTGCAACTCGGTACCGACCGGCTCGCCGAGTGGTTTGAACTCAGCGTCGAACAATGGACCGTGCTGCCGCGACGTGACGGTGATCCCGATCAGGCCACGCTCGAACTGATGGTCCGCTGCCTGGCCCGTCCCGATGTGGCGACGGGGCGCATCTGGCAACTGGCCGAGTACGCCCGCGGCCTGTTCGCCGAGGTCGATGTCCCAATTGTCGATCACAGCGTCAGTGAAGCGGCCGTCATCGGCTGGGTGAGGTTTGACGCCGGCGTGCTGCGCGATGTCACGCGGAGCGAACGCGACCGAAACCGCCCGCCGCTGCGGCATGTGGAATGGACGTGGCAGGGGACGGTCAAAAGTGGTTGATGAAAGATTTTGTAGGGTTTGCCGAGTCGGCGAGGCGAACCGGATTTGGCTAAGGGTTGAGGGCTGATGGTTGAGAGCCAGGCATGAAAACCCCGCGATCAATTTCTTCAGACCTTCAACCCGCTTGGTTCGCCTCGTCAGAGCACTCGGCAAACCCTACTTGAAGAAAGAATCAAACCCATGACTTTCCGCTTCAAACCGGCCATCGAACGGGGTGGCGAGCTGTATGAGTTGCCACGGCCGATTGCGGCCCTCACGTTGCAGGATGCGTGGGACGGCGAGCGGTTCAAAACGTTGCTGGTCGATGGCGACACAACCGTCGGGACTACACGGAGCGGCGTCGACATCACACTGACCGGCGAGATCGGCAGCCAGGCGGGAACGCTCACGCTGTCCGAAGCCGAGATGTTCGCCGCGCTGGAAGAACTGCGGCAGCAGGTTCATGTGGGAGCCGACGATGAGAAGTTCCGGTTCTATCTTTATCACGACGCCGTGGCGGAAACGTATCGCTACTTCGAGTCGTGCACGGCGTCGCGGCTGGAGACCGATTTATCGAAACCAAAAGCGTTCACATTCCGCCTGGTGATTCACGCTGACGACCCGACGATCTACAGCGAATTGCCGGTGGAAATGTAGAGCACTTGCTCCGCAAGTGCAAAAGAACACTTGCGGAGCAAGTGTTCTACATTCCTTGCCCGTGATTGTTCGCCCCCTCTCCCTGACCCTCTCCCCCGCGACGGGGGCGAGGGGACCAGAACACGAAGCTTTCATTTTGATTGGGAAGAATCGCCATGTCGTTTCAACGACTGATTCACTACGGCTCGAATCCGCTGGATCTGGCGGGCAGTTTGTCTGACCGCGCGATTGCGGGGTGCTGGTTTGAACTGCGGCGGCAAGGGGGCTGTGGGGCGGGCGAGCTTCGGTTGCGGCACGGGTTTCTTGAGCGCGGGGAAATCCAGATCGGTGATTGGGTCGCGCTCAGTTACGACGCCGACGACCGTTGGTATCTCGGCCGTGTGGTCGAACGCCGCAGTGATTCGCCGGCGGGAATTCGTTTGCGGCTCGAAGGGATGGCGGCTCAGCTTGACACGATTTTCCCCGGCGGATTCGGTTCCGAAGCCGACGGCGTGGCGCCGCATCGGTATGGCTGCTCGGATTTGTTCCCGGCTGATCCTGATGCGGGGCATGTCAACATCGATTGCGTCAATCGGCCGGAAGAACTGGTCCGGTTGCTGCTGGAGCAATATATCGTCGGGGCCACGAATATCACGTTCGATCCGGAGTTGATCGAAGATGCCACGGCGGTTGCAGAATTGATCGAGTTGAAAGTTCGCGGTACCGAGACGGCGACTTCGCTGCTGCGCGATCTGGCCTTGCGGGCGCGGAATGCGGCCTGGGGCGTCGATGAGTATGGCAGGTTCTTTCTCCTGCAACAGCGGGCGGACATCGCCGCGGAGTGGCGCGAAGGCCGCGAGTTGGTGGCGTTGCGGGAGTTGTCGAATGAAGACCTGGTGTTCAATCGCGTGCTGCTCGCGGGAGGGCTGGTGTATGCCGATTGCCCGACGCCCCCTTGCGGGACTTATCGCTGGCAGGGGAATTATCTGCAGCCGGCGAGCCGGACTGCGTATGGCGAACGGCGGATTCGATTATCGATTCCATGGATTCGGACCTCGGCTGATTCGCAGGGATTCATCCGCGAGTTCTTCCGCGTCTATGCACAGCCGGCGCCGCACTATGTGGCGGAAGTCGCCGGGGCATCGACGACGATTCGTCCGTGGCTGGCGGGCGTGCGGCTGGTGGATCGGAATGGGAATGAACTCGCGGCCGGTCAACCGGAAGTGGTGCGGGTGGAGTTCGATCATACGCCGAAGCTGCGAATCTCACTGGGACCGCTCGATCCGCGCGAACTGTGGACGATTTCCGCGGAGGGCGAGACCTGGCCCATCGCACCGTCGGATACGCCCGGCTACGGCGGCGGCCCGGTCGATGTCACCTCGGACGACAGCTCGGAATCGTCGGAGGAAGAAGAAAGTTCCGATGATGGCTACACCGATTGTCATGGCTGCGGCAGTATCGCGCGGCGGTGGAAGATCACGTTCAGCGGGATCGCGGCGGGGACGTGCGCGGAATGCGCGCTGCTCAATGTCGAGCATGTCCTCGAACGGAATTTCAGTTACGGCTATTGCCGCTGGCGGGCGACCAGTCCGGCGTGTTCCGGCATCACCATCGATTTCGTGCGGCACTGGTCGGTCACGCAAGTGCTGATCAGTCGCGGCGGCCTTTACATCGCGGTGTACACGCTGCTCGCCGAGGACTTCGATTGCCACGGCCCGAACACGCTGCCCCTCGTCAGCACGTCGTTAGTGTGTACCAACTGGCCAACGAGCCTGGTGCTCGAACCAGCGGAATGAGGAAGCGAGGGTTTTCGTAGGGTGCGGTCGAGGCTTGGCGAGGCCCACCAATTGTGGCCGCCATCACCATGATGGTGGGCCTCGTCAGAGCACTCGACCCACCCTACGGCTAACTCTCTCACCTTCTATCCCTCTCCAACTCTCTTTCCAGGACATCCCCATGCCCCGCTTCTTCCGACTCGCGACGGATCAACATCTCACCCCCGCTGCTTGGGACGGCGTGTGTGCCGGGCCGGTGCCTGCGGCGTGTTGGATGATTGGCGGCGGGCCGTCGCTGGCGCGGTTGCCGTGCGAAGACATCGCCCGCAGCCCCGCGCCGAAGTTCGCGATCAACCTGGCCGGGCATCGGTTGATGCGGCCGAATTTCTGGACGGCGTATGATCCGTCGATTCGATTTCACAAGTCGCTTTATCTGGATGCGGGCATCGTCAAATTCCTGCCGCGATCCCGCGCGATGGACCTGGTGCCGGAATCGAACTTCAAAGTGTGCGACTGTCCGCAGACCTATTTCTTCGACCGCGATCCGCAGCGGGGGTATCACGATTTTCTGAGCAGTGAAACGCTGGGCATCGTCGATTGGGCCGACTCGCTGGTGCAGGCGATCGACATCGCATATCGGCTCGGCTTTCGCAAGTTGTATCTCGCCGGCTGTGAACTCCTCGTCCGGCCGAGTCGGGAATTGATCGCGCGAGCCGCGCGGGTTGACGTGACCTACACCGACGGCGAACCGCTGGCGGACTTTGTGCGGCGATGTCGCGCGGCGGGATTGAACGATCACGATTTGCAAGCGTCGCAGTTAGAGCGGCAATATCACTTCGATGAGGAGAAGCCATTCGAGTCGGCCGTGCGAACCGATACCCATTACTTCCGCATCGTGCAGTCGCTGCGGCTGTGCCGGTCGGCGATGGCGACGGCGGGCTTGCAGTTGATCTCCGTCACGCCGCGCAGCCGGTTGAACGATTTCTTCCCGTATCAACCGGCGGAGGCCGTGCTGGACGAACTGCGGCAAGAGATCGGCGACCCCGCTTGCGAGCCAACACGCGGGCTGTATACGCAGACCACAGACCGTTCCATCACGACAGCGATTCTGAAAGACGTGCAACCGCCGCACCGAAAAACCGCTCAGCGAAAATCGCCGTGCCCGTGTCGCCAGTGGAAACCGGTAGCAGTTGATTCACCGTCGGCGGAGTTGATTGTCGAGGAAGAAGCCTGGCAGCCGGTGCCGGGCGAAGGCGGTTTCGCGGCACAGTTTGTGATGCCGAGGGAGGAAGCGTGATTGTTTTGCGTAGGGTTTGCCGAGTCATCGAGGCGAACCGGTTTTCCAAGCACGAAATCCGAAATCTCAAATCCGAAGGAACTCATAAGTTCGAAAACATAAAACGATCTTGAGAAGTGTCATTTCAGATTTTGATATTCGGATTTCCTTCGAGTTTCGGATTTCGAGCTTCGTGTTTCAGCCGGTTCGCCTCCCAAGACCTCGGCAAACCCTACGCTGATCAAGAAAAGTGATGGCTTGCGTAGGGTGGGTCGAGTGCTTTGACGAGGCCCACCAGCTTAATGTTGGCGACCACAATTGGTGGGCCTCCCAGAGCCTCGACCACACCCTACCCAGAAGTCAGCGAAGAGCCATCATGCCCGATGTGACGTTGATCATTCCGCAGCGGAATTTCGGGGCGCTGACTCAGGCGTGCATTCGCGGGTTGCGTGATCACGAATCGCGCTGCTGGCCGGTGATTGTGGTTGATGATGGAAGTGAGGATGCATCGCGGGAAGGGATTCGGAACGCGGGCTTCGAGAATTGCCGGGTGATCAGTCAGCCGCCGCTGGGCGTGACGGCCGCGTGGAATGCGGGGATTGGTCGAGTGGAAACGCCGTGGGTGATTCTGCTGAATAACGATGTCCTCATCGACGGGCCGTTTGTCGAATGGTTGATGCAGCCGCTGCGTGCGGGGCAGGCATTCATCACCGGAGCGGAAACACGCAGCGAACCGCTGCTGCTGAATCGCACGCTTCTGTCCGGCTGGTGCTTCGGTTTCGCGGTGGAGTTGTGGCGGGAGTTGGGGGGCTTCGAGGAGTCGTTGCGGCTCTACTGGTCGGATACGGACTTTCAATGCAGCGCGATGCTGCGAAGTGCGGCGAATAAAACCGCGCTGAAATGCGTTGCCAGCTTACCCCTGCGGCATCTTGGGCATCAGACGGCCCGACATGACCCGCGACGCAGAGAGTTGTGGCAGGCGGACCGGGCGCGGTTCGTAACAAAATGGTCCGGACTTTCAACGCAAAGGCGCGAAGGAGGCGAAGTTGAGCAGAAACGATGAGGACGACTTCGTTCAAAACCTCTTGTCGTCCCCGCCACAACTCTGACTTTGCGATCTTCGCGTCTTTGCGTTGAAAGGGCTTTCTCATGCAGCCACGATTGTTGCAGGTGTGTAACGTCGGTCGGATTGTCGGTGGGACGGCGGCGTGTGCGTGGACGGTGACGCGGGCGCTGCCGGGGTTTGCGCATCATGTCGCGTTCCTTGCACCCGTGGATGCCGAGACGACTGCCGCATTCAGGGAATGTGTCATCTCGCAGCACGAGCGCATTACAACTGCGACTTTGATTCAACTGCGGCCCGATGTGATCCTGCTGCACAACACGCCGCAAGCGCGGTATCCAACGGGCACGTCTGTGTCGACGATCCAATATCTCCACTCGGCGATTCCCAACCCCGCGGTGGCGGATGTCACCGTGTGTTGTTCCCACTGGCTGGCGCGGGAGTTAAAAATGCCGGAAGCCTGTGTGCTTTGGCAGGGAGTTGTCAAAGAGGTGAGACACGCACGGCGTAACGAGACACTGGTGGTCGGGCGAATCTGCACGCCGACGCCGCGGAAATGGCCGGCGGCCCTGGTGCCGTTCTATGCGGAGTTGGCCGCACGTTGCCCTGATGTGCGGTGGGAGTTCGTTGGCTGTCCGGACGGGTTACAACCGCGATTGCAACGGGCGTGTCGCGGTCGGGCTGTGTTTTACCCAGCCGGTTGGAGCCAGCGATCTCGTTTGGCGGAGTGGGACGTGCTGCTTTATTGCAACCGCGCGCTGCCGGAATCGTTCGGCCGAGTGGTGGCGGAGGCGTTACGAGCCGGTTGTATTCCGGTGGTGGACCGACTGGGCGGATTCGTCGAACAACTCCCGGATGATTGCGGATTTCTGTGTGACAACATCAAGGAGTTCGCCGTCGCGCTGGCAACGCTGTCCAACCCGGCGTTGCGATATGCGATGTCGCAGCGCGGAGTCCAGCATGCTGACCGCGTTTTCTCGCTGCATCAGTTCGCGCGCGAGTTACTGCGCCGGTTTGACGAGAGCGCGCAGCGTCGCGAGTCAAAATGCTGAAGGATTCGCCGAAAAAAAGACGCAAAAGACGCAAAAAGAGGACAGGAGTGTCAGGATGTTTCTAATTTTTGCGCATTTTGCGCCTTTTCGCGGCAATATTGACGTCTTCGCGGCCGCTCGACCTGTCAACAATTGTGGCGTACAATTCGGCTTTCCTGGTCCGTCCCCCTGGTTGAGATGACATGCAAATTCTGCCTTTTCCGCACCCGGCGTTGCGCTGGAAATCGGAGCCTGTCCGCGAGATCAATGCGGCGCTGCGTCAGACGGTCCGCGAGATGTTCGAGGCGATGTACGCCGCGCAGGGCATTGGACTGGCCTCGAACCAGGTGGGCATCCCGCTACGGTTCTTCATTCTCAATCTGACGGCTGATCCTGCGGAAAAAGACGAGGAAATCGTCTTCATCAATCCCGAAATCATCCGGCGTAAAGGGACCACGGAAGGGGACGAGGGCTGCCTGAGTTTTCCCGGTTTGTATGGCCCGGTGAAGCGTTCGGATCAGGTGGTGATCGAGGCGTTCGACCTGCAGGGGCAGGGGTTTGAAATGGATTTGGATGAACTGGCCGCCCGAGCCGTGCAGCACGAAAACGATCATCTCGACGGGGTGTTGTTCATCGACCGGATGACCGATGTGGCCCGCCGGGCTGTCGATCCCGTGGTGAATGATTTCGAGGCCCAGTACCGCCGGCAGCAGGCCGAAGGGCTGTTTCCGAGTGATGAAGAGGTGCGCAGGAAGCTCGCGGGGGGCGAGTGATGGTCGGTCCCGGCGATGCCATCGCCGGGCTTTGGCAGAACCTCCACTCTCGATGTTGAGTCGTCAACCTTATGCTGCGAATCGCGTTTCTTGGGACAGGGCGTCTGGCGCAGCCGACATTTGCGGCGTTGTGCGCGTCCGAACATGAAATCGTCGGCCTGGTGACGCAGCCCGATCGCGCGGGCAGGGGCCATCATCAGCATGTCAATCCGTTGAAAGTTCTGGCGGAGAGCCGTGGCATTCCGGTCTTTCAGCCGGAGAAAATCCGCGCGCCGGAATCGCTGGAAGTCCTCAGCGCGTGGCGGGCCGATCTGTTTGTGGTGGCGGCTTACGGGCAGATTTTATCGAAAAACGTGCTGGAAATGCCCCGTTTGGGCTGCATCAACGTCCATGCGTCGCTGCTGCCCAAGTATCGCGGCGCGACACCGATTCATGCGGCCGTGCTGAATGGGGACGCCGAGACGGGGGTGACCATCATCCGACTGGTGAAGGAACTGGACGCCGGGCCGATGCTGGGCGCAGTCCGCACGCCGATTGGCCCCGGAGAGACGACCGGGGAACTCGAAGGGCGATTGGCGGAGCTGTCGATCCCGTTGACACTGCGCGTGATCAGCGAACTCGAACTGGGCACGAATCAGGCGGTGGAGCAGGATGCAGCGCAAGCGTCACACGTCGGCAAATTGACGAAGGAAAACGGCTGGATTCCGTGGGGAAAATCGTGTGACGAGATCGCCTGCCACATTCGCGGCATGCAGCCCTGGCCCGGCTCGTTCACGCTGCTATTGCAGGAAGGGCATGGTCCGCTGCGGCTCAAGATTCTGGAAGTCGGCCCCGTCGATGCGGAATCGGCAGAAGTTGCCGGGCTGGTGACCGCCGTCACAAAGGATTCGATCCGCGTGGGTTGCGGCCGGGGGGAGATCGAGATCCGAAAATTGCAGCCTGATGGGAAACGTCCCATGTCCAGCGGCGACTTTCTCCGCGGCCATTTGGTCCGTCCCGGCGACCGATTTGGATCGGAAAGTGATCCAATTGGGTGAACCGGTGTGGGAGAGTTGTGTCAATTTCTAACGGCTGGTGAACCGGGACGCTGGACAGCAGAATGACGAGATGACACAATTGTGCGTAGCCGATAGACATCGGACCGCCTGCTGATGAGGCGCCGTCCGGGGGTATAGCTCAGTTGGCTAGAGCGCAGCTCTGATAAAGCTGAGGTCCGAAGTTCGAGTCTTCGTACCCCCAATAGAAGGAAACTCGAAACTCGAAATCCGAAATCCCAATGCAGACTGGGGTTTTGGTTCGGATTTCGAGTTTCGGATTTGAGAATTCCCCGTATCGGGGGGACGTAGCTCAACTGGGAGAGCGCTGGCTTTGCAAGCCTGAGGTTGCCGGTTCGATCCCGGTCGTCTCCATTGGATGCACAGACGCAACCGGTTGCTGCCTAATCGCTTCCGACGCCTGTGGATGAGAGTTTTGAGTAAGTTTCTCGAATGGCGAAAATTTTTGAGTCCAGTTGCTTGACGGGGCAGACTCAAAACAATACCATTCGACCTGTCCCGTGTACGCGACTTTCGCAAATTGGTGGTCTCCAGCAGTTTCAGGTGCGCCTGGCCCTGCTGAAGCCCATAGTGGCGAAAGCCGAGAGAAAATTGCCTCTGGCAATAGTCTCTCGGCATTGTTCTTTGGCAATCTGGCGGCAACTCAAGTGGCATCTCATTAACACTGCAATGTAGATTTATGTCTACTATTGTGTCAGGTGTTTTATGTAAATGACCTTTAGAAGTTCGGCGAGTCTTGTTCTTTGGCAAGGACAGGACAAAAAGTTGCTTGATGGTGAGGCTGAGTCACAAGGCGGAAATGCTGAGTGGTAAGGTGAAGCTGTTGAGTTGACTTATACACAAGAGCGAAATGCTGAGAAACAGGCTTTCCTGAAAGGGCGAGTCATGAATCTTGGTGGTCAAGCTCCTAAGGGCGTGTGGGGGATGTCTCGGCACCGAGAGGCGATGAAAGGCGTGGAAGGCTGCGATAAGCCCGGAGAAGCTGTCAAACAAGCACTGATCCCGGGATTCCTGAGCTAACCCAGGGAACTGAAACATCTCAGTACCTGGCGGAAAAGAAAGAAACCTCGATTTCCTTAGTAGCGGCGAGCGAAAGGGAAGAAGCCCAAACCGTCAGCTTCGGCTGGCGGGGTTGTGGGGCGGTCAATATGTAGAAAACTGGCTAAAAGAAGCCGTTGGAAAGCGGCACGATACAGGGTGACAGTCCCGTATTTGAAAGCTTAGTTTTCGCTAGACCTGTCCCCGAGTAGGTCCAGGCACGTGAAACCTGGACTGAATCCGGGAGGCCCATCTCCCAAGGCTAAATACTCCTCGGTGACCGATAGTTAACAAGTAGCGCGAGCGAAAGATGGGAAGAACCCCTGCTAGGGGAGGACACTGAACCTGAAACCACACGCTTACAAGCTGTCGGAGCCCTTTATATGGGTGACGGCGTGCCTATTGAATAATGAGCCAGCGAGTTATTGTTGTCGGCTTGGTTAAGATCTTAAGGATCGTAGCCCCAGGGAAACCGAGTCTGAATAGGGCGAATATGTCGGCAGCAATAGACGCGAATCCAAGTGAACTACCCATGAGCAGGTTGAAGCGCGGGTAAGACTGCGTGGAGGACCGAACCCACCAATGTTGAAAAATTGGGGGATGACTTGTGGGGAGGAGTAAAAGTCTCATCAAACTTGGGGATAGCTCGTTCTCTCCGAAATAACTCTAGGGTTAGCGTCGAGTCACTATGTCGTGGGGGTAGAGAGACTGATCTGGCATGGGGGGCTACCCGCCTGCCCAGCCTAACCAAACTCCGAATACCATGGCAACTACCTCGGCAGTTAGTCTGTGAGGGATAAGCTTCACAGTCGAGAGGGAAACAACCCAGATCGCCTGCTAAGGTCCCAAAGCTT
>Ga0105047_10000367_pt1:0-37500 | contig 74637 bp, 65 predicted proteins | sample MAT04_FD_78384 | JGI IMG/M metagenome (GOLD analysis project Ga0105047, IMG submission 78384) | Freshwater microbial communities from Lake Fryxell liftoff mats and glacier meltwater in Antarctica - MAT-04 (megahit assembly) | ecosystem: Environmental > Aquatic > Freshwater > Ice >... | reverse complement strand
CGTGAGACATTGCTCTCCCTCGATCAGCTGCAAACCAGCGGTCGCGCCGCGGAATCGTTGAAAACCGTCCAATGGCTGCTTGATCAGCCGTTTGATACGTTCCTCTTCGTAGACGGCAAGCCGCCGGCCTCTGTTAAACGTCTGACAGAAGCCAAATTGCGGTCATTTCCGGACGAATGGCAAAAGCAGTACGAACGAATTTATGGTTTGCAGGCCCGCCAGCTTCTTGCCGAAGCGCAGGCACGGGATGATGATGCACTGGCGATCGAGGTGTTACGCCGGTTTGGTGTGACCGCCGCGGCTCGTGATGCCGAGGTCTGGTTGGCGATCCGCTGGTTGGATCGCGGCGAGGCGGCTGCGGCCCTGTCGCTCATTGCACCGGCGGCACTGGAACCCGAAGCGCTGCGGCAACAATCGTCGGCCGCGTTATTGGTCATGCGGCAAGCGGCGATTTCTGTTGGTCAAACAGGTTTCCTGCAAGTCATCGAATCCGAACTCGCTGATCGCGATGTCCCTTTTCGACGAGAAACGCCCAGACCGGCCAGTCCCAATCAGGCGATTCCCCCGCGTGCCCCTCCTGTCGAACAGCTGACTGTGGGGCAGGCGAATCGGCTGGAGAACTATGGACGGGATATCATGCCGGTGCTCCGACCGCAATGGACGGTCGAACCGGTAGCGGTCGATAGCAGTCCGCATCTGCAATCCATTCTTGATGCGTGGCGCAGCCATCAGCAGGAGTTGAATCTTGTGCCGGTCTCGCCGGCGCTGCCGCTCATTGTTCGTAATCAGGTCATTCTGCGCGGATACGACGGTTTGTCGGGGTTCGATGCGGCCCGCGGGACGCTGTTATGGTCGTTTCGTTGTGAATCGTCGATTTCCGCGTGGATCGACGAGGCGGCCCGCAATCGGCAGTTGAATGTCGACAGCGGACAAATGCTGCCCGCCGAGTTGCTGCAATGGTGGCTCAGCAGCAACACGCAAATGGGGCATCTTTCGTCGGACGGAATCCGCATTTATTTGATCGATTCGCTGACGCATCCGTCGGCGAAACTCGGCGGCCGTGGCGATCCGTTTCAAAATCGGGCCGCTGACGGGCAGCGTCCGCATGACTCGAATCGGCTGTTGGCGTTGCAACTCCCCGACCTGCGTGGAGGGAAAAACGTTTCCTCACCGACACTGGCCTGGTCGCAAGGGAGATCGATACGGGGCGGCGGATCGACGCCGGAAGACCGCTATTTTCTTGGCCCCCCCCTGCCAGTGGCCGGGCGTTTGTTGTCGCTGGTCGAGGTCGACCGGGAACTGCGCCTGATCGCATTTCAGGCGGAAACCGGGGAGATGATCTGGGAGCAACCCCTGGCGGCGGTTGATCGGTCGGCCGTCAATGAAGGGGAGCGGGCCTTTCTGGCCTGCGAACCGATTCTCGCCGGCGATCTGGTGATCTGTCCGACACAAGCGGGTGTGCTGACGGCGGTGGACCCGGTCACGGGCACGCTGGTCTGGTCGTATTATGATGCGGATTTACCCATCGAGCCGACGGGCCGGCAGCGGAACCCGATGATCGCGCGGGGCCGGCCGGGATTCGCTTCACGGACCGTCGTGCATCGCGAACGGGTGTTGCATCTGCCGGTCAATTCGTCGCAACTCCATTGCCTCGCACGCACAACGGGGGAATTAGCCTGGACGGCACCTCGGCAACGGGCGTGCAGCATCGCCGCGGTGACGGACGATCTGGTCATTTTGCTGGAAGATCAGGCGTGCCGGGCGTTGCGGCTGACGGATGGGGCCGAGGTCTGGCAGCAGGCGTTATCGTCGGGGGTGACAGGGACCGGCATCACATTCGGAGCCGAGTATCTGGTTCCGCTCGATCATGGCCGATTCGCCCTCGTCGATTTGCAGACCGGAAAACTACGATCCTGGCAGCCGCCGCGCACGGATGTAGCGCTGGGAAATCTGACGGTTTGCGGCGATTGGGTTTATTCCACCGGGCCGGGGGGTCTGTCAGCCTTTCCGCAGATGCAATTGGTCAAGCGGAGATTGAGCGATTCGTCGGTACGACTAACGGCGGCGGAACGAGCCGAGTGGGAAGTCAATCTGAAATTCGCCGAAGCCGATCTGAATACTGCCGAGCAGGTGCTGGAGCGGACCTTGCAAGCCTCGGTTCCTGCTCGTCAGCAGGCGGAGTTTCAAGGTGTTCTGCGGGAGCTGCTGTATCATCGTCTGGAGGCGGAGCCGGCCCACGCGCGGGACTTGCTGCCCCGGTTGCGAAAATTGGCCGCTACTCCGGCAGAGCAGGGCCGCTATCTGGCCCGGCAAGCGCGGATGGCCTTGGAATCACGCGATTTGATCGAACTGAAGGGCGTGCTGCGGCAGCTCGGTGAACTGCCGATGTCCGCGCTGTTCCCCTCGGCGACCGAGGCGGAGTTCTTGCAATCGGCCTCAGCGTGCAGTCTGCAAATACTGGCTGAGATGGATCATGAGTATCCGGAGTTCGCGGCAGACTTTCGGCGGGATCTCTTGGACGATTTGGCCAGCCGGCCCGCCGCGGCTCAGAATTTGTCCGCCTGGCGGTACGCGTTGCGGGTCTGTGCCGACGACGAGCAGGTCGGGCCGTTTCGTGATCAGTTAGCGCGCCGGCTGCAAAAACAAGGGCAGCGCCATGCGGCGGAACTGCTGTGGTCGGCGAATCGTCATCACACGGATTCGCGTCTGGCGGCCGAGTCGCTGCTTGGCCTGATGGATTTATGGATCACCGCCGGCTGGTCGCGAGATGCCGCGCCTTTGCTGGGGGAGTTGTCAAATTTGGACCCAGCCTTGCCTTTACCCGGCGGGCAAACAGTCGCGACTCGACTTGGCCGTCAATCGAATTTGTCCGTGGCGAAAGAGTGGCAGGTTCGTCTGGCGGCACCCACCCGGCGGATTCGTTCCGTGTCGGTGCGTCCGCAGCGGGAACTGGAGTTGCCCAGCGTTGAAGAGTTGCAGCGACCGTTGAGCCGGTCCGCGCCGCCCAACCGGCCGACGGTTCGGTTTGGCGAGTCAGCCCGGCGACTGACGCCCGGGGAACCCCTCGCCGCCGATGTGCTGGTGCGCATGCAAGGTGCGCAATCGGCCCTGATGTTGGTCGACAAGACCACGTCGCAGATCGTGCGCGACTGGCCCATCCCTGTCCGGCACAGTCACCCCTGGCCGGGGCATGTCGCCATTCATGGTCACTTCCTGCCGCTGGGCGTGCCGGGGGAATTGCGGGGTTATTCGCTGCTCGAACTGGCGGAAGATGGCCCGCTGTGGACGCAGTTTCCTGAAGATGTCTCTCGCCGCCGCGCGGTGCCGAGCATTGGCCCCGCCAACGAGCGATTCGTCTCGTTTCAATCCCAGAATGTGCTGCTGGTCTGCGATCCGTGGGACGGTTCGTTGCTGTGGCAGCGGCGAGATCTGGAGCCGAACAGCGGGTTGTATGCCGATCCGGGGACCGGCATCGTCGGAGATGAACATTGCATCTCGGTGTTCGGCGTGGATCGTCTGAGTTACGTCACCTATGAGACGATGACGGGGCGGCGGTTGCACAAAGGCCGGCTCGAGATTGAGCCGCGGCATCCGCGTAAGGCGTTCGGCCGAAAAATTTTCAGCGTGGCGCAATCGCGCGGTCAGTGGCAGGCGTGCATCTGGGACCCGCTGAGCAATGCCTGGGCCTTGCAGGAACCGCTGGGCGAGCGGAACTTCGCGAAGACGACAATCGGCTCGCCGGAAGTCGGCTGGTTGACGGCCGAGGGGCGATTACGGTTGTACGATGTGCCCACGGGAGCACGGACACTTGATCTCGCCTGGGAACCCGAAGAACTGGAGGCCTTGAATCAATTGCAATTGCTGACCGATGGCCCGCGCACCTACGTCAACATGCAGCGGAACATGGCCGTCGTGCAGACGCGGGAATACAACTATCCCGCCGGCGACACGATTCTGCCGTGCATCCACCTGCGCGATGATTTGTACGCGATTGACCGCGAAACGAGCCGCGTTTTGTGGCGGCGGTCGCTGCCGAGTCGCACGCTGCTCAAGCTGGAACCCGCCGGCTTGCCGTTCTTGGTGTTGCTGAGCCGCATTCGGGATCAGCACGACAATAACTTACAATCGCTGCTGGTTGAAGTTCTGGACGCCCAGACAGGTGAACTGCTAGCTCGGCAAGACCATTTGACGGCGGATCGCATTGTGAACGCCGAGTACGACGCGGTGGAACAAACGATCCGCCTGATCGGCCAGAAGACGGCGATAGAGATTCATTATTCGATGGGGGGAGCCGACGTTTTATCACCCCGTGAAGTGGGGCTGAACTGAGCTTCTCTGCCTTGGATGAGTAGGGTGCGGTCGAGGCTCTGCGAGGCCCACCGCTTGCGGTTCAAATGCTTGTGTGCCACGACTTGTCCTCCAGTCGTGTGCTTCGTTGGGCACGACTTGAAGACAAGTCGTGGCACGAAGGAATCCAGCGCCCGCTTGACCGGCGTGGTGCCGGATGGTAGACCTAAAGCTGTGTTTCGCGGGTGTAGTTCAATGGTAGAATGAAAGCTTCCCAAGCTTTAGGCGAGGGTTCGATTCCCTTCACCCGCTTTGCGACTCGGAGTTATTCATTGGCGTCTTTTTCGTACGGCACAATTTCATACGTCCGCGTCACCGACTGCCGCAGCGTGACGATCTCCGTCTCCGCTTTCGCGACCAGCGGATCGAACTGGGCGATTTCGACCGCGTTGTTCCCCTGCTCGTGTTTCCGAAAACCGGTCAAATAGGTGATGTTCTGCGGTCGCCAGCGATGAAAGAACAGCAGGTTCTTCGCGATGATCGCTTTCCGCAACTCCTCGGCTTGCAGGTAATCGGCCCCCGTTCGGACCGGGAAACCGACAATCGGCGTGGGATTGACCGCCGCCTTGAGGCCATCGATTTTCAACGCATACGATCCCATCGGCAGACCGCCCCCCGCGACCATGAAGTATTCGACATCGCCCGGGAACAACGGCGTCGGCGGTTCCGGCAGGCGTGCGAGTTTCATCTGGAACGTCGCGGCTTTGCCATCGCTTTTGAAATCGGAAGATGTCGCCTGCAAGTCAGACTCGACGTTGCCGTCTGAATCCAGCTGCATCAGGAATTCCGCCTTCGGGAGTTTGAGCGAATGGACGATCATCCGCGCCACTCGCAACGATCCATATGCCGAGAGGTGAATGCCGTTGTCGGTCAGTGGTAGACTTTTCCAGACCCCTTTCACTTTGCGAAAGCCGCGCGGGGCTTCCACACTGGTGTTCGATTCCGCCGCGGGATTTTCGGGCGTCAAGGTGACCTGAGCCGTGCGATCATATAAGTCGACGAGTCGGCCGCCACGGCGCTCCGCCAGTTCACGGATGGCAGCGGCGTATAGACCGAGCGTCGGGTTATGGCGGCTCGCATCCGGCAAGGGCGGGGCCGGCGTTTCCAGTTGATGCGGCGTCAGGAACACATAGCGGAATTCCCGCGGGGCCTGCACTTCCAGCGAGACTTTATCCAAGTCGTCCAGCAGCTTTTCATACTGCTTGATAAACGACGCCAGGCCCGCTTCGCCTGCGTACGATTCATTCGCACCATACGCCAGGAACACCACCGTCGGCTTGAGTTCCCGCACGAGTTCCAGCAGGCGTTGATACCCGACTTGCGGCGCATCGAAGATGCCGCGAGAGTCCGCCCAGACGGTATCGCCACTCCAGCCCAGATTGCGAAACGTGAGGTTCAATTCCGGCAAGGCCGACGTGAGGGCCGTTTCGAGATACCCCTGCTGAACTTCGCGTTCCACGAACGTTCCGCCGAGCAGCACCACCCGATCACCGTCTTCAAACACAAACGGCCCTTGCGTTTCCGCAGCGGAGGGTGCGGCACAGCAGGCCAGCAGCGCCGCGACCAGCGAAATGGCCGTCAAGCGGATGTGCCAGGTGGTGATCATGGTCAAAACCTTCCCGCCAGGGCGGCTTATCGAAATGGGCAGTGCGGAGGAACTTCTGTCGCTCAGTAGAATTCTGACCTGCGGTGGTGTCAATCCCAGCCGGAAAATGGCCGGGCAAACGTTGACTGGTGAATCGACCGCACCCTTTGTAAACCGCGGAAAATGGCTTCGTGATTGGCGATTTCCGGGCGATCCCTTGACGCCGCGCGAACCTTCAATAATGATCGTCGTGTCAGCCTCAGGAATCAGCAGCCGAAGTGGCGGAACTGGCAGACGCGCTGGACTCAAAATCCAGTGGTAGCAATACCGTGAGGGTTCGAGTCCCTCCTTCGGCAGTATGCGTAAACGATTTGATTCTCAGGCCTTACATGAAACGCCCTGCACAGAATTGTGCAGGGCGTTTTTGTTTTTTGATGGCTTGAGATGGCATTGACGTTCAAGCCAAAGGCCCCGGATAATGCGACGACGTGTTTTTTGAGCCGCGTCGCTGGCAGAGGATTCACCACGATGCAGTGGTTTGCGTTTGATCGACAAGTTAAGCGGCCTGAGTTATGGGGGCTGCCGCTCATCTGTATCGCTTGCGGATGGCGGATGTCCCCGAACGGGCCGTGGAGCCGTCGGAACTGTCTCTCACGACCCTACCAATGCCCAGCGTGTTCTGCTGTCCCCTTGTTTTTTTTGAAATCTCCATGTCCAGATTGTGGAACTTTACCAGCAACCTTCAGGATTCCAAAGAATTTACGACAGGCAATGTGGGGCGGTAATACTTGCAGAAAATGTCACTGCGCATATGACAAATGGGGGCGTAAATTAGCGTAGCAATCGGGGGCAGGAAGCGATTGTTTATATTGTGGGTTTAGGTGTCATGCCGTGAAATCTAGCGGTCGATTCATCTTATCTATCACCGCACAACCTCCGACTCGTGCAGGTAGCTCGCATCAACGGGGTAGTTGCGCCATTGGATTGAGTAGTACTGCTCGAACCATGCTTGAATGTCGGATTCCACGGCGTGGTCGTAGTCCGGTTCGACGTGCAGTGTTTTGCCGATCAGGGTGTCCCGGATTTCCCCTTGATCGACCAGCACGCGGCCCGATTTGATCACCGTGCGCGGCAGCTCGAACATGATTTCCTTGTTCTCGTGCGGCGTGTAGATCGTGACATCGGCATCGGCCCCTGGGCCGAGGTGGCCCTTGTTTTTCAGGCCGAGAATCCGTGCGGGGCCGGCTCGTGTGATGATGGCGATTTCGTTCAGCGTGTATTCGCGGGTCAGGTCGCCCAAGAGAGAGCGCTGCCGGACTAGTGGAGGACACGTCTTCAAGATGTCTTGTCGATAGGTGCGATCCATGAGCAGGCGGATGATTTGCGGGTAAGCGAGGAACGATCCGCCGTTGGGGTGGTCGGTACTCATCACAACACGCCAGGGATCTTCGACGAGGAGATACCATTCGAGGCCGATGGCCCATTGCAGGGCGTGGACGAGGGATTTGTTTTTGTACTTGATCGGCGTGATGCCGCAGCCCGCTTCCATTTCGGTGTCGGAACTGAACCATTTGCGGCCGTAGACTTTGGACAGGAAGTAACCGAGGGGGCCGTCGCCCGTCATGCTGGTGGTTTCGCCGAACAGGACCTGGCCGACATCGAGCGTGATGTTGGGATGAGAATTGACGTACTCGGCGAGGGGGACGACTTTGCTGTTGAAGGTGTTCTCATCGCCGTTGCCGCCGCCGTAACTGTGAAACTGAATGTGGGTGAGATGTCCGCGATGGCCTTCGAGGGCGCGCATGGTTTCCAGCGTGGTTTCCCAGTTGCCGGGCATGCCGAGGTTGTTGCAATGGATGTGAACCGGATGGGGCAAGCCGAGTTCATTGGCGGCTTTGGAAACGCCTTGAATGATCTGCCGGGGGGTGACTTCAAAGTGATCGACAAGGGAATCGAGTCCGGAAACATTGCCTGCGGAATGACTCTTCCAGACTTCCACGCCGCCGGGATTGACGAGTTTCGGGGCATAGGCTTTCGTCGACGAGAGGAGCCAGCCGATGAAGGCTTTGAGTTTTTCCGGCTCGTTTTTTTGTAATGACTGCATCACATAATGATTGTTCCCCATGAGGACATAAATCCCCTTGTCGAGACAGGGGGTGTCTTCAAATTCCTCATGCGCATGGCGGGCACCGAGCGGCGGAATCGCAGCATCGAAGGCGGTCGTGTATCCGAGGCCCGCGTATTTGTAGCCGGTGGCGAAGGTGCTGGGGACGCTGCCCAGTGTGCCGCTGCGGGTGATGGCGGTTTTCGCCAGCTGCGCGCCGCGGCGTTTTTCTTCCGGCCGCATCTTGCGGGCGACATTCACCTTCGGCCCGGCGATATGGCAGTGCATATCGATACCGCCCGGCATCACGACCAGGCCATTGGCGTCAATCGTGCGAGCGGGGCGAATGGTCGGATCGGTTGGCGGGTCGACAAACTTACCGTCCGCGATCCACAGATCACGTACCTGACCGTCGATACCGTTGGCAGGATCGTAGAGGGTGCCTGCGGCGATTTTGGTGTAGTCGGTAGGCATGAGGAATACGAATCTCGATGGGGTGCGACTCAAGCGGGCCGATAAAAAATCTATCACCGTTTGTGGGGGAACAGGATTTCGCCGCGGCCGAGAGCGACCAGGTCTCCTTGATAGAAATCGAAGTCCGCAGTCAGTAGTTCGTCATGAGATGTCATGCCTTGCTGGCTGAGATGCTGCAACATCACGCGGACGATTTGCGGGCGGGCCGTGGCGGCGAAGCGAAAGCTCGGTAACAGGGTCGGCTGGTTCGGGCCGAACAGGCCCAGGGTGCCGCGACGCATGCCGGCACCGGGCCGGATGCCGCAGTTGCCAAAGACCAGGACCGTCCCGGCGATGAGATTGAAGCCGAGCAAGTCGCCAGCGGACCCGCCGATGGCGATCATGCCGCGGCGCATGGTTAAGCCGATTTCATTGCCCGCGTTGCCGTCGATGAGAATCGTACCGCCGCGCATCCCCTTGGCGGAGCCGCGATACGCCGCGCCGACCAAATGGCCGGCATTTCCGCGCACATGAATTAGTCCACCGCGCATTTCCGGGCCGACCCAGTCGGCGGCATCACCCGCGACATGAATTTCTCCGCCGCGCATTTCGCTGCCGAGATGTCGGCCGCACGGCCCGTGAATATCAATCCGCCCGCACGTCATCTGCGCGCCGATCCAATGCACGCCGGCCAGATTTCCCGAGAACTCGAAGTGCTGGTCGTCGGGATTTCCCGTGACGGTGAACAACTCGGCGAGCGGAATTTTGCGGTTGCCGTGAAAAATCTCGAACCGTTCGATCTCAGCCAGCGGCTTGTCGCAGGCCCATTCGGGAGTGAATCCTTCGATCTCCACGGGGATTGTCGTTTCACCGTGATAAACGAGGCGTAAGGTCATTAAGCAGTCTGTTTCTGCGAGGATGCGAGAGTTCCACCGCATCGTTGATAGGAAGGAAGTGGAACGACGACCGTTTCTCTTGCACAAACTAGCGGATCAGCCGACTTCCCGCAATTGGCGTATCGCCAGGATCTCCCGGGGCGGGCTGACATGGCGCGAGTCGATTGTGCCAGACAAATAAGGCAATCACGGCCGCTGGCCAACTGAACCAGGGCCAGAACGTGATCCACCGCGGCAGCGCTGGCAAGGCTTCGACATCAAACTCGAAGTGTTCCACGGAATCGCCGGTTTCCAGGACAACATCCAACCGCCACCAGCCCGGCTCTCGCAGCGGGAACTTGGCGGACTGGAGCAGCTTGTTGGTGGCCGCCGCGCGGGTGGCAGGAATGCGAAGCGGAACACTGGGGACAACCCGCGGCTGAGCAATAATTGTGATATGGGCGTCTTGCGCGAGCGGGTTGGCTTGAAGGTCTTGCACCAGCACACTCACATCCACATCACCCGCCCGGAACGGTGTGGGCGCGGTGAAGACCGTGATCTGAATCGGACCGCGCGTCTCTCGCAGTCGAATCGTTCCCCCGTCGGCATGAACCTCGTTCGCAGAGAAATGCCTGATCAAACAGCAGATTGTCAACAGGCGAAACGCGGTGCGCATTAGCCGCCTCCCGGCAGGGTGCCGCGCATCTGCATGGGCTGAAAGACAATCCAGACGCCCAGCAGAAATAGAATCGTGATCACACCGCACCACGGAGCCGCGAGCTTCCAACGAAGTGTCGCCGTGGTGGTCAATGTGCCGGCGGTTTGCCAGGCGACGAACAGCGAGGCGAGCAAGCCGAGATCGAGGGCCAGCAGCTCGGCTTGCAGCAGCCAGTCGGTCAGCGGTCGACAGCAGGCGCAGATCCAGCGCGGCATGCCGAGACCATGCCATCCCAATTCCCTTGTGAACCGCTGCGTCACCGGGATGATCGTCTCGCTGCTTGTCAGGAAATGAAAACTGTAATGGGCCAGCCACATGGAAAACCCGAGTGGCACAAACGCGAAAGCGAACCGCGTTGCCAGTTCCCGGCGGGTGACCATGAGTGGCGCGACCAATTGATTCAGCGCGACGGCCGATCGGACCGCAACCCACGGCAGGATGATGATCGCCGCCAAATAGAAAACGGTGATGGCCACGACAGGGGAACTCAGGCCGAACAACTGGCTCAGCTGGCTCTGCCAGTCAACCACCGGCCCCACCATGCCCGCGGCGTTCGCAAACGCACCGAACACCAGCACCAACACGAGGGCTGCCAGATCGGTACGCTGCGAGAATATTCCGACGCCCGACCGCCAACGATCGCTGCTGAGTTCCGCGATGGAGTTGGTGGCTAAAATGCCGACATTCTGATGCGGACAGGCTTGCACGCAGTTCAGACAAAACGTGCAATCGAGATTGCCTTGTTTGCGTGGTTGAAAGAGTTGCAGTTCGCAGCCGGTTACCGTGGCGCTGCCCCGAATGCACTCGTGTGTCGTGCAGGCGGCGCATATCTGCGGACTGCGGATCCGCACTTCCAGCGGCGACATCAGTGATTGGACGAAGTTGAACTGGCCAATCGGGCAGACATATTTGCAGAATGTGCCGCCGCGAAAGAAGCCCTCGATCAGGAACGCCGCGAGAAAGTAGCCGATGGTGATCCACGCGGTGATCCAAGGGCTATCCCACAAAGCAAATGCTTCATAAGACCAGAGAAACAGGACGATCAAGCCGACCGCGAGCCATTTGTTCCGCAGCCAGCCGGGCCACTCTCTTCCCTGTGGTAACCAGCGGCGGGCGATGGCGCGCGGCAGCGTGAAGGGACATGCGAAGCAAAAGAAATTCCCTGCGATCAGCAGGCCGAAGACGAGTAGGCCACGCCAGTGAATCCAGGGCAGCACACCCGCCAGATTCATCGCGCCCAGTCGCGGACCAGTCAGCCCATCATAAATGACGAATACTGCCAGCACGGCCAGCAGCGTTTGCGCCGTCACGCGTGCCCAGCGCCAACGCAGAATGGGACCTACAAGCGGTACGGTCAGTAGATCGAACGGCCGCGATGTCTGGGGGACAAGAATCGGTAGCAGCGGCAACGGTGCGCGCTGGGCCGGAGCTTTGGGCGGCGTCCCATAGAGCAAACTCAGGCCGATCCACCCCAGTGGTCCCAGAAACGCGACAGAGCCGGGCACCCACATCAGCACTCCGGCGGCGGCTTGATCATCGAGTGCCGACAAGCCCGCAATCCGGGGTGCTGCGGCGTAATACGCATAGAGGACGCGGTCAGAAAATGTGAGCAGTGCCGACAGGACCGTGTTCTGAATATCGGCCAACAGCAAGTACGGCAGCAAGAGCCACGGCGACCAGCGCGGCCGCGCGGGATACGGCCGCACGACGGGATACCAGAACACCAGCGCCGCCAGTAGAAAGGAGACATGTTGCAAATAGTGCAATGCGGGCCAGCGCAGCGCGGCGTCGTAGACAGACGGAAGATGCCACAGCCACGTGGTCGCTGTGAACACCGGCAACGCGACGAACGGATGCGTCAATCTCGTCAGCAACCATTGCAGCGCGCGTGAACGCAGAACTGGCCCCAGCCAGACACTACGCACCGCGCGGGGCAGCCCGCGCAACAGCGGCAGGAACGGGGTGCCAAGCCAAATCAGCGGTGCGACCACCATCATCAACAGCAGATGTTGCAGCATATGGACCTGCAACAGCAAACTGGCAAACGGTTCAATGGGTGACGCGAGTGCCAGATAAAGAGCCAGCAGGCCTGCGAGAAACGCCATCAATCGCGACGGCGGCCAGCGTGCCGGGTCGCGTCGCCGCAGTGAACAATAGCCGCGAACATAGATTGTTGCGGTCATCAGCAACCCGGCCATCAGCCAGGGTGCCCAAGGCCACGAGCGAACAAAGGCTGAGAAGGTCGGGTGCATGGTGGGCGAAACCTACGGCGACGAATCGAGCGTGGCGGTTTTCGCCGGTGGCTGGCCGTGCGGCCGCAAACTCACCAGGAAGTCGACCAGCGCCGTCATTTCGTGCGGACCGATCTGTCGGCCATACGCCGGCATGTTGCCTCCCCCCGGCGTACCGTTGCTGATCTGATTGATCAGTTGATCGCGCGTCAGGCGTGTGCCGATGGTCGACAAGTCGGGACCGCGTCGTCCGCCCAGTCCCTCGAGCGCATGACAGTTGCGGCACGTCTTGTTCTGAAACACGGCCATCCCCTGCAATTGCAGCGGCGAGCCTTGCTCCACCATCGCCACGGGAACCGCATCCGCACTCCAGGCATCCATGTCGGGCGACCACGGAGCCGTGTGGCCCTGATACGTCAGCACGCCCAGCACCGTGTAGAGCATCACCACCATCAAAACCGCCACGGGCCGCTGGCTGGGTGAGCGCGGACCACGATTACTGACGAACGGGACGAGCAGCAGCAGGCCGATGAGGACCACCGGCAACCCAAGGATGACAAAGGTTTCCATCGCCGGAGGACTCAGTGCCAAGAGCGCGAACAACCACAGAAAGGGCCACTCGGGGCGAGGATTCGCGCCCCCCTGTGTCGGGTCCGGCAGCTCGCTCGGGCCTTTCGGACCGGCAACCGCCGCGAGTGCTACGACGGCGATCACCACCAGAGCCGAGAAAAACACATCCTTCAAAATCGCATCGCCCAGAAACGGCACACCCGTGCGATGCAAGTCGGCCTGATAGTCAGCGTCGTATGTGCGGGGGTCGACCGGTTGACTTCGATCCGGCGGCGCGCTCACGCCGCAGCGCAACACCAACCAAAGATGAACGGCCAACAGCAGCAGCAAAGCACCGGGAATCACAAAGACATGCAGGGCATAGAACCGGCTCAGTGAGTCGCCGCCGATCACCGGGCCGCCATGCAGCATTTGCACAATCTGTGGGCCGAGAATCGGCACGCGACCGGCCATCGAACCGGCAACCGCCAAGCCCCAGTAGGCGTCGGAATCCCAGCGGAGAATCTGGCCGCTGAAGAACATCCCCAGCGTGCAGGCCAGCAGCAGCACGCCGACCAGCCACGTCAGTTCGCGGGGATACTTGTACGATCCGTGCAGAAACACCTGCGTCATGTGGACCAGCACCATTACGACCATGCCCGACCCGGCATAGTAATGCAGCGCTCGCAGAAACCAGCCCATGGGCTGTTCGTAGTTCAGATATTCGAGGCTTTGAAACGCCTGGTCGGGAGCGGGGACATACACCATCGACAGACCGATGCCGGTCAGAATCTGAATTGCCAGCAGCGTCATCGAGGCGCTACCAAAGACATACCACCACCCCATCGGCCCCGCCGCGCCGCGAGGAATGGGATGCGCGAGCAGCGGCAAGACGGTCGCCTTGACCCCCAGACGATGATCCAGCCAGCCGCCGATCTGCGATAACCAGTTACGCATGCTCGCACCTCGACGAATTCGCGGCGAGGGAGGCGGGGTCGCCGGTCGGATCAAGCGTGTCTTGCAGCGTGGGAAAGTGCGGCGCTTGCACTTCGAGTTGGCCTTGTTCGATCCGCCAGACACAGCGGAACAGGCCACGCGGCGGCGGTCCCGAAGCCCGCTCGCCATTCGCGTGATAAACGCCCCCATGACAGGGGCACAGGAACAAACCCGATTGCGGAAACCATGTCACCGGACACCCGAGATGCGAGCAGTTGACGGCGAGAATCAGGAATTGATCCTGCTGATTGGCGTCTTGGCCCTGATAGCGCACGAAGACGCCCGTGTGCGAGAGTTTGCCATCCCACGGTTGGCGCATGGGATTGTCGAACGTCACCAGCCGCGTTTGATCGGGGGGAAAGGAATCGACGGAGCCGAGCGCAACCCAGACCTCGCGGCGCGGCATCGTTCCGAGGAAATACCTTGTCAACGGCCACCCCAGCATCGTGGCGGCGATGGCTCCCAGACCGTATGTCAGCCAGCCGAAAAACGTGCGGCGGCCGGGCAGCAGATCGAGCGGCGGTGTTGTTGTGGGTTCAGTCGTCATGATTATGTGCGGAGTGAGTAGCGTTGATGTGGTGATTGCCCGTTTTGCGCCAACTCGCCAGCAGCGCGACAAGATCGTCGATCTGCGAGGAAGCGTGTTGCGGAGTCTTGGCATCAAGTCCGGCGTGACTTGCGTAATCGGGCATGCCCAGGTCGGGACGGCCGGTGATGATGATCCGCCTGATCGCCTGATCGCTGATCAGCGACAGGAAGGCAACTTCGTTGATCGCCCCCGCATCCCCGCCGCGGCCGTCGTCGCCATGACACTCCGCGCACGCGTTCGCGAAGAGGATCGCACCACGTTCGGCATCCCCGTCACTCCCAGCGTAAGGTGGAAGCGTGGCGGCATCCACCGAGTGGTCTTGCCACTTGGGCTTCAATCCCCCCGCGAGAATTTGAATCTGATCGTCGGTCAACGTGCCCCCTTGCCGCTCGGCGAACGCGGGCATCAGGGTTCCCGCCCGGCCATCGCGCAGGATCCGCACGAGTTCAGCATCCGGCACAATCGCCAGGAACAGCGGATCGTTGACCGGTGGAGCTGGCCCCAACTGGCCATCGCGACCATGACAGCCCGCGCAGTTTCGCTGAAAGAGCGAATCAAAGTCCGCGACTTCATGCGGCGCGATCGGCCGGCGCGCGGGATCAGGTTTCCCCGGCGACTTATCGCAACCGATGATCAGCATCGCGCAAAAAAGCATAGCCAGTCTGCAAGCTGTGCGAATGCCAATTCCTCGTGAACATTGGTCTCGACGCAACATTAGTTGCGGCTGTTCTCCAGTCCCCTCGCCCCCGTCGCGGGGGAGAGGGGGCAATCGCTTCAAAAAGCTATCAAATGTGAGGCGAAAACCACTGATGTCGACAACAAAGGACGGTCCGTGATTGATCGTCCCCCTCTCCCTGGCCCTCTCCCCCGCGGCGGGGGCGAGGGAACAAGCGAAGTCTGAGGAGAGATCAATGCCCCGCCGGAAAAGCAGCATCGCAATCGCATACCACAGGTGTTGTCGCGGCGTTGTCATTCTGTCACCCATTCCGTCGCCGCGGCTTCATCAGCTTCCGGTCCGCGCCCTGCCGGCGCGATGTGGACCATCTCGGAACGCAGCACGACAATCGCCGCCACGACACCGAACAGGAACTGCGAGACCACGAAGCCGGGCCAGTCCACGCGGGCTTGCAACAGCGGATTCACGATCCCCATCAACCCGTAACTCATTCCCGTCCAGACCAGCGGCAGCACCAGGCCGCCCCACGCCAGCGGGCCGGGAATTCGAGGCAATCGCGGCAGCAATGCCCCATAAATCAAACCGAACAGGATCGTCATCACGAGATGAATGGTGATGGCGGACAAAAGCCAGTCGGTACGAAACGCCTGCAATTCTTGTGAGGTCATGGTACGCATCGCGGGATGCGACATCGCCGCCAGCAAATTTGCCGGATACCAGATTGTGCGGTGTGTCAACCACGCCCAGACGAACGCGGGCAGCGGCATCAACAGACCGCCCACCAGTCCGCCAATCACACCCGCGACGAATGCATGCCGGCGGGATGCCCAATGCACGACCACGGCCACCACCATGCCGAACAGAAATTGCGAAGCAATGAACCACGGCCAATCGACTCGCAGCGACAAAAGCGGATTGACGACCCCGAGCGTGAAATACATCACACTGGTCCACAGCATCGGCATCAACAGACCGGCCCAGGCCAGCGGTTTGGGGATCGTTGGCAGCGTCGGCATCAGCACGCCGTAGATCAACCCGACACTCAGGCTGATCACAACGTGGATCACGCTCGACATGAGGAACAGGTCGAGACGAAACGCTTCCAACTGCGAAACTCGCAAATCTCCCAGGCCCGGCAGCACCATGCCGGACAGCAGATTGATCGGATACCAGATGCCATGTCCGCTGAGAATGCCATACGCGAACGCCGGGATCGGCATCAGCAATCCGCCGACGATCCCCCCTTTCACCCCGGCGGAAATCGGATGGACCTTCTCCGGTAACCGAAAGCGATAGCCGGGCATGCCGGGATACAGTTCCGTGACGGTGCCGAGGCGTGGACGAATGAGAGTGGGCCGAAACTCGGGGGCGACCAGCGCTTCGTGAACGTGTCCCTTGCCGGGCAGCAAATGACCGACCCACAGGCCCAATCCCACCGCGATCAACACGCCGCCGACGATGGCGAACGTCACACCAAAGGCGACACCCGTGGCGGCAACGGTCAGACCCAATGCCAAAACCAGCGGCGCGATAGTCGGCTCCGGCATGACCACCGACTCGGTTTCCACCGGCGCTTGTTCGTGTGCGGCGTTCGTCATGCGGATCGCCCCCACAAGTAGACAACGCTGAACACCACGAGCCAAATCCCATCCACGAAATGCCAATACCAGCTCACCAGTTCCACGGCTCCGCCCGGTTCGGATTTCACCTGATCACGGAATGACAGGCTCAAGACGATCAGCATGGCGATCAGTCCGCAGGTGACGTGCAAGGCATGCATGCCGATCACAGTGTAATACGTCGTGCCGAACAAATTCCGGCTGATCGTGAGCTGATGCTTGTGAATCAGTTCGTTCCATTCATACGCGGTCGCGGCGAGAAAGAACGCACCGAGCAGGAATGTCAGCAGCCACCAGAATTGAAAACCACGGCGATGCCCGCGATGCAACTGCCGCTCCGCCAGCGCGATCGTGCCACTGCTTGACAGTAAAAACAGGGACGACACCATCGCCAGCGGCAGCGACAAGGCTTCCCGCGGGGTCGGTCCAATCGTGTCTCTCCCCAGAAATGTGACATATGCCACCAGCAGCGTGCTGAACAACGATGCTTCGGACACGAGAAACGCCAGCAGTCCCATCTGGTTGAGCGTGAGAATGCTCCCCGGGGAAAGCGTCGATTCGTGATGGATGATGGCCTGCGTGGAGTTCATTCATACTTCCAGTCGGGATCATCAGGGTGCTTCAAATCCCACAACGGCCGCCGGCTGCGCACGACGGGAATGTGCTCGAAGTTATAAGACGGCGGCGGCGATGTCGCGGACCACTCCAGCGTCCAGGCGTTCCAGGGATCATCACCGGCGATTGGCCCCTTGAAGTAGGACCAGACAATATTGATCACGAAAATCGCGTAGCTGGGTGTCTGCAAGAATGCGCCGAGCGTCGTGATCTGATTCCAGATGTCCCAGCCGCGATTGGCATCGTAGGTGTAAATCCGTCGCGGCATCCCCAGCATGCCGGCGATGTGCATGGGGCCGAATGTCAGAATGAACCCGACGAACAACAGCCAGAACTGCCAGGTTGCCAATCGCTCGGACAGCATCCGCCCGGTGACTTTGGGATACCAGTAATGCAACCCGGCGAATAAGCCGAACAACGTGCCGCCGATCAGCACCCAATGAAAATGTCCCACGACGAAGTAGCTGTCGGTCAATTGAAAATCGAAGGGTGCGATTGCCAGCATAATGCCGGTCAAGCCGCCGATCAGGAACATCGACAGGAATCCGAAGGCGAACAGCATGGGCGATGCGAACCGAATTTTGCCGCCATACATCGTCGCCAGCCAGTTGAAGAACTTGATGCCGGTCGGAATGGAAACGAGCAGACTCGCGGCGGCGAAATAAAGGTCCAGCGTCTTGCTCATGCCGACGGTGAACATGTGATGGGACCAGACGCCCATGCTGATGAAGGCGATGGCGGCGGTCGCGGCGGCCATGAACTCATAACCGAACAGCACTTTCCGCGAGAAGACGGGGATGACTTCCGAGATCATGCCGAACGCCGGCAGAATCAGGATGTAAACTTCGGGATGTCCGAAGAACCAGAAGAGGTGCTGCCAGAGATAGGCCGAGCCGCCGTTCTGAGTGTCGAAGAAGTGCGCTCCCAGGTTGCGGTCGAGCAGCACCATGATCAGCGCGGCGGAGAGTGGCGGAATCACCAGCACGATTTGCACCGAGGTCCAGAGCATCGTCCAGGGAAAGAAGGGAATCTTCCGCAGCGTCATGCCGGGGCAGCGCATCCCCAGAATGGTGACGATGAAGTTGATGCCGCCGGTCAGCGTGCCTACTCCGCTGACCAGCAGGCCGAGCGCCCACAGGTCGGTGGCGGCGGTGCGGGCGAAGGTTTTTTCGGTGAGCGGGGCATAGGCGAACCAGCCGATGGCCGGCGCGCCGCCCGTGGCGTAACTGGAATAGACGAGCAGGCCGCCAAAGAATGTCGCCCAAAAGCCCAGGGCGTTCATGCGCGGAAATGCCATATCGCGCGCGCCAATCATCAGCGGGACCATGTAATTACCGACGCCGATCAGAATCGGCATGCCGACGAAGAACACCATCGTCGTCCCATGCATGGTGAAGAGTTGGTTGAACGTGTCGGGCGGCAGAAAGTCGTGTCGCGGATAAAACAACTGCCAGCGCATTAGCAGAGCTTCAATCCCCGCGATGACGAGAAACACCAGGCTCATCAGCACATACATGATGCCGATTTTTTTGTGATCGACCGTCGTCGTCCACTCATGCAGCACCGCCGTCCAACCGGCCGTGGCTGCGAGTTCTCGTTGTTGTGCGGCAATCGCCATGTGCGGTCTGAATCCGTGATTAGCGCAGCGATTCCAGGTAAGACACCACGTCGTCCAGTTCTCGATCCGATAACCCGAACGCCGGCATCAGGCATCCCGGCTTGATCTGCTGTGGATCGGCGATCCATTCCCGCAGATTCTCCCGCGTGTTCGCAATCTGCCCCGACGCGAGCGTGACCCGGCTCATCAGATGCGTCAAGTCCGGCCCGTAGGTTCCCGCGGCGATCGTGCCCCGCACCGCATGACAGTTGACGCACGACAGACTTTGAAACACATCGCGGCCGCGTGCCGCCGACTCGACTTCCAATGCGGCCGCCGCTTCATTCTTCAGCCACGCCTCAAACTCCGCCGGCGACTCCACCACGACTTGCAGCAGCATATTGGCGTGCTGAGTCCCGCAGTATTCGGCGCATTGTCCCAGATACACGCCGGGTTGATCGGTCTGGAGCCACATGCTGTTCACGCGGCCGGGAATCAAGTCGGTCTTGCCGCCGAGTCGCGGCACCCAGAAGCTATGGCAGACATCGGCCGATTTGAGTTGCAGATACACGCGGCGCGGTTGAGCCGGATCGCTCACTGGAATATGGAGTTCGTTCGCGGTGATGAACCCCAGCTTCTTGCCGTCGTATTCGTCGTATTGATATTCCCACCACCATTGCCGTCCTACGACAGTCACGAACAGGGTCTGATCGCCGGCGGTCGGAGCGGGGGGTGAAATTTCCACTTCCCACAACGTGCGGGTTGTCACCAAAATCAGAATGAACACAATGATCGCCGGGGCCGCGGTCCAGGCGATTTCAATCGGCATGCTGCCATAAACCTGTGGCGGTTCGTGAGTATCGCCGGTCTGGGCGCGAAACCGGACCACGCAATACATGAGGACGCTGCTGACAATCAGCCAAATGCCCCCGGTAATCGCCAGCACGAGGATCGCGAGCGCGGCGATTGCAATTCCCGACGGCGATACCGGATGAAAGATCGACAGATCCTCGGCGACAGCATTCGCCAGCAGCGTGTCGATGCCAGGAAGTTCCATTCCCGTTTCTCAAAATCAGAGAGGTCCAATCCCCGCCGAGCAGTATGCCCGATGACACAGATTCCCGCCAGTTGGTGATCACTCCTTCGAGTTGGTTGGGTGTCGTGGCGGGTTTCGGTTTGACTCCCCTCTCCCCTGGAGGGAGAGGGGTCGGGGGTGAGGGGGATGTCTTGGCACTGCATCACTCCTATTTGCCCGTGCCACGACTTGTCCGCAAGTCGTGTCTTTCATCGAGCACGACTTGAAGACAAGTCGTGGCACAAGAATTCGAATCGCCGTGAGCTCCCCTTCATCCGGCCGAAGCGGCCACCTTCGCCCTCCAGGGGAGAAGGGAAAACAATCAAACGCAACTACACCCCGTTGGGCGTCTTCGGCGGCGGCTCGTCTTCCGGCAGACTGTGCAGCGCGTCGTAACGGCGCAAACCAGGGGCGAGCCAGGTGGTGAGCAGGACAATCACAATCGTGCCGATGCCGCCGCTCACCACAGACACCGTCGGGCCGAACGCGGGGTTGTTCTCGCGGGCGAAGATTCCGGCGACAGACGCCGATTCAAACGCCCCGAGTTGATTCGAGGCCCCAATGAAAATCCCGTTGATCGCCTGCACCCGCCCGCGCATTTCATCCGGCGTGCGCAACTGCACCAGCGTTTGCCGGACCACCACGCTGACCATATCGAGCACACCTGTCACGAACAGCATCGCGAACGACAACCAGAACGACCGCGAGAGGCCGAAGATGATTGTCGCCACGCCAAACCCGGCGACCGACCACAACAACGTGCGGCCCGCGCGCGTCATCGGCGGGTTCAGCGTCAGCCAGACCGACATGGCGAACGCTCCCATCGCCGGCGCGGCCCACAACAGCCCGAAGCCGAGTTTCTGCGGATCAAGCTGGTCATATCCGAACACCCTGCCCCACGATTGCAGCCAGGCCAGATCATGCGCGATTGGCAGAATGTCTTTCGTATATGCCGATAGCAGTGCCGTCGCACCGCCGAGCAGCACCGCGAACAGATCGAGCGAAATGGCTGCGAGAATCAGGCGGGTTTGAAATACAAATTTGAGTCCGACCACCAATCCCCGCCACGACACCGCATCCGCCGGCCGCACGCGATCCGGCGGCTCGTGCAGATTCCAGATCAATACAATGAACGACACCGCCGCCACGGCTTCCAGAAAATAGACGACCGCCGGCCGGGAAACCGCGATGATCAAGCCGGCCAGCAGAGGGCCGAAAATCGCCGCGAGTTGAAACGCTCCGGTCGACCAGGCCACGGCTTGTCCAAAAAGTTGTCGCGGCACGATCTGCGGAAGGAGCGAAGCTTTCGCCGGTTGCTGAGCCGCGCGGGCCATCCCGTTGATCAACAAGGCCGCGTACAACCAACCCAGCGGAAGCTGATAGGCGGAAACGACCGTCAACAGCAGTGAGCCGAAGGCCATGACGACCATCGCCAGGCGAACGATGTGCGGCCGGGAAAACCGATCAGCGAGAAACCCGGCCGGTATGCTCAGCAGCATCACCGGGAGAAACTGGATCAGGCTCGTCCAGGCGATGTCGAAATTGTCTCCGGTTCGCGAATAGATTTCCCACTGAATCGCCGCCGGCTGCATCTGCAGGCCAATCAGCAGCAGGATATTCCCGCCGAGATAGCGGCGATAAACCGGAATTCTCAGCGGGGCGAACGGATCATGTCGCGGACTGGCGGGGGTCTCGTCGGGCAACTTGGAAATCATCGTGTAAGTACGCTGCGCAGGATGAGTCTGTGTTCAGACTCGCGATGAGGGCCGGGGTTGTCAAGTCGCGTATTCAGACGATCGTGGGCGGAATTTAGAGCACTTGCTCCGCAAGTGCAAAAAAGGCACTTGCGGAGCAAGTGCTCTAAATTCTCGAACGATACTTTTCCTGTAGGGTGTGGTCGAGGCTCTGCGAGGCCCACCGATTGCGCTTCCATCACCATGTCGGTGGGCCTCGTCAGAGCACTCGACCCACCCTACGGGTATCCGAACGCGAAAAACCATCCACGTGAAATCCGCTTCGTAGTCACCGACACGATGTCTGTTTACAATCCGGAAACTCGCGCGCAGCCCGCACTCGTGGACGATGGCGGCGCGCAAGCAAACAGAATCTCTCGCCACGCGGCTGTCAGCGGGCGACAACTCAGAGGTAAGGATACGACCGGTGAAGTTTGAATTCATTCAGCTCAAGAATCATCAAGGCAACGATCAGCAGACGCAGGCCGTCCGAGTCGGCGATCTCATCCACGTCGGCGGGCAGATGTCGCTCGACGCTCAGGGCAACGTCGTGGGGAACGATATCGCCACGCAGACGAAGAACGCGTTCGACGCCTTGAAGCGCGTGCTGGAAGCCGCCGGAGCGACGATGGCGGATGTCGTGAAGCACAATATTTATTTTCACTGCGACGGCGATGATGCCACGGTCCAAACGTTTCTCGATGAAGTCGACCGCGTGCGCATTCCCTATTTCCCGAATCCCGGCCCGACCACAACCGAAACCCGCGTCGGACTGGAACGAGAAGGAGCCATGATTCTCGTCGATGCCTGGGCCATCGTCGGCGGCAAGCGCGAACTCCTGTCGCCCCCCGGCCACTGGACCTGGTCGAAGAAACTGCCGTTCGTGCAGGGCTGGAAAGTCGGCGACCTGATCTTCGTCAGCGGACAGCGGTCACTCGATCAAAGCGGCCAACCGGTCGGGATTGATGACATCGAAATCCAGACCGATCATGCCTTCCGCAATCTCGACACGATGCTGATCGCCGCGGGCGGGGATCGCCACAGCCTGATGCGGCAGAACACCTATTTCCGTTTTCACGGACAGGGACGGCAGGTTACCGAGTATTGGGAGAAGATGACCAACGTCCGCATGCGTTACATGGCGGTCCCCTCCGCCGCCGGAGCAGGGCTGCGGATCACTGGCATGCCCTACTCGCAGGAACTCATTCAGGTCGAAGGGATCGGTCAATTGGGCGATGATCGGCAGCGATTGCAGCCGGAGAATCATTGGGACTGGAGCATCTCCAATTCCCAGTTCACGCAAGGCTGGCGCGTGGGCAAGATGGCGTGGATCGGCGGACAGATCTCGGCCGACAATCAGGCGAAAGCCGTCGGCAAAAATCTCGAAGAGCAGACTCGCAACGTCTTCCAGTTTATCCGCAATGTGCTCGGCGAAGGCCCGCTGACCGAAAAGCATGTCGCCAAATTGTACATCTACTATTACGCCCCGGATGACTGGGCCAAGATCGCCGAGGCCAAGGCGACCATCGCGCGCGTCCAGCGGGAGTTCTATCCCGCACCCGGCCCGGCGGTCACCGCGATTCGCGTATCGGGTTTTGCCTTCGAGGACTTGCTGATCGAAATCGAAGCGATGGCCGTCTGCGATTGACCCCGGCGGGCTGAGTGCCGCTTCTACATGTGGCACACGTTGGAAACTCTTGTGTGGGGTGGCTGGGGCGCTCTCACGCTTTGCTACCGAGATCGACGTTCATGGCCCCAGAATCAGGCGGAAACTGGGGCCATGCGCGTCGATGCCATGGTCAGCACCAGAGCGCCCCAGCCACCCAAATCCATATGATTGCAACGTGTCCCACGACTCGACTTCCTCCTTACCACCATCCCCATTGACCGCATCCGCCCCCACGTCCTATGATTCGCGCCAACATGGATGCTGCCGCGACGGAACAGGTCGACGCCACAACGGACCGCGAACAGCCCGCGCGCTGGCGGCTGATTTGCGTGTCGACCACACTGCCGCGCTGGACCACGCTGGCCGTGCAACTCGCGGATGCGAAGCTGCCACATCCGCGGATTGAATGGGTCGACTCGGCAGCGCTCTTGATGGAGTGCCTGCGGAATGATCACTACGATGCCATCCTCGTCGAACATGTCTCCCCACGGGCGGATTCGGCCATCGACACGCGGAAACTTCTGGCCGGCCTGCGTGGCGGCGGACATCTCCACGCCGTCGTGGTGTTGATCTCAACCCCGGATGACGACTTGCTGGCTGCCATCGCCCAACAGGAGTGCGAGGCTCTCGTCTCGCTATCGCCCTGGGAATCCCCCGCCTTATTGCCCCTGATTCAGCACGCCGCCCGGCAAGCCGAGTTGCAGCGCGCCTATCACGGTTTGCAGATCAAGCATCAACGCCGATTGCAGCGCGATCGTGAGGAAGCCGAACAGTTACTGCGACAGCAGCGGCAAATGTTGACCGCGCTTGTCGAATCGCCCGAGATCCCGGCTGCTGAGACGACCCTGGTTGCGATTGGTGCCGAGTATCAGGTTCTGCTGCAAGCGCACTTGATCAACCAAGTCGAGCAACCGTCCCAGGCGATTTCCGATTTGGCATCCGCACTGGTTCAGGCCGATATATCGCCAGCTCAGGTTCTCAGTTTGCATACCGATGCCGTCAGTCGATTGGTGGCAGGCCTGGGCGAACAAAGTTCGCGGCACATTGTAACGCGTGCCGACCGAATTGGTCTCGACCTCATGCGGCAGATCGCGGATGGATATCGTCGATCTAAAATTTAGCGACGCTTCGCAGAAGCGTGGTACTCATGGCTCAAATCGTGGGTTCCTCGTCATCTGTGAACTTCGGCGGTTTGGCGTAGAACTCACTAAGATCGAGTTTGCCTTTTTGTTCGGATTCCAGCAGTTGCAGGCGTTTTTCCAGCCGTTGCAGACGGAGTTCCAGGTGTGTGGGGAGTTGGTGCTGATCGTCCGCGCGCAGCGTGCGCGGGATCGCCGGGTAGTTGAGGTGGCGTTGCATCGCCGCGAACAAATACAGCGGGTCTTTCCCGCGGTGCGCCTTGGCGATGCGGCCTTCCTGCCGAGTAAACAAGACTGGGGCGGTGGAGCGATCATTCGGGGGATTTGTCTTCCGCCGGCGTTCCTCCACAAAATATTCGGAGCGGAAATAAATCATATCTGCGAACTCATGCGCGCCGAGTCGGCTGCGCGTCAGGAGGATCCAGTCGTGCCAGTCCGGTGAGTAGAATCCATCCGCCGCGATGGCCGCCATCCCTTTTTCATAACCGAGCCGATTGCGGGCCAGGCATTCGAACTGATAGATGAAGAGTCCCGCCGCCGTCGGCTGTTCACCGCGGTACCGGGCCTCGCGTTCCAGAATTTCCAGAGCCGTGGATTGATCAAAACGGGCGCGGTCTTCCTCAGCCATGCCCATGATGTAGGTCTGGAAGGTGGTGAAGTAATGGCCGAGCGCCGCCATGCCATCGCTCATCCGGCCTTTGAGCATCACCTCGCCGCGGAGGACATCGATGGCCAGGGGCAGCTTGGTGGTGGCGAGAATTTCCTCGCGAACATCGGCGAGGATGTCCTGCGAAGGAGTCTCTTCCAGCAGCCGTTCGCGAAAGGTGCGGAAGAAGTAGGCTTGCTCGATATATTCTTCACGGTCAAGTTGAGGCATGTCCGCCTTTATGTGTTGACGGTCGATCCAGATACGTTTGCAGAATCACTTGCGCCGCCAGGCCGTCGAGCCGGCCTTTGATGCGGCCCGGCTTTTCACCCAGCGACCAGAGCAGCGTTTCCGCGTGAGTCGAGGAATACCGTTCATCCCAAAAGACGACCGGCAGTTTTGTTTCCTGTCCCAGCCACTTGCCAAATTTGCGTGTCAGTTTGGCTTGGGGGCCTTCATCGCCGGTCTGGCTCATTAACGGCAAGCCCACCACAAGGCCCAATACCCGGTAATCGGTCACCAGTTTGCGGAAATGCTGCGCGTCGATCTGCGGCGAGCGAACGGTCCAGGTTTCCACCGGCACGGCGATGGTCTGTTCGACATTGCAGATCGCGATCCCGATCCGCTTCAAACCGTGATCGATGCCCAAAATCGCTCCCGGATGGGGCAGCGATTCGGCGGTGTTGGAAGCGGGCGAGGCGGCAGACATACGCGAGTGATCCGCAAAGTCGAACGAAGTTTCCTGCCGGCATGATATCACGATGGGGAAGCCTCCGGGTACGGGAGCGGGCGGCGAGCCGCGGGAAATGCGGGCCTGGGGTGTGGCGCTGTAAAACCGGACTCCGCAGTGGCATCCAATTTCGGATCAGCGGGTGTGTGCGAACCGAAATGTGGTTGATGGTCGTAAGGCGGCGTCTGCGGCGCGACATGATAGCGGCGGACGGGCTTGGGACGCGGTTCCAGCAACAGATCGCGAAACTGCCGGATTACGCCCGTACGCAGCCAAATCCGGAAGTAGGCATAGACTGTGCCCCACGGCGGAAAATCGTGCGGCAGCATCCGCCAGACGCAGCCCGTCTCCCACCGGTAGTTGATGGCATTCGCGATCTCACGCTGAGAGATGTACCGGTGCCGGCCGCGCCGGGACTCGCGGGGCAGCAGCGCTTCCAATCGCGTCCATTGCAGGTCGGTCAGATCGCTGGGGTATCGCTGGGGAACGGAACGTGACATGCGGATGACTCCTGGATGAAAATGGAATGGAATGAATCGGGCTTCGTCATTGCGGTGCATGGTCACAACACGAATCACGCTTCCTCGCCGTTGATCGTCCGCTCCGGATGGCGGCGTAAATCGTCGAGACCCGGCCGCATCCACCGGCGGCACAATTCCGTCATGGGTATCTGCCGACGGGCCGCCTCCTGCCGAATGGCCTTCCATTCGGACAGGGGCACGAATAAAGAAATCTGCTTGCGAAACTCGGTCATGCGATTGTTCCTGTGATGCAAGTGGTTTTTGGGAAAGACTCTGGGAGTGTGGCCGTGTGACCTTGCCAGCCGAATAGTACAAATGTACACTTTCAAGATTGTGATTGCAAGCAAAAATATCAGAAATGATGTTCACGTATGAAAATGTTTAGAAAAGCGCGGAATTGATCATGGATGCAGCCTCTTCCCAACAGGCAGGTTCGCCGCAACTCGCGATAGGCCAACGCATTCGCGCGGCCCGACTGCGAAAAGGCTGGCACCAGTTGGACTTGGCCGCCAAAGCCGGTGTCTCGCGGACGACGTTGTTCCAGTTGGAACGGGGTTCCATTCCCGCTCCCCGCGCGACGACCTTGCATCGCCTGGCGGCGGCGTTGGAGATTCCCGTCTCGTGGCTGAACAGGGATCAGTTGCCCGAGGTCTTTGAACCGCCGACAGCCGCGATGCCAATTGGCGAGTTCGACCGGCAGACGAATCCGTATGTCGATTTGATGCAACAACAGTTCCCGCAGGTCTTCGCCGGATTCACTCCCGAGGATTGGGACGAACTCTACAGTTCATTCGGCACCGGCGGCGCGCTAACGGAGGAAGGCGTCCTCCAGTCCGCGACTCTGATCGCCGGCAAACGTGAAACACTGCGCCGTGTTTCGATGTTGCTGGAAACGCATCTGGCGGAACCGACGACCGCGATGGTCAATAGTTTGTACGCGCTGATCGATGTCGCGGCGTCGTCAAGCCAAACCATCGCGAACGGCCCTCTTTCGGCGGATTCTGCCCCCACCGGGCCTTGAGTTCCGGCATTTTCTGCGATTCGCATTGACACATCGGCGGCTTTGCCATTAAGACTCCCGCCGTCCCAACTCCCATGTCAATGTTGTCTCAAGTTTGTTTGCCGTCTGATCGCACGGCGGAAAAATCGTGTCTGATTTCGTGTCTGTGCGAGATCATTTCGCGATCACTGCCGCAGTGCCAAATTCGGCAGGTCGTCGCTGCTTCTCCCGAGTGGTGCTGACCGTAAGTCATCCTGTCTGTTGAATCCCATCTCGTTTCGATCTTTTCAAAATTTCGACGGAATCTCCGTCGTTCAGCGAGAACGCGCCGTCTTTTCATGTCGAACGCCAACGCCACCACCGAGACCAAGCCCGCCGCCGCGTCACCGCGCCGCCGCGGACTGTTGTCGGGCGATAAGCTTCGCCTCGGTCTAGTGCTGACAGCGGTGGTTTTTCTGGGCGGTTTCTTCGCCTTCTGGTTGACGCGCCCGGTGACACAATCGCCGGCGGAGCAGGTGGCGACGGCTCTGAAGCTGCTGGACGCCGGAAAATTCAGTCGTGCCCGCGAGATTGCCCGGCAGTTGGCCGCTCAGCGTTATCGGCATCCCGGATTCGCCGGCGTGCTGGAATTCATTCAGGGGATGGCCGCATTCGGAGCCATCGAAGCCTCACTCGAATTGGGCGAACCGGTTCAGTATCAGGCGGTGATCGCCAATCTCCGCGAAGCCGAACGGCTGGCATTGGGGAAAGATCGCCGGCCGGAATGGTGCTATGCCCTGGGCAAGAGCCTGTATCTGGTGCAGGAGAGTGTCGCCGCGCGGCCGCTGTTGGAAGAGGCCTTGGAACAGTATCCGGCCGCCCGGGTCGACATCAGCGAAATGATCAGCGATTTGTATCTCGATCCCGGCGTTCGCACGCCGGAGTTGCTGGAACTGGCGTTGAAACTCAACGACGAGATTCTGAGCGTGGCCGACCTGGACGCCCGGAAACGCGAGATCGCGATTTTTCAGCGTTCGGAAATCTTCCTGGCGACCGAGCGATACACGGATGCCACCGCCGCGCTGGAAACGTTGCCGCCGGAAGTCGCTCGCTCGGAAATCAGCCGCATTCTGCAAGCTCGAATTCTGCTGGCACAAGATCGCAATGTCGAAGCGCTGGCAGTGCTTGAACCGATCGCCATGAATGATCGTCTCGGGCATTCTCACGCTCAAGAGGCCTGTTACCTTGCCGGCGTCACGTCTGAAGCCCTCTGGAATGAAGAGCAAAGCGAGAACTACGGCCGCGAGGCGATCCGCTATTTCAAGCGGACGGCGGAACGCTACGACCACTCGCCGGAAGCGACTGCCGCCAATCTGCGGTTGGGCCGGTTGTGGCGGCTGGCCGGAAGCAACGAAAACGCGTTGGCCTGTTACGGGGCCGCGCTAAAGACGATGCAGACGACGAACAGCGTGCAGAACTTCCGCAGCCGCTGGTTGAGTCTCAACGAGTTTCGGCAGGCCATTCTGGAAGCGTGGAACGGCTGGCTTGCCGCGCGTCACTTCTCCGACGCCATCGCATTGTCGGACATCATGACGCCGCTGTTCCCCAAGGAAGAAGCGTATGAATTCACGGCCCGGGTCCATCAGCGCTGGGCCGAGTCGATCGAAGATCAGCTCCGCGACGAGTCGTTTTCGGTCCGGCAGGAACGGATGGCGGAACTCCGGCAGCGCTGGCGAACCAGTGCCCAGGCTTACGAGCGACTGGCCGTCGTGAGACTCAGTTCCGCGAAATATCCCGAAGCGTTGTGGAACGCCGCCGATCATTATCATCGCGGCCACGAGTTCGCCCGCGCTCTCGATTTGATCAATCAATTTCTGGCGACCGAGCCGGATCGTCTGATGGCCGCCGCGCTGGTTCAGCGCAGCCGCATTGAACTCGATCTCGACATGCTGCCGGCGGCACTCGCTGATCTGGAGCAGGTCGTACTTTCTTATCCGACCGATCCGTCGACGTTCACCGCGCAGTATCTAATTGGCGTGTGTCACTTCGAGCAAGACAATCTCGCCGCCGCGGAACAAGCCTGGCGCGGCATTCTGATGTCGGAACAGCTCTCGCCCAGTGCGGTCGAATGGCGCGATGCGCAAGTGTCACTGGGGCGACTGCTGTTCGATCGCGGGGAGCTTTTGCGGCGGGATGTCGTCCGCCGGAACACGCCGCCGGATTCGGCAGCCTTGATGACCGCGTACGCCGAGGCTTCCAAGCTGTGGCAGGAAGCAGCGCGGTTGTTGAGCCGGCATCTCGAACGCAATCCCCACGGTCCGAAACTGGAAGAGGCCCGTTACTACCTGGGCAAGTCGTGGCAGCGCGAAGCGGAATGGCTCGATCTTCAGTACAACGCCGCCGAGACCGACAATGCCCGTGCCCAACTCCAGCAGCAGCACGATGCCACACTGGAAAAAGGACTGCGCCAGTTTGAACTGCTCCGCGATGAATTGATCGTGAAGTTGAATACCGATCAGGTCGACGACTTGCAGCGGCGGTTGCTGGAAAACTGCGTCTTTGAAATTCCGCACACCTTGTTCGAGCTGCGTCAGTACGACAAGGCGATCACGCAATACAACGCCGCCATCAATCGTTATCCGCAAGACGTGCAGACGTTGGTGGCCTATTTGCAGATGGGGCAATGCCATCTGCGACTGGACCGCAAAATCGAAGCACGCAACATGCTGCAACAGGCACGCCTGCTGCTGAGCCATCAACAGATTCCCGATAGCGCGTTCCTCGACCCGGCGACCAACCTCAGCCGGGCGGAATGGGAAGCCTGGCTGGAACGCGCGCGTCAGGTTCAATAGCACTTCGATACGACCGAGAAACGACGATGACCGAGACGACTATCCACGAATTTCTGACAGGCTTCCAGTTACGCCGGGCCGTGTGCCAGGCGCTGCTGGAACAGTCGCGTCAGCAATCCGCGCTGATTGTCGCTGACGATTACGAACAACTGTTGGAGTTGTTGAAAGCGAAGCAAGCGCTGCTCGACCATCTGGGGCAGCTCGCACGTGACCAGTCCCCGTTGCGGGCGGCCTGGTTTTCGTCGCGAGCACAGATGCCGAGCGGCGAGCGTGCCCGCTGCGATGCCGTCCTTGCGGAGACGGAATCGCTGCTGGCGTTGTTGTTGACCGAAGAACAATCGTGTTCGCAACGGCTGACTGTGCGGCGTGATACCACGCGGCGCGGGTTGGAATCGTTGTCTGTCGGCGTGCAGGCCCAGCACGCTTATCGTCCCGTCGAGGAAGTTGTCTCCTCACGGTTCGATTTGAATACCTGATTTGAATCTCCCCCGTCTGGCAGTGAAACATCTCCCCCTTCTCCCTGCGGAATCTCTTATGTCTGTTCCACATCCCGATGTGATCCGTTTCCCCGGACGCCCGGCATCCACGCCTGTGGATCGCGCGGAAACCTCGACGGTTCCGCTGCCGGTACTCGTTGTCACCAGCGACACGCCCCTCGCCGGCCGCCTCGCCGCCGATGTGCAGGCGCTGGGCCTGGCGTGCCGCACGGTCAGCACGGTCGACGCCGCGGTCCTGGTGCTGCAGCAATCGCCGGCCGATGTCTGCCTGGTGGGTCCGTTACCGCTGGGTCAGACTTCGGGGCAACTCGCGGGCCAGATCAATCAGCGCGGCTGGTCGACGCAGTGCGTGCCGGTTGCCGCGACGTGCGAACCGGGGCATGTCACCGATATCTTCACCCTTGATGAATTGCCGGCCGATTATTCCCGTGGCGTGCTGAGCCTGGTACTGACGGCCGCCGCGCAGCAGAGCCGCTTGACGGGGGAGAATCGCCGGTTGCGCAAGCAGCTCGCCAATCGCAATCTGCGTGACCTCGTTGGTCAGAGCAGTGCGATGCAGATGCTGCGGCAGCAGATTCAGCAAGCGGCCGATCAGCAGACGGGCGTGTTGTTGCGAGGCGAACCAGGCACCGGTGCTGATGTTGTCGCTCAGGCCATTCACGACGCCAGCCGCCGTGCCCATCGGCCGTTCATCAAGCTCGATTGCAGCGTGCTGTCGGCTGAAACGATGGAGCAGGAACTGGTGGGTGCCGTCACCGCCGCCGGTGCGTCCACGGGCCGGTTCTCCGCGGCAGACGGTGGAACGCTGCTGTTCGATCAGGTGCAGTGCCTCGCGTTGCCGATCCAGCGGAAGCTGATCACCATGCTCCGCGAACAGCGGTTCGAGCATCCGATCACCGGCGAAAAACTCCGGTTCGACGTGCGGGTCATTTTCAGCACGCCGAGCGATCTGTCGGAACTTGCTGAACGGGGCTTGTTCCGGGCGGAACTGATGGCGGAAGCCTGCCAGACGTTGATTCATCTGCCGTCGCTGCGGTCACGAGTCGATGACATTGGTTTGCTGGCCGAGCAATTTCTGCGACGGATCGCCGCGCGGGAAGGCCGGCCGGTGCGGTCGATCACCGTTGAAGCGTTGCAACTGCTGCAAAAGCACGACTGGCCGGGCAACGTGCGGGAACTTGAAAACGTGCTGGAACGGGCCTGCTCCCTCGATTGGGGCGTGAAGCTGACGGCCGTGATGCTCGAACCGTGGCTGGCCCAGACCGAATCCGACAACGATTGCGAAGTCCCCGCCGGACTCACGCTCAGCGAGATGGAACGTAAACTGATCGAAGCGACCTTCGTGCGATTCAACGGCAATCGCGAGAAAACGGCCAAAGCGCTGCAAATTGGAATTCGTACGCTGTCAGGCAAGTTGAGAGAGTACGGCTATCCGCCGCGCGGCGGCCCGGGTTCCAATCTGCAAGCCTGGCCGCGCGTCGCGGAACCGGAGCCGATTATGACGGAACCGCTGCGTCGCGCCGCGTAATGTGTGAACGAGGAAGCCGCGGGGTCACGACCCCGCGGTTTTGGAGGGTGAGGATCATGTTGCAACCGTTGCTGGCACAGTCGCCGATCAGCCTGCTCAAACAGGTTGCGCGGTTCGCGGAACGTCGACAGGAAGTGCTGGCTGGGAACGTCGCCAATATCGACACGCCCGGCTATCGGATGCGGGACTTGCCCTTGAAGGAATTCCAGGCGGCGCTGGCGGCGTCCATTCATACGGGCGGCGTGGCACCGTCGACATCGCCCGGCATGCCGTGGACCTTGCAACAGCCGGCGTCGCTGGGCAATCCACCACCACAAGACCTGTTTCCCGAACGGCTGTTTCAGGCGCGCGTCAGCGAAACGCAGCCGGGGATCACGTTTCAAGATGCCAACAATCGCAGCATCGAACATCAGATGATGGAACTCACGAAGAACTCGATGCTGCAAAATTTCGCGTTGCAAGTGATGTCAGCCCAGTACGGCCAATTACAAGCCGCAATTTCCGGACAAGCGTAAAAGTTGAGGGTCGAGAGTTGAGGGCTGAGAGCCGGAAAATCCAGCCACCTTCTTCTAACGCCTAACGCCTAACGCCTAACGCCTAATACCCTTCGTCAGTATTCTACAGGACTCCACCATGTTTCGAACCCTCGAAATCAGTGCCAGCGGGTTGCAGGCTCAGCGAACACGGGTCGACGTGATCGCCGGGAATGTGGCCCAGGCGCAGACCACAATCAATGAAGACGGCAAGCCGGAACCATTTCAGCGGAAGATCGTGCTGCTGACCTCCAAGTCGGACAACACGACCGGCGGACAGAAAGTGCAGGCGGAGATTCAGACCGATACCGACACGCCCCCGCGGGTGGTGTTCGATCCCGGTCATCCGCATGCCGTCGATGGATACGTGAAGTATCCGAACATCAACGTGGTGACGGAATTCGTCAACGCGATGGAAGCCAGCCGCGCTTACGAGGCGAACCTGACAGCGATGGATGTGACGAAGGAAATGTTGCAGAACACGTTTCGGATTCTGGGGTAAGACGCGCTTCGCTCGGAAACCCTCGCGTCGCGGCTAAACGGCTCGAACTCGATTTAACAAATACTGATTCCTATGCAACCGATTGCTCCTTATGGTTTGACGCCGCCGTTCCTGTCGGGACCGGTGCCATTGGCCGCGCCGCCGGCGACTTCGGAGACGGGATTTCAAGACGCGTTGATGCAGGCCCTGTCGCAGGTGCAGTCCCTGAATGCCGAGGCGCAGACCTCGGTAGAGCAAAGCCTGGCGGGGAATGAACTGACGATGGTGGAATCGTTCACCGCCGTCCGCGAAGCCGATCTTGCCTTGCGATTGATGATCCAGATTCGGAACAAGTTGCTCGATGCGTATCAGGAAATTCAACAGTTGCGCATGTGATTTGTAGGGTGGGTCGAGGCTTTGCGAGGCCCACCGCGTTGTTTCCACACTTCCAACCAGTACATTCCCTATGTCCTCTCTCCAACGCATGCTGAAACAGTTCTTCGATCTGTTCGGCTCGATGACGCCGAGTCAGCGGGGCACGCTGATCGCTGTGCCGCTCTTGGTGATCGGCGGGTTCGTGATCCTCTTGTGGTCGGAACGCAAGGGGAACGAAGTCGCGTTGTCGTTTGGCAAGGTCTTCACCACGGAAGAAATCATTCCTGTGGAAGAAGCGTTGCGGCGTTCGGGATTAACCGGGTTCCGCCGCATCGGTCAGCAGATCATGGTGCCGGCGAACGAGGTGGATCGTTACAACGCCGCGCTGTTGGAGTTCGACGCGCTGCCGACCGATCTCGGTTCGCAGATGCTCACGCAACTCGGTTCGATGGGACCGTTCAGCACCGATAAGCAGCGTCAGGAAATGAAAGAGGCGATGCTGCTGCAAGAACTGCGGCGGATGTTGAAAGCCATCCCGGATATCGAGGATGTCCGCGTGGTGGTCGCGAATTCCGGCAAGAAATCGACCTGGGCGCACAAGTCCCGCGTGACGGCGACCGTGCAAGTGAAGCCGCGTGGCGGCCGCGAGCTGTCCTCGAAACTCGTCCAGTCGCTCCGCTCCGCCGTCGCCAGCATGGTCCCCGATCTGCAACCGGCCGATGTCACGGTGTTCGACCCCGTGCATGGAGTCAGCTACACGGGGGATGCCGCCGATGATCCGTTCGACAGCAAACTGATGCAGCGCATCCGCGAGTTCACGCAGCTTTACGAGCAGAAGATTCGTGGTGATCTGAACTACATCCCCGAAGTCGGCGTGACGGTGCAGGTCGACATCGAGAACGTTAAATCGTCGGTGACGCGGTCGCAAACAGTTGATCCAAAGAAAGTCGCCGCACTCGCCACGATCGAGAAAACCAATACGGACAACCTGACGCAGCGCGCGCCGCGTGGCGAAGCGGGGGTCAGCAGCAATCGCGGCGGCCGGCGGGTCGACGATATCGGTTCCGGCCCGGATCGCACGCGGCAACTCGCGGAATCGGAAACCAACACGGTGAACGGCGTGTCGTTCGAGGTGACGGAAAAGGCTCTCATCGCCGCGATGCCGAAGGCTGTACAGGTCAGCATTTCCATTCCGCGCGATTACTACCGCCTGGTCGCCGCCCAGCGTAAAGCCGATGGCGAACAGGATGCGTCGAAGACAGACCCGGTGCAGATTGAAAAAGAAGTCCGCGAGGATGTGCAGAAGTCGGTCGCGCAACTTGTTCCGACCGGTTCCCCCGCGAATTCGATTGCGGTGAAATCGGTAGATCGCCTGCCGATCTCGACCGCCGAGCCGCAAATTCCCTGGGCGGAACGGGGCATGCAGTTTGGCCGTGAATGGGCCGGCGCGATTGGCCTGGCGATGTTCGCCGCCTGGGTGATCTGGCAACTGCGCAAACTCGCCCCCGCGACGTCGGCGGTGCCGACTGAGGAACGCGACCCCCTTGAAACACATCGGCAGAAGCTGGCCGCAGCGGCCAGTGAGGCGGCTCATGACACCCCCTTCAAGGAACCAACACGCCGCGATTTGATTCAGACCCTCGTGAAAGACAATCCCGAAATGACGGCGTCGGTGATCGGCAAATGGCTGCAAGCGGCGAAGTAAAATCTGAAGTTCGTTCAAACTCGATGAGATAATCACGCCGCAGAATAGTTCCCCGGATAACAATGCAAAATGCAAAGTGCAAAATTGAAAATGCAAAATCGAGGACTGCGAAATTGCAAGCGTGCGGTGACGCTCCGCATCGTCACCGTCCGCCATCTTATCTTCCGACTTACATTTTGCATTTTGCATTTTGCACTTTGCATTGCCTTTCACCCGCGTATCCCTAATCGATCCATTGCCCTCAGTTCGGAACGCAGAAACCACTCGCGCCGGCCCTCAACCCTCAACCCTCGACTTTCCTTATGGACATGATCCGCAAAGCTGCGATTCTGTTGCTGAGCCTCGAAAAGCCGTTGGCGGCCGAGGTGCTCAGCCAGATGACGCGCGACCAGGTGGAACGGGTGACCCTGGAAATCGCCAAGATGGACGATGTCACCAAGGATCAGCAGGAAGCGGTGTTGGAAGAATTCTCGTCGATGTTCAAAGACCTGACTCCCATCGAACGGGGTGGGCTGGTCTTCGCCAACGAGTTGCTGGAGCAGTCACTGGGTAAAGACGGTGCGGGCCAGATTCTGGAAACAGTTCGGCAGTCGATGAATGCCGTGCCTTTTGGCTTCCTGCACAAAGCCGGTGCGGAAAGCCTGCTGACGTTCATCTCGGAAGAACACCCGCAGACCATCGCACTCATCATGTCGCATCTGCCGGCGAGCCTGAGTGCGGAAGTATTGAGCGGCTTGCCGTCAAACAAGCAACTCGAAGTCATCCGCCGCATCGCCACGATGGAACAGACCAGCCCGGAGGTCATCGGCGACATTGAAAAAACGCTGCAAAGCCGGATGACCAATATGTTCAATCAGCAGACCGAAGCCGCCGGCGGCGTGCCCACAGTCGCCCAGATTCTCAACGTGACCGACCGGATGACGAACAAGGGAATTCTGGAAAGTCTGGAGCAGCAGGACGCGGAACTGGCCGACGAGATTCGCCGGTTGATGTTCGTGTTCGACGACTTGAACAAGCTCGACAACAAGTCGATTCAAGTGCTGCTCAAGGAAGTCGACAACAACCAGTGGGCAGTGGCGCTCAAGGGTGGATCGGACGAAATTCGCCAGAAGATTTTCAGCAATCTGTCGCAGCGTGCGGCCGAAACGCTCAAAGAGGAAATGGAATATCTCGGTCCGGTCCGAGTCAGCGATGTCGAGTCGATGCAGCAGCAGATTGTCGATACCGTCCGCCGTCTGGAAGACGCCGGCCAGATTCAAGTCGCCAGCAACGCCGGCGGCGGCGATCAGTTTGTGACTTAAAATAGGCGTTAGGTCTTAGGCTTTAGGCGTTAGAAATCAGACTCTTCTAACGCCTAATACCTAACGCCGCTTCCCCTAACCCAACGATCTCCATGCTCCTCCCCGAATCGCAGCGACTGCTGAAAGCCAACTCCGTCCGGGAACTGGGCGCGCGGGTAGCGTTCAATTTCGATGATTTGCATGTGCAGGGCGATGACTACCTGGCGCAGATACGCGGGCAGGCGGCCGAAATTCTGAAATCCGCGCAGGCGGAAGCGGTCAAAATTCGGGAGCAGGCGCTGCGGGAAGCGAAGGAAGCCGGCCGCAGAGAAGGCCTCGCGGATGCCACGCATCAGATCGAAGCCCGCGTGACTCAACTGGCGGATCAACAACTGCGAAAGCGTGTGGAAAGCGCGCTCCCAGCGGTGACGGCAATCGCGGAGACGTTACAGCGGGAAGCCGATCATTGGCGTGCCCGTTGGGAAACCGTGGCGGTGGAGACAGCGGTCGCCATCGCGGAAAAGATTCTGCACACGACGCTGGAGCGGCGTCCCGAAGTTGCCACCGGCATGATCTCCGAGGCGCTGCGCTTGGCGGCCGGTCATTCGCAACTGCGTGTGCAACTTCATCCCGATGACATCGCCCAGCTCGGCGCGCAAGCGCAGGATCTCGTTCAATCCCTGTCGGCCTGTGCCGAGGCCGTCATCATCCCGGATGCCACCGTCGGCCGTGGCGGCTGCCGGATCGAAACCCGTCACGGCGAAATCGACGCCCAGGTCGACACGATGCTGGCCCGAATTACG